>Ga0065711_1043713_pt1 | contig 14556 bp, 11 predicted proteins | sample Hoacrofraction12_FD_59098 | JGI IMG/M metagenome (GOLD analysis project Ga0065711, IMG submission 59098) | Hoatzin crop microbial communities from Cojedes, Venezuela - Epithelial fraction 12 v2 (version 2) | ecosystem: Host-associated > Birds > Digestive system > Esophagus > Crop | place...
ATCCTCGTAGCCCTCCGCTGGACTCTCTCCAGTAGCTCTTCATCTTTCTTGAACTGGGGAGCCCAGAACTGGACACAGTACTCCAGATGGGGCCTCACTAGGGCAGAGTAAAGGGGGAGGAGAACCTCCCTTGACCTGCTGGCCACATTCCTCTTGACGCACCCCAGGATCCCATTGGCCTTCTTGGCAGCCAGGGCACACTGCTGGCTCATGGTCAACCTGTCGTCCACCAGTACTCCCAGGTCCCTCTCTGCAGAGCTGCTCTCCAGCAGGTCTGCCCCAAGCCTGTACTGGTGCATGGGGTTGTTCCTCCCCAGGTGCAGGACCCTGCACTTGCCCTTGTTGAATTTCATCGGGTTCCTCTGCACCCAATTCTCCAGCCTGTCCAGGTCTCGCTGAATGGCAGCACAGCCTGCTAGTGTATCCACCACTCCATTTCCACCAAAAGACAGCAGGACATGTCCAAAGTGCGGAACACAAGATTAAATTAAAGCTACGTGGCAAAAAACCTTTTCTTGATGATTTTTGCTGCTCGTCAGTAGTGTGAGCTGCTGGGGCCGCCTTTCCAACAGAGGATTGCAGATTTCTTAGCAATAATACAGCAGGAAGACAGGTTTCACTGCCTGGTTGCACACCAACCGTTTTGCGAAATGCCTTAAGCTTACTAATTTCAAAATACGTTAGAATGAAAAAAGATTTCACAAATGACAAAAATCTTCTGTTATTTTGCAGAATGACTGGGCCTACACAAGATAACAAGACCAAGATCTTTGGCAATTAATTGGGGCTAATTAATTTGGGTTAATTAGTAGGATGCCACCTTCAGTCTTCTAGAACATGGGCTGTTTTCCTTTTATTGCTCTGAAGATACCCTATGGCAGAAAGATGTTCGTGGCACAGGTGAAACCCTTGGTCTGCTGGAGTGTGACCTGAAGCATGCGGTGTGCTAATGGCAGCACTGGCAACCAAGAACAACAAATGAGTGAAAGAGTTGCCCTCAGAATTGTAGAAGCGTAGAGCAGCAGAACAGCCTGGGCTGGAAGGGACCTCAAAGACCGTCTGGCCCAACCTTTCATGGGAAACGGAGCCAAGATGAGATTATCTAGCGCCTTGTCTAATCATGTCTTGAAAAGCTCCAGTGATGGGGACTCCACCATGTCGCTGGGGAGGTTGTTCCATTGTTGTCACTGTAAAAAATTCCTTTCTCATATAGAGATGAAGCCTCTCCCAGTGCAACTTGTGCCCATTGACCCATGTCTTCTCCTTCTGATGAGAAAGTCTCTGTCTTCTTTGTAGCCACCTTTTAGGTACTGGAATACTGTGGTGAGGTCCCCCCAAGCCTTCTCTTCCCCCGGGAGAAAAGACTTCTTTCAGGCTTTCCTTACAGGTCAGGTTTTCCAGCCCTTTGGTTCATCTTTGTGGCCTGCCTTTGGACCCTATCCAGCCTGTCCGCATCGTTCCTGAATTGTGGAGAGCAGAACTGGATACAGTACTCCATCACTGACAAGTGATGATGCCACACTTGGAATACTGTGTCTACTCAGAAGTGCTAAATGAAGTTGCTTCTTACGATCCAGACTTTTCGGACTGGAATGTTGCTGTACCTGAGAACGTACTTTCTCCCTTAGAATGAGGGAGAATGGTCGGTAGCGAGGCACCACAATACACAGTGTACGCCGCAGGATGCTCCTGTCTGCTGGAGTGAAGGTCATGAAACCCTGACAATGCTTAAGGTTGCTTGCCAGGTCCAAATTTCTAAGCAGTATTTTGACTTTAAGCACACTAACTGGTTACTGAACTCACCGACAGACACAGAACGCTCGAAGATGAACCAGGAGAGCAGGAAGAACAGTTACGTGGGAGGCACAAGGCTCATATGGGAATAAAAGGGAAAAATCCCGCTGCTGGACATGTGGCAGGACTTTGCTGGGTGTTTGGAGGGCTGAACTCAGAAATGCCAAAAAGGCATCTTTCTAACTGTGATGATTGTTATAAAGTTGATGGTAGCACACCAGTAGAATCATAGAATTGTCATTTAGGTTGGAAGGGATGTCCAGATGTCATCTAGACAAAGCTCCTGCTCCGAGACATAGCGTTTGATAGCAGGTTGTTCACGGCCATGTGCAGTGGAGTATTGGACACCTCCGAGGACAGCACAGTGTTTCCACAAGTTCTGTGGGCTACCTGTTGCAGTGTTTGTCTTGTAACAAATTGCTAATAAGTAATCAGAATTCCCCATGTTCCAACTTGTTTCTGTTGCTTCTCACCTGATAACCACGCACCTCTGAGAACAGTGTACCTCCATCTTCTCTGTATAGTCCCATTTCGTAGTTGTATTCAACTAAAAAGTTTCCTCTGAGCCTTTTCTGCTGCAAGCTGATCAGGCTGAGGTCTCAGCATCTCTTTATACATCATGTTCTCCAGCCCCCTGACCATCTTGGTCATCCTTGCATAGACTCACTCCAGAAGGACAATGTCCTTTTGTAATGAGAAGGTCAAAACTGGACACGATAGCCTGATTACAGTCTTACAAGTGCCAAACCAAGGGGAAGGATCGCTTCCCTGCTTGTAGGTGCTGGCTGCACATTTACCAAAACTGCCTGAGGTGTGATAGGGGCTGGCTGTGCTGTGAGGGCACCTTGCTGTCTGACGTGCAGCACGGTGGGTTACGGTGTGGTCCTGCCTGCCTCCTGCCTGCTCTGCAACGGTAGCTGTACTCTATGTGTTGGAGCAATCAAGCACAACCCTGAAAACTTTCAACATAACAATTATGCCAGTCCTAGGTGCTTTCGTGGCCCTTGTTATTACAATTCTGCGCATCTCTCAACTTTAAAATTTTAACTTTAATATTAACAGCTATTATATTCAGAATCCTCACGTGGCGAATGAAGGTAATGCAGTTCACTGAGGCCAAGAGAATTAAAGTGATTTCTTTGTGTCTGCTATTTGATTTAGGCCTGTGGCAGAGTTGTTTTCGGACAGAACAGAAATCACTTAATTCACAAGGTAACATCCTAAGACCAGTCTTCTCATCTCTGCAGAACTTTGGTTGTGGTTGTTTGGTTATATCTCTGGCTATTTACCAGATTATCTGGCCTGTATCTATCCCTAATATTAGTCAACTATGTCTACGTGTTTGTAAATTCCATGTGTACAGACAAATACGTGTAGTCAATTACGTCTATGTGTTTGTAAATTCCGTATGTATAGACAAATATGTGATCTAGCATATATAATAAAAGGTTTATTATTGGCAGACTTGTAAGTGCCCCAGCATGGGACAATCATTAGGGGCCATAAATGCTGTTAGAGTCTTGGTTTCTTACTGAGTGTATTCTGTAAATCATTATTTTATTTATGACTACCTTAGGATTTTAAAAGAGAAATACTTCAGTATTACCTGTGTGCAGAGAGGCTTTGAACCAGAAAGCCTTCTAAGAAGAGGAAAAATGACAGTTTTTAAATAAATCGATGGCCAATGACAAATGTAATATTTATCATTTTAAATGCATGCAGCTTTGCTTACTTCAAATGCATGTTTAAAACTTCCAGTTAAGACAGTTGGTGGAAATCTATCATGATCTCAGCTTCTTGATCACTCTGATTGCCTATTTGTATCAATATTTTTATAAAATAGTAAAAGCTTTTCAGCTTTTTTATTGTGTGGCTTCCATCATCATTCAGTTCTATCTCTAGATTATTGTGTAATCCTGTTGTATGTTTTTTAAAGAAAATTCTTAACATTTATAGAAAAAGGTTTTTAATGTAAAATTGAGACTTTGCCATATGGTATTTAGGGACTTTTCAAAATGCCTGTAGCAAATGTGCCTGCATTTTGAAAATAATATTTCCTTTTCTATTTAGAAATCCTGCAAGGTCACAGAATAAACTTGCTTTTGATCCAGGTTTTGCTAGTCAGGCATCTCAGGCAGGTGTTCTTTTGCTATGTGAAAAAAGCTTTTAATTTCAGGAAAGAAATACTTTTGCATTCAATATTAAGTACTGGCTAAATAACCTTTGTCACTTGAGAAAGATTATAACATACTTTTGTGATAAGTAAATGCAACACCATTCTGAAATAAATTGTCTGGATGATCCTCTCTGTGTTTCTTTTTTGCATCTTTTTGCATTTGTAACAAGTGGCAGAGATCCAGAACCTGTGATTTATGGACCTGGTGAACTCTTGGTTTAGCTAGGCATGAGCTGGCATGGAAAATGTTTTGCATTTGTTACATGTATCTGCTACAGGTGCAGAACCTATCTGTAACTAGTTCTGCCTGATGTCCTCAGAGGGCTTCTTATAATAATTTATAGTTTCACTATCATTCTAATTCTGTTGTAAATGCTCAAGGTTAAGTGCTCCCTCACTCCTAATCCTGTTTAGGTATCCAGTCTCGGCTAGGGTAAGGGGGGTGGGGAATGAGAGACGGTTTGAAGCTAATTCATTCTTCACTATCCTTCTCGGAGCCAAATTATAAAATCAGTTATATCGAAGTAAATGTGTGGAAGCAATACTAAAACCAGTTGAATATAAAACAAAAGAAATGCGTTTCAGTAAGCCTCACATAATGTTACATGATACAAAATTTACATTACTTTTATACTAGGTGTTTTCTCACCTCATCCTTCAAATGGACTTGCATTTCCATTTTAATTGTGAAACTTCTTTCATCAGTGAGGAACCAGCTCAGTATCTGTCTTCAAGTTTTCAGCAAATTGCAAATCAGTCCAAGACACCTAGAGGCTTCAAACAGACAAACAAACAAAATCACTGGCAACGCCTGAGAACAGCGACACAGAAAGAATCCTGTTGTCTATATAGAAAGAGCTGAACGCAGCAAGGAAGACCAAACCACATACATTCTTACGCTGTCAGAGTGAGGGAGCAGAATAAATACAAAAGAGAGGAAGCTAAACCAGGTACAGTTATCAGTTTTAATAACTAATAGCAGTGCCTTCATATCTTCAATCCGTATCAGTAGGATGTAACAAAATGTTGTCTTGCTGTGGGAAAGAAGAAAATTGGAGATCTGTTTTCTCTGAGAGGACTCTTGTTTTAAAAGATTACTTCAGACAACGAATCCGCACGCAATTCAGTTATACACTGAAATCAATGAGTTTAAACACCAACAAGAAGTAAAAATAATCATATAAAATATTACTATACTATAAAAACAAACTGGAATGCAATAGGTACTGGAAACAGAACTACTCACATATTAAAAAAAAATGCTGTTGTCTACATAACTACAAGGAAAATTCTATTTCTACACATTTTATTTTTAATATTCAGAGCATTCAGTGTTTGTCAATTACTTGTGCTCCCAGCTGTTACATTTCTTTCAGACCTTCCTTCAAGGTCTTCTCTTTGGTAAATGTCAACTCTCTGAAGCTCTGTGGGATTTATGGCCTGCTAAATCTCTGCTTCTCCTTTTGCAGTCCATCCTTACCAAACTGTGGGTCCCGCAGCACTGGCTTCACACCAGCTGTGTGCCACCCTCACCTGGATTCCACCCAGTATTTCATTTAGAATAAAAGACCAGAAATATCTTCTCCAATTGAATCAGCAAAATTACGTATGTGTTGTATTTTGGATTTTGCCAGAGTTACATCTTCTAGCCAATAACAGGTCTGGCTGAAAAGGCATTTTCTCCATTTCACTTGGCAACAGATGAGGCAAAAAAATGAGAGCAAATCCTAGAGTACTTAAATCAAATTGGTTTGGAAACAAAGGTACACTTTGGTGACTTCTGATACAAATATCAGTTGTGACTTCGTTTACAGAATCACAGAATCACATTTAAGCTATTAATTATTGATTGTGGATAAACAAAAGGAGAAAATTAAGAAGACAATGCTCATTATTTTACTGAGCTTTCACAATGGCCCTTCAGTAAGAACAATCTAGTAATTGTTCACAGTATCTCTTCAGTTATATTAACCTCTAAAGTAAAAAATTGCTGCAATATATGTTGAAAAATCCCATGCCTTTTAATTTCTAGTTAGCTTCTGAGATACTCTTTCTCATCCTCTTAATGTAGGTAAATTCAATACAAGATTCTTATTTGTAATTGGAGAAAAAAATTCTGTGGACTCAAAACTTTTGAGCTGTATTACCAACTTCTGATCTTCTCTTAAAACCAGAGAGTATCCAGTAAAATATTTCCATGATCTGTGGTGCATAATCAACAGCAAAGCATACCAGCACTTTGAAAGGACACCATTTTTTTGACTGTTCTCTGGGGGTTTATTTTAACAAATTTCACTCTGTTAATCTTTGAAATAAATAAATACAGCTGCTTTAACTACTCCTTGAAACGGAAAGAAAATGTGCCCATGGATTAATTACAAATTTTGTGTTGTTTTCAGAGCTTCTGAAAAGGTCATGGAAGGACAAACAAGGCCCAAGCGTAAGCTTGAGTATCCCATTGCGATTGCTGGTATCAGACTCACTGGATCCGATTTCCTTTTGCAGTTTCTGTTACAACAGCGACTGGAAACTTCAAGTAGGATTAGGGCATCTTTGTTCTGAGAGCTATACAGAAATAGATGAAGAAAAATCTCCTGAATGATAAGTGACAAAATACTTAGTGTCTTGGCTAGCATATCCTTTGGAAGTCAGAAATGACTTAAAACGTCCTCTCTCTCTGAGATCCCTTTATGTCTGCCCCAGCCATCAGCACAGGACCATAGCAAAAAGGCTTCTTGTTTGCCTCAGACCTGCTTCTGAAACCCCTTTTCTCTCCGTCATTTTAGCCAGTCAGAACTGTCTCCTGTTAAAACCTGGACAACATCTCTTTGTATACCGATTGCAGTCCAAGCAGCAGTTTGAATCTTACAGATCTTCACTGTATAGCATCTCTTACCCATATAGGAAACATAATTATACACATTCTTAGCCTCACGACTGCTACCACACCCTTCTTCTGGTGTCAGGAATGGCAGCTACTCTCAGATCAGCTCAGCACGAGCTGAAGTGATTATTTTCCCAACTCATCACTTTCAATGTCTGGTTTCTTTCTATGTCCTTCCTCTAGCTTCTTCTTGCATAGCGCAGCAATCTGTTCTCGCTCAACTCATTATTTCTCACTGAGATTCTTTCCCATCACTAATCAACAGAAAATTCCAGTGGTTTTTGTCTGCTTGTATAGTTCGCAAACATTTTCTCCCATTCCTTGGGGAATTTCCCATAAATGGAAAAAAATGGGTTCATTGTTCATTTTCAGAACTAGGAAAGGTAAGCTTCCTTCCGCAGTGCGAATTGAAACTAGGGTTGCCTTCCATAACACTAGAAGAAGAACATCAGCTGTGGTCTCCAGACAAGGTACTAGGATAAAGACTGATCAGCCTACAAACATGAGTTACCTGCAGCTTGCAATATCCTTGTCTAGTTCTAATTTATCTAAATATGGAAGAATTGGTAGACAAACACAGTATTTGTGAAAGTAGATAATGTTGCTGTGAAGAGCCTTAAGACTGAAGAGGAGTACGTACTTCATGCAGCAGACAGAATAGGTTATCTACAAAAGCTGGCAGCGATTGTACCTATTTTTAGTGCATTGGTTAGAAATAGTACATTAGGTCTGGAATACAGAGAGACTGAAGTCACCAGGATTTAATTTCTTGGACTACAGAAGCATGGAATCATAGTCCATGATGTCAGTGAAGATAATTATATAACCAAAATTATAGGTACAGGATGCAACAAGCCAACAGACAAAACAAGATTGAAACAAACAGCTAAGGGAAGAGAAATATATAAAAAGTTGTGTGAATTTCTTTGGTAGACTGTGCGTATGTTCTGGTTTTGTCTGGGATAGAGTTCATTTTCCTCCCAGTAGCTGCTGTGTTTTGGATTTAGCAGGAGCAGAATGTTGATAACACTGATGTTTTTAGTTGTTGCTAACAAATCAAAGGCTTTTTCCAATTTTTCATGTTGAGCTAATGAGCTGTGCAGGAGCTGGGAGGGAGCAGAGCCAGACAGCCAGCCCAAGCTGGCCAATGGAGATATGCCATGCCGTAGACGTCACGCTCAGTTTATAGATAGGGGTTGGCCAGGGGAGAGGGATCCTTTTTTATTCTCTTTTCTGTGAGTTCGAATCCTCTCATCTCTGGGAGTTCAAAATTTTCTGGGAGCTCAGTCTTTTTCGAGAGTTCCATGAAATTCACAAAATCCACGAATTCCAGGTTCCACGATCACTGCTGGGGAACTGGCCATGAATCAGTCATCATGTGGTGAGAAAATTGTATTGTGTATAGTTTGTTTTGCATATTCATCAGTAGTAGTAGTAGTTCCTTTGTTGTTGTATTAAACTGTCTTTGTCTCAACCCATGAGTTTTCCCTTTCGTCCATTTGTCCTCCCCATCCCACTGGGGGGGAAAGGGAGGCGTGAGTGAGCAGCTGTGGGGTTCAGGGTAACAGGACCATCAGCTGTGCCTTGCCATTTATCAATCTACTGGTAAAAAGAAAGATTTTTCTAACCCCAAATGAACATTCTATGAAAGGAATCTAAAGGAGTCCATGTCTTGCACAGATTTCAGGGAAATTTATTAAATTCCTTTTTGAAGGCTGCTAATACTGAAAAGAAAGGAAAGAGAGAAAGATGTGCATTACACCTTTGAGTCAGAAGAATGTTAGCAAGAGGAAAGTAGGGGAAGAGTCAAGGAAGAAGCTCTTCAGAAAAGTGGGAAGTCTAGGGAATTTTTCTGCTCTCATAAGTTTCCTACTAAAAAAAAAAAGCAACAATCCTTTTTGTGAATTCTATCAATATCACAAGACAGACTGTTTTCTCTTGAAGCTCAAGATGAACTTTTGTTTGAGGATTATATTCTTTTTCTAGCTTCTTGATTTTTTTTCGGCTTTGTACAAATTCCATTTAAAACAAGCAAAGATGTGAGTGGTCAGTTTTCACTCCATAACAGAGGTGCTTGAAAATAATTTCACAGACCTCTGGTGAAGTATGGCAACACAGATTAAAATGATCTATCAGACTCAGTTGGGATTAGGACTGACTCATGCTGTCCTGCCCAGATCATTGGACTAGCCTTTGTTTCTATGAAATCTATGGGTTATTATCCACTTCATTATTAAAAATTAATCTTCTAGAAAGCATCTGAAATCTCAAGTTGCATCCAGTTTGCTTTCCTCAAAGAGGCAAGTGTTAAAAAGGGGAGGGGGGAAGGAGGATGTGCCCTGCAAATTTTATATGACATTTTGAAGAAAATAAAGATAATAATTTTAAGGTCAAAGACATTTCTTCTGGAAAATAACACACCTGGTTTCCCTTTGTGCTAGTAGTGTGCAACAAGGTCTCTATCAGAAGAGAAAACTGATGTTGTTAGAAGATTGTCCTTTGAGGACTGGGCTGAGATGGAAGCATCACGGATAGGAAGAAGAAATGTATCCCTGGGCCCTCTCTGAACAATTAACAATTTGGGTGTGGTGGTACGTGAAAGATGGAGTTCAGCATATGCCTGTGGCCTTAGGCTTCACTTCAACAAAGCATTCAGCAGATGCCTCATCCCCACTAGGGTCTCTGAAATGTCAATGGAAACACTTAATTTTCCCTCAGTGCTACCAGAGAGAATGAACTATGGAAAGAGAGAAGAATAACTGTGAGGTGAACAGGGTTCATGTGGGTGATTTGAATTCAATTTGATTTCAATTTCTCCTCAGTCATCCTGGTCAGCTCCTTGCCTCCTTACAGCAAGGAGCCCTTGTGCTAAGGTCTTCACTCTCTTGTGGCAGACAGAGCATGAAAAGATTTTGGCAGAGAGCTCAGGCAGGAAAGTAAATGAAGATGGTGAGAAACAGGGCCTGTCATGTTACCTGCCTTTAAGGGGACTTATGGAAGGCTGGCTTTAATTCAGTTATCTTTGTTCAATATGTATGTGTGTGTATATGTGTGTGTATATGTCTGATGTACTGTGACTGGGATTCCTGTTCCATCTATGAAGTTTGGAAAGTTCGCCTTTGTTACCTGCCCTGGCACATACTTCAAAAAGAAGAAATCACCTGATGTGCCCCCATATCACCAGCAGTATTTCTGGGGTCAGGAGGGTAACAATAACTGCGACTGCCGCAGAGTGCTGACATCTCTTGCTATTCACCTACCTGCTAATACCACTTAACCCTCGCTATTGTTCAGAGCGTGACTAAAAGTCTAGATAGACCTAGGGGAAATCCAAATTCCCAGTGCTGGAGACCTGACTAGACATGTTACCAGCTATGCAAAGCTGCTGAGGCACAGGGTTGACTCAAGAATGTGAAGATAATGGGAGTGAAAATTAGTACGTATCCAGCAGCAAGTTAAGTGAACTTATATGTGCTGACAAGGTAGTGTCAGTGTGACACATCTGACCTCATTAGTTCTCTACTTTTCCCAAGTGAATTTGGGGATGGATCTGGAAGTTGTCTACGGTGGTGAAAGCATAGGACGAGAACTGAACAGCAAAGAACACTAAGAAAATCTATGGGAAATCCAGTGACAAAAGCCACTTTGCCTCAGTCCTAGTCCTGCATCTTGTCCAGAAAATCATCTGTCTGACAACTTTTTCCAGGCTTATTTACCTTGCTGGAAAATACAGAGCATCCTAAGGCAGAAATTGGCCTCCACCCACCACATTGTTTTGCTAATCTCTGAAGTGTGAGGGTTTTCAAAATGGTAGACAACACATTTTTGGGGTGATGTCCATACAACACAGAGAGAAGTTTCAACACTTAAATATCATTCTCCATACCATGTTAGTTACAAAGTGCGTCTGGCCCAAGCAGGTTTCTGAAAGCCAGTTAGCAAAATGCCATATTCTCCTGTGCTTCAGAAAGCCCATGTTCCATCACAGAGCAAAGTGTCTGAGGTTTCTTCCTTTACTGAGGTGGTAGATTTGGGGAACCTCCCCATCATGCAAAGAGCAGCTTCACTGAGAAGAGAAGTGGAAGCTTTGTGGTTACATACAATCAAGATACAACATGCTAGTTCTGAATGTTTTCTTTCAATCTTTCTGCTTATGAGATGGCATTATCAAGAGAAGAGAGAAAAAAAATCTAGGCAAAATGTGATCTTTTGTGCAGCTAACAAGTCCCAAGCCCTGGTACATGTCAAGAAAATACTTACTTTGCACAGCCTAGCCCGTTCCTAGCATATTGTAGGCGCTAGTACTTTCAGAAAGAGAAGATGCTCCTTTAATCCAAAGAAAAAATTTCACTTGTGTTTGTATTCAGGACTTGTATAACTGAGATGCAAGAATTATGAACAAAATCTCTTGTAACAGTGTTTTACATACATATATATCTACACATGCTAGCTAAGAAACTTTGCTAACTGAAACGACCATGTCTTTCTAGTATCACAAGTCATAAACTTTCAACTCTTCTCTTGATGAAATGAGAAGGTCTTCGTCAAATGTCTTCTAATGAATGGATCTTCCATTTGCAACTGCCTCTCCCATATGAAACTCACTAGGGGAGAAGAAACAGTAATTATTTATAATAACTTTATTGAGTATAATTTCCATCTGTCTTTGAAAGCTCCGCCTGCTGTTTTCAGGCTGTGCATGTTAAACAGAAGTGCTTACACTTGACCTTGCTCTTGATACACTCTTTGTGTGCAGCAGTGCCTGTCTTCTTCTGAAAGATAGGTACAATTTGTGTCCACATAAATTACACTGTACATGCTATTAACATTCTTTTATCTGGTAAATTACTTACACTGATTATGCTGAAGACTGTTCTATGAGCTGTTGATAATGGAGGTCTATGATTTGGATGTAGTATGTCATTCTTAATTTAGGACAAGACTGAAAGGAGACGACAGCTTGCTAACACACACACAAAAAATGAGGTCCTGGCCACATGCAGTCAGGAAACGATCCATGGTAGTATTTGCAGCAGGAAGCGTGTTCAGCCTTGGCATCCTGGCTAAATTCCAGCTTCAATAGTTATTCTGTCTAAATCTTCCTGCATTTCCAAATGGGCGGTGATGGTATTTTCATTTATTTCATGCATCAGATTCATGGAGAACATTAGTATAGTCAACCTCCATCCTATGTTGCATTGGAGAAGTAACAAACACAAAAAACTATCCATACTTCCTTCTCTGAACAAATATTTAAGAATGAGGTAGAGTCACGTGATTTAGCTTGTCCAGTCAGCCACAAGACTAGAAATGTCTTGACCAAAATTGCCCAAAAGATAGGGAGTCTTGAAATCGTGATCTGGAGCAAGTGTGCTGTACATTCAGGGTAAATGGTGTCTGTTAGTAGATTAGGATACTGCAGGGCTGCACCCTCTCGCAGAAGCGGAGGAAGGCGAGAGGGATCTAGCCTTACATTCATGTGATCCCATCTCTTAACAACAGGTTCCAAACAACTGATGATTTGGCATTGAATAAATCTCACAGCACATTTATAATGGTGGTATCACATCTCTTTTTCATGTGAGGACCCAAAGAAAAGTATAGATAACAAGAATATGTAGTAAATAAATGGCAAAAAAGTAGGAAGAACCCAAATACATTGGGTAAATTCCTCTGCCTTTGTGTCTGTTTCTGCACAGAGCTGAGGTCTTCCTTGAAGTTTCTCGGCACTCTCACTGATTTAAGAAAAGAATTGAAGAATGCTGCTCTTGCAAAGTCTGCCTTCTCTGAGCACCCATCACTGAAAAAAACTCCTGCATTTGATTCTCTCAGAGATCACAGTTTCTCCCTGTCACTAAGGAAAACCCTTAAGATATTAAAGGCAGATTTATTCCATGAAATGTAAATATCTCACGCTTCTGTGAGCTAAATTTTCATATTTCTAAAAATAGATTTTTTTTTCCAAATTAATGCAAAAAAACACCATAAATAGCCAAAAAAGGTTTTTATAAACTGTGTCTTTCTGAACCATTTTTTATTATGATATTAATAATAAATACACACACACAGCCCCTCTCAGGGTTAAGCTTAGTCTTATAAAGCCATACGACAAAACCAGAAATTGCTCTACATGACCAAAATAAGACTTATTCTTTTTAATGCTGTTCAGCAAAGAGACATCGCCACAAGTGCCAGTCTCATCACACTGCTGCACAGACCTGGCAATCAGTGGTATCTATTGTCAGGGTCCTAGGAGGCAGGAAACAGCTTTGCAGTGCTGAATTTTGTACTATTACTATTTTTAGAGTTTCAGTATACTACAGTAATTTGCTTATATTCTTCTTGTTTTTTCCCTGTGAATGAACTTGTTTAAAACTAAATATCCCTTGGCTAAGGAAAGATTTTAAAAATGTCTTATTCAAGATAAAGTGCAGATAACATTCACAAGCCACTGTGGACCATACCCTTTTTGTATACAGTTGCCGCCCTGCTATACTGAAGCCACTGGGTGTTTTGCTAGAGATTCCCAAACCATTCTTATGGTTTATGTGTCGTAAATCATCTTTATGCTATACACAACTCTGCAGAGCCCAGTGTTACACCCTTCCACCCTCTCCAGATGAGTAGCCAAGACACCCCTCCTTGCTCTGCATAGGTTCAGCAGAGCCAGTAGGATTCATCCCATATCACTGGTGGACCAGGAGCAATACTTCCATCATTCACATTCAAGAGTTAAGGCAGATATTAGCTAGTCTGTGACTTCTTGCCTATCCACGAAACCTGCCCTGTAGACCTCTGGTTTGGCAAATTTTGTGAACTGTTGGGGTTGATGTAGCTTGAGAGTTAGCATGACTAGGCCGCTTAAGCAAAACTGTTCACATAACTAAACAGGCCGCTGGAAAGGACAGCTAAGAATAACAATTGAGAAAGTTCTGATAGTGCACATGATGTGGGTTAGCAAAAACAAGATGTGTTCAAGGACGTGGAGGCGGCCTGTTGCTGTTAGCGTTAGTGCATAGTTACCAATCATAAGGGAATATGGGGTGCGTGAACAGCACATGATTTATGTCTGTAGCCTATCCGAATAAGCGTGATCGCGTGTGCAGATATGAAAAATGTATATAACCACGCAAGCAGAGCAATAAATCGAATCGACTGTGCATTGTATTAATGTGTGAGAGTCATTCCTGTCCCTGCATGGATGCTGAAACGCAGCATTGTGGTGACCCTGACGTGATACCGCAGCCGAAGAAGGCAGGGGACTGCCAGCCAGCGAGGTAAGCTGGGCTGCCCGAGAGAGGCAGGAGCGGATCCGCGGCACGCCGGGGGGGCGTGAGTATTGGCAGTATGGGTTCCACTGTATCAGTGTTGGAAAAGGCGGCGCAGAGAAGCCTGCCAGAATTGGCGGATCGAGCCAACGTGAAGTTAACTGAAGGAGAGATATTGGGACTATTGTTGTGGTACCGCCGACAAAAGCTGATGGCAATGACAGATCGGTTGTTCGACTTAGATGTGTGGCAGAGAACTGGGGACTCTGTGCAGGTTGGCAACAAAGAGGAGCGATTATTAGCCTCTGTTTTTCGAGCTGTCAAAAGCATGATCAGCTGAAAGGAACGAAAGCTCAATTGAAAGATTTTACAGAGAATTTTGAAAGAACAAAGTCTTGCAGTTTAAAATCCCTGAGGAAATCATTACTTGGAAA
>Ga0065711_1043715_pt1 | contig 14555 bp, 12 predicted proteins | sample Hoacrofraction12_FD_59098 | JGI IMG/M metagenome (GOLD analysis project Ga0065711, IMG submission 59098) | Hoatzin crop microbial communities from Cojedes, Venezuela - Epithelial fraction 12 v2 (version 2) | ecosystem: Host-associated > Birds > Digestive system > Esophagus > Crop | place...
AAAAAAAAAAAACCACTTTTCAAATTGTTTTCAGAAATACGTTAGTAAGTCATAATTAAATGGAAATTATTTATCAATTTAAGTAAACAACCCATAGAGTAATTATTCAGGAATATTTTTTGTCAGCATTACCCTTATATTTCACAGATCAGAATAGATAAAATTTCAAGCTCATTTTCTGAAACATAAAGTTCAAGTTAGCCTTTCACACAGTTCAAGGATCATTCATGCTACAGGCACACTTAAAACCAGAACCTTCCCATATAGTAACAAAGGTGTGTGCTTTGTCATATGTTGGGTGTAAGACAACCACAGAGAACAGCTTGTTCGCCTGGGGTTTTTTCCCCTTCCCTGTACAAAGGTGAAAAAGTCTTGTGGGTAGATTTCTCCCTCTAGAAAACAAAGTGGCACATACAAAGATAATTTTTAACTTGGTAAATACTGACTGTTCCTGCTGACTATTGAAAAGTCTAACAAACTGAACAATGAGTCATGATCTTATCCAATTTAACTTGCTGAAAATGGGAGAACTTTAACTGATACTGGGCACTATTTTCATCAACAAGGCTGAACTCTCAGATATTTACTCATATCAGTGTTCACATCAGTTAGTCCATATGACTAACATGAAAGAAGTCAATGGGAGTAATTGTGTTCTCATTACTAGCAAATACCACTTTCACAAGCTGGAAAACTGAAATAATTGAGTGTTTCAAAACACCAGTCCTCTTTTTTTCCTGTTAAACTGAGACTCTCTTCTCTTCTTTAATCATGAGTTTAACTGGAAAGAATAAGAATAATCTTACACTTTTTCTTTGAAGAAGACACTTTTTTTAAAAAGTATTAAACCACCAAATCTTAAAGTAACATTTGCTGATTAGTCGAAGATTTGATCTGGGAAAAGGTGACTGCCAATCTGAGTACTCCATTTAACATTCGTCTTCAGCACAGATCATTATGATAACATCTTACCAGTGTTGTTTGAAGTGTTGAGATCATAACTGAAAAAGATCAGTAATGAGGTCACATTGGCCTAATGTTACTCTTAACTGCAGTTCTTGCATGCAAGACACTGGATAACCAGTAGAAATGAACCACTACATGGAAGCCACTGAAGGCGAAGGGATCTGGAGCGGAAACTTGCACCAAGGGACCCTTCCCAAAGTGGCAAAACTGCTGTGCCAAGGTGGCAAAAGCACCGGGAGAGAGAGGAGACCCCAGCCCCACCCCACCCGAGTGGGAAAGAGGGAGCTGCAACTGATTAGCAGCTCTGACTCCAAGTGGATGGGGACAAGTGTGACAGAGCCAAATCCCCTCAAGTACAAGAGCAGCCCCCGGGGAGCGTGAGCCACCAGGAGCACAGGCGAATAGGGCCGTCAAAAGGGGTGCAGCACGTCAGCCAAGGTGTGGCACAGTGGTTTGCACAGCAGTTGGCGCAGGCAGGGTGTGTGGGGAAGGCATGCAGGCAGGGAGCAGTCCCCCTCCTGGCAATCTGACTAGTGGATGTCGCCCTCTCAGGAGACATTCTAGCTGTGGTTTCCACCCGCGGGAAAGCTGTTGCCAGAAGGAGCGTGAGGACCCAGACGGAGGTCCCACTCAAACACACAGCTGTCCAGATCTCTGGCTGTAGCGAGTGCCTGAGCCTGGCGCTTGTACCGTAGAACAGCAGAGACAGCAGCCGTGTTTGGTGTGACCAGGTAAATGATCTGCTCAGCCTGGTGGTAGAGCTGAAGGAGGAAGTGGAGAGGTTAAGGAACATCAGGGAATGTGAGAGGAAGATCGACTGGTGGAGCTGCACCCTGCCTTCCCTGAGGCCGAGGCAGCAGATGATGGCTCCACAAGAAGCAGAGGACCCCCTACCCTCTTCCCACCAAGCTCAAAGAGGAGACCTAATACAGAGGGGAATGGAAATGGGTCCCTGCTCGGGGCAGCAGGCTAATCTCCTCCCAGTCTGCCTCACTTCCCCAGTTGCCCTTAAGCAACAGATACAGGGCTCTGGAATGTGAGGGCCAGGCAAATGAGGAAGTGGGTGAAGGCCCATCCAGGAGGTTGCCTAGGAAGAGTCAGTCAGCTCCACATATTATGGCTGTCCCGGCTAAGAAAAAAGGAGGGTAACTGTCATAGGCGATTCCCTTCTGAGGGGAACAGAGGGCCCAATATGCCGACCAGAAACATCCCACAGGGATTTCTGCTGCCTTCTTGGGGCCCGGGTTAGGGATGTTGCTGGGAAGATCCCTGGTCTGGTGCTGCCCTCTGATTACTGCCTGCTGCTGGTAATGCAGGTTGGCAGTGATGAGATTGTGGAGAGAAGTCCCCAGGCCATGAAAAGGGACTTCAGGGCACTGGGGTGATTGGCTGAAGGATCAGGGGCACAGGTGGTGTTTTCTTCAGTCACATCAGTAGCAGGGAAGAGCACTGAAAGGAACAGGAAAACTCACCTGATTAACAGGTGGCTCAGGGACTGGTGTCGTCAGTGGAACTTTGATTTCTTTGATCATGGGGAGGTTTACATGACAATGGACCTGCTGGCAACAAATGGAGTCCAGCTGTCTCAAAGGGAAAAAAGGATTCTTGCCCACAAGCTGGCAGGGCTCATTGAGAGGGCTTTAAACTAGGTTTGAAGGCAAAAGGGGACATAACCCGGCTCACTAGAGATGAGCCCAGGCATGGCATGTCAGTGTCAGGGATGAGATCAAGAATCCAGCTCAAGTGCATCTGCACCAATGCACGTAGCATGGGCAATAAACAGGAGGAGCTGGAAGCCATTGTGCAGCAGGACAGCCTTGACTTTGCGGCCATCACAGAAAAGTGGTGGGATGACTCTCATGACTTGAGTGCTGCCATGGAAGGCTATAAACTCTTCAGAAAGGATAAGGGAGGAAAGAGAGGTGGTGGGTTGGCTCTGTGTGTTAGGGACTGCTTCGATTGTATAGAGCTCAACGACTGTGATGACAAGGTCGAATGTTTACGGATAAAAAAGAGAGGGAAAGCCAATAAAGGCAGACATCCTGCTGGGGGTCTGTCATAGACCACCCAACCAGGAAGAAGAGGCAGATGAAGTTTTCTGCAACAGGGTGGCAGAAGTCTCGCAATCACTAACCCTTGTTGTCGTGGGGAACTTTAACTTACCGGACACCTGCTGCAAATACAACACAGCAGAGAGGAAACAGTCTAGGAGGTTCCTGGAGTGTGTGGAAGATAATGTCCTGACGAGCTGATAAGTAAGCCTACAGGCGAGGTGCCTTGCTAGACCTGCTGTTTACTAACAGAGATGGACTGGTGGGCGATGTGGTGCTTGGAGGCTGTCTTGGGCTTAGCGACCATGAAATGATAGACTTCTTGGTTTGAGGTGAAGTTAAGAGGGGGGCCAGCAAAACAACCACCATGGAATTTCGGAGGGCAGACACTAGCCTGTTCAGGACACTGGTTGAGAGGGTCCGTTGCGAGAGAGTGCTGAAGGGCAAAGGGGTCCAGGAAGGTTGGGCTTTCTTCAAGGAAGTCTTAAAGGCACAGGAGCAGGCTGTCCCCGTGTGCCGCAAGAAGAACTGGCAAGGAAGACGGCCAGCCTGGCTGAACAGGGAGCTTTTGCTGGGACTCGGGAAAAAAAGGAGGGTCCACCACCTATAGAAGAAAGGACAGGTGACACAAGAGGAGTACAGAGGTCTCGTTAGGTCATGCAGAGAGGAAATTAGAAAGGCAAAAGCCCAGCTAGAACTCAGGCTGGACACTGTAGTAAGGGACAACAAAAATTTTTTTACAAATACTTCAACAACAAAAAGACGGCCAATGAGCATCTCCATCCCTTATTGGATGTGAGGGGGATTATTGCCATCAAGGATGAGAAAAAAGCTGAGCTACTTAATGCCTTCTTCACCTCAGTCTTTAATAGTCAGACTGGTTATTCCCAATGTAGTTAGCCCTGAGTGCGGGTAGACAGTGAAGGAGTGCGGAACAAACATCCCATAATCCAGCAGGAAGCAGTTAATGACCTGCTATGCCACCTGGAAACTTACAAGTCTATGGTGCCGGATGAGAGGCACCCAAGAGCACTGAGGGAGCTTGCGGAGGAGACAGCCAAGACGTTCTCCATCATCTATCAGCAGTCCTGGCTAACAGAGGAAAGTCCCAGAGGACTGAAGGATCACCTTTGTAACACCTATCTACAAGAAGGGCCAGAAGGAGGATCTTGGGAACTACAGGCCTGTCAGCCTGACCTTGGTGCCAGGCAAGATTATGGAGTGATTTATCCTGAGTGCACTCTGTAGGCTTGTGAAGGACACCCAGGGGATCATGCCCAGCCAGCAGGGGTTCATGAAAGACAGGTCCTGCTTGACCAATCTGAGCTCCTTCTATGACCAGGTGATCCTCCTAGTGGAGGAAGGAAAGGCCGTGGATGTCATCTACCTGGACTTTAGTAAGGCCTTTGACACTGTTTCCGACAGTATCCTCCTGGAGAAACTAGCGGCCCAAGGTTTGGATGGGTGTACTCTTCGCTCAGTAAAGAGTGGCTCTTCGCTCAGTAAAGCTGAATGGCCAAGTGCAGAGAATGGCAGTGAATGGAGTTAAATCCAGCTGGTGGTTGGTCACGAGTGATGTTCCCCAGGGCTTAGTTTTGGTTCCAGTCTTGTTTAACATCTTTATCAATGATCTGAATGAGGGGATTGAGTGCTCCCTCAGTAAGTTTGCAGACGACACCAAATTGGGCAGGAATGTTGATCTGCTTGAGGGTCGGAAAGCTTTACAGAGGGATCTGGACAGGCTGGATCGATGGGCCAAGGTCATCTTTTTGAGGTTCAACAAGGCCAAATGCCAGGTCCTGCTCTTCGGTCACAACAATCCCATGCAACATTACAGGCTTTGGCAGGAGTGGCTGGAAAGCTGCCCAGCGGAAAAGAACCTGGGGGTACTGGTCGACAGCCAGCTGAACATGAGCCAGAAGTGTGCCCAGGTGGCCAAGAAATCCAACAGCATGCTGGCTTGTATCAGGAACAGTGTGGCCTGCAGGAGAAGGGAAGTGATTGTGCCCCTGTACTCAGTACTGGTGAGGCCGCAACTCGAGTACCATGTTCAATTTTGAGCCCCTCACTACAAGAAAGACATGGAGTTGCTGGAGCGTGTCCAGAGAAGGGCAACAAGGCTGATGAGGGGTCTAGAGAACAAGTCTCATGAGGAGTGGCTAAGAAAACTGGGATTGTTTACTCTGGATCAGAGGTGTCTGATGGGGGACCTTATTGCTCTCTACAGCTACCTGAAAGGAGGTTGTAGTGAGGCAGGTGTTGGTCTCTTCTCTCAGGTAACTAGCAATAGGACAAGAGCCTTGGCCTCAAGTTGCATCGGGGGAGGTTTAGATTAGATATTAGGAAAAATTTCTTTACTGAAAGTGTGGTCAGGCTTTGGAACAGGCTGCCCAGGGAAGTGGTTGAGTCCCCATTCCTGTGGCATGTAGATTAAAAACATGTAGATGTGGCACTTTGGGATATGGTTTAATAGGCATGGTGGTGTTGGGCGGATAGTTGGACTCAATGATCTTAGAAGTTTTTTCCAACATATGATTCTATGATCCTCTACAGAGGGAACATCAAGGCTCTATTTCTTGGCTTCTCTTTTGTTTAAATTTTAAAAAATTATACGTAAACACACTGACCTGTAGTTTTCCTCTCCTAACCCAGACTAATAATGCTTTCTTTAATTTCTCTAATAATTTGGTGGGTTTTATTATTCCTTCTGGTTTTGGTTTTTTAACTTGGGAGAGACTTTATTAATGATGGTCTTCCCTCAAGGCTAGTATTTTGCTGTTTAAAATAATTGCAGTAATAAGCAATGTAACACTAATTTTAATATCTGAAGATGTTTTCACTTATGTCTATGCTGAAGAGACAGCAGAAAGATGTTGCAGTGCAGGAATAAGGTTCCATTATCAGACCTGGGAGTTGTTTGTTTTCTGATCTTAAGCACAACAATTCAGTTTCTCTGTGCCTCTCTTGGACTTATGGTAGAATGGAAATATTAAGAAGGTCTCTTTTTTTATTGTTTTTAGTGCTTCAGCTCTTTATTAGCTTGTTCCATTATCCAATATACATAAGTCCTCATACAGATTTGTATTTGAACTAACATGGCTGAGGGTTTTTTTCAACATCAGAGAAATTCTCAACGCAACACTAATTTTCATTACTTGAAAACACAATACTTAACCACCAATAGAAAAATTAAATTAGCCTATAATACACAAAGTAGCATTGCCAGGACATAGCCACCAATATTTACATAACTTTTTTTAGGATTTTTTTTTAATTAAAAAATATTCTCAGTTTTTTGAAAGAAAGATGTTTTTATTAAATTTCTTAAATGAAATCCAGCAGTCTTACATCCAGAACAGTCTTATATAATACTTTGTTCTCTGGCTGGAACCTCAGCACATCTGTAAGGGTGCATTGCAGAACCAAGATATAATTCAATGTAATATCTACACTAAAAACTGCAGAAGGTAAAATGAATCCATTTCTAAAAAATGACTGAATGCATTTTTCAGAATCAACAAGAAGGAATACGGTAAATTCTTGGAGGTAAAAATTCTATTTATTCCAAATTAATATATTTTGAAAAATAGTGAAAGTCATTGTTATTTCCTCCTAATATTTCTTAATATATGTCTGGTAGAATAGTCAAAAGAATAGTTTTTGCTTGTTTGTCTACATTTCTTTAAAACACTACGGTATTACAGAGCCAGTACATAGTTACCTTAACAGAAGCAAAATGCTTGCAGAGTTACTTTCCGTAAAATGAATATTTGTTCCATAAAGTCCTTTAAGATTCTGAGATCTATGTCTCTTAAAAGCATTCCTAAAAGTGGATTTGTGCTTTGGAAAACATTTTATTTTTTTGCGTACTTATGACTTATGACTTATATTTTGCCGTATATTGGACTCATAGTGCTTTAGGCTATCATTGGTATTAATATTTGTTCAATAAATTTATACAGGGTCCTAGCAGCAAAAGTATAATTAGACACTAACAGAGCAAGCCTATATACCTAAAAAAGTCCTTTGACAAATCAGGTACAGAGTGCTTTACCTTATTTCCCTAGTCATTAGTTTTATTTATGATGATCAAAATGTAGGTCATCATAAGATGCTTGCCTGAGGATAAATCATTTTCTTTTCTATCTTTTACAACTAAGATCTTTAATTCAGTATTTTTTGCTTCCAGAAATCTGAATTAAATCACAGTTTCCCCATTATCCTGTGAGCTGCCTTTGTGTTCAACAGAACTCTAAATAGGAGACTTGTGCTCCAGAATGATGGTTCCAAGCAGAAGCAGAGACCCTGCTAAAATGTAAGAGAATTGTATACACTCCAGAGATCTAGAAAAATTGAAAAAGAGGGATTCTCATTTGGAAGTCTAACTTTAGGTAGCCAAAGGTTAAAAAAGAGAAAGACTTCTAGGCTATGCTTTTCCAACAGAAAAAAAGAATAAGCCTAACAAACAAACAAACACAAGAACAATTTATTTGAAGATGTTAAGTCCAGTCTGGCCAGCATAATACATTTCACAGTATTACTGGGGAAATGTTGGTATAAAAATACAGAAAATTTGACTCATTTTTTCTTTCCTTAAAATCAGATTCACTGGACTGTGCCTTCAGGCAGTTACTCCACTCCTCCCCACCCCCAAGTTTCATGTTTGTTCACACTGTAAAATAGGCTTTTAGAATATTCCTGTTGTAATAAAAGCTGACTTCTGTAAAACACTTTAAACCAGTTATAACTAGGTCCTAGAAAAGTTTATCGTAAAGTAACTACCTAAACTCAACTACTTCCTCTGATCCCTTGCCAACACAAACATGCATCCATTTTGCAGAACTTTCGATAGCACTTTGGCCCTTGCCTATGATACTTGACCCTGTAAACCTGCAGTCAATAAGATTTGTGAGTAAGGATTTTCAAGATTAAAGCTTTATTCACGTCTACTCAGAAAACAAAAATGTTTCCTCCTGTATTTAACAATTTAGGCTATTTTAATCTTCAGTATCAGGTAGTGAAGTAACTCCAGAGATTGTTATGAGGACTTAACAAGGACAAGGTGGAAGAGAAAATAGACCAATTTCATTTGGTAGCTTGGTGTCCACTACATAAGCTGGTTCTTTTCTTAGATGTTCAAAACCACAATATTTTTAATTCTTTAGGAATTAATGACTAGTTTATACAAACAAAACAAACCTTTGAAAGACATAATGCACTTTTGGAGCAGCACAAAAAAATAAGAACCACTATGTTCCGTACTCTTTTAGAGAGAAAGCTTTTTCCACTGTATGTTAAATGTGAAAAAGCTTTCAGAAGAATACATTTCTATCATAACTATATCCTATAAAAGTGAGACAAATACATTATTTACATGGTAATTTAAATTTCTCTTTTTAAAGGCAAAGGCTCAATGGCTGTGATATAAGAAAATCAGAAACAAGGAAGAGATCTTGGGTCATCTCTCCTCTGGAACACAAATGATTCCTTCTAGAAAACTCCTGATTGCTTTTCTTGATTTTATTATTACTTGTTTTAAAGTGATCAAATTGTTGGGAGGACTTAATTTCAAAGCCTGTTCTACAGTATTAGAAAGTGCTAAGAAAATTTCTTAATAATCAGGTCAAATTTTCTTATGTCTTTGTCATTTTTCTATTTTTTTCTGTTACTGTCACCTTATTCAGCTGTTTCCTATTGTATTCACAGCATCTATCTATTTACAGACTATTATAATTAGTTAAAATAATAATGTTATTCATTCTATACTGACAAGATATTGATGGTCCTCTTTGTAACACGGGAGAAGCGCAATATACTAGAAATATTCTTGTAGAAAAGTTGTTTTCCAACATAAACTGGGCAAGAGATCTTGGACTTGTCTTCACACACAGGTAAGTGTGTTCAGTGTTGGTCTGGCAAGACTCTATGCCAAGAAGGCAAGGACGAGACTGTACTGATTATGCTTCTCGAGGATTTTTCTTTCAGCAAAAAAGGACAAGAGAATTTCCCTTTCACCCCTTGCCTATAGTTGTTAGACATTTATAACGGGTCTGATTTAATGTGTACCAACACCTATGTTCTTATTTTGATCCCAGACCACAGTTAGCCTTCATTAAACTTAAGCAAGCTTTTAATGCAAAGAAAACATCAGCTTTCTCTCCCTTTTGACTGTGACAGGTGGAAAGCAATGGCATAAACGTGCACGGCCCGTAGAAGTCAGACTTATGAGAAATAAAAGAGTCTGATATCTCTCAGTACCGCTGGAGTGGCTGTGCCTACTCTGATAAAGCAACTAAGAGGAACAGTGACTCGTAATTTTCTGTGTAAAGGAAACAGATTAGTGTAGTATAATTTAAATAGATTTAAATGCTTTTTCAAAAAAAGCATATGTTATGTTTGCAATTCGTACTCTGATCAGAAAGAGTTCACATTCAGTAGGGGTAGAAATTAACACAATTCTAATGTAAATGAGGTTGTTTTGAACAACATTCAACAGTATAATCTACAACAGCTAGCTATTCAATAGCTGTTGGTGAGCTGAACGATGCACACAAAAAGCTTATTTTTATAACAGTTTTGAGGTCAGATTCAGTACTGTTTAAAAGTAATCTTGTGTCCAGGTTACTGCAACATGCTTAGATGTTTGTCAGGCTCAAAAAAATCATTAAATTAGGCTTTTGTTTTTAAGACATCTGAGAAGAAGACTCCAAGGAATAGTTGTTTTGGCATTAGATGATTACAGATTAAAGAATGGAGAAGTGTGAGACCAAATAACCTGCTACCATTCTGCAAAACATTCCACTCCAAAGACTAGAAGAAAATCAGAAAAAGGAGAAAATCCTGAAATACATCTGAAAAAAAACACCAGTTTTTTTTTTCTAGAAGAAAATAAGAAAACAGCCTTCCCTTCCATATAAATATACTGGAGCCAAAAAGCCAAAAAGATATTTGAAAGCTGTGGTGGGACTGATTATATTTTTTTAACAAGTAAGGACTCCATATTTTCAGTATTTGACATGCATTGTGGGTCCAAATTCTAATGAACTTAGTGACTAACAGAAAAAATACACAAGTTGCTGAAGGAGTTCACAGAAAGGACAATCTGAACTGCAAAACCCGTGAGAAATCTCAGTACACACATTTTTAGAGGCCAGAAGCCCTTAACGAGACCTAAATAACTGCAGTTATTTCTTCTTTTTAAAAATGTGACGGCACATTGTGTCTGGGACAGAGATCAGACTGCAGCCAATGTGGTAAACTATAGAACTTGCAAATACTAATGTTTTCATCAGATAATGAATAAAAACATTAAAGCACAATGAATGATTTGCACACCTAATATAATAAATGAACAGATTTTAAGGGGCAGTACTTGGTCCTGTTTATGCTAAGAGACAGATACCGGGCTAATTTCAGCAACAGCAGATTTAGCCACAAAGGAAAAATTCTTAAGCTTCTTCAGTTAGTAAAATTTGAATCCACATTTTGTCACCAAAGTCTGATGTGCTTTTTTGAGAACCTTGGTAATGGACCACACCAGTGTTTTAGACACCCACCATGACTTTCAAGTTTAAAACTAGTAAGGCAAACATAAAAATACGTGTGTTGTGTTTGTTTTTTTTTTTAATAATTTGTGCTGGACACTTAAAAATAAATGAAATCTGAGTGAGTTAATAAATTCCTACTATCTTGCTATATTATGTGACAGATGGGCATTTGAATCTGGTTACTCTAGAGAGTTAAAATTGAACAAAACTACTTTTACATTGCACATTGAAAAAATATTCTTTCACTAGATGGCCCACAATGTTTCCCACTGGTAGAACTGATATGGAAGATATATAGCTTGGTAATCCCACATCTGCATGAACAAGAAAGTTGCACAAGGAATAAGAGGCAGATCAATTTCTTTGTGCATAACCTGGGGTAACTCAAACAGGTGAGTTCAAGGTAAAGCACATAAGCTGAAGAGAATACATCACCAGGATAAGTATGGACAGGAGAAACTCACAGGATTAAGACTGGCTACAACATTTATGATAAAAAAAAGAGAAAGAATAATAAAAAATTGACAGCGGTAAAAGGAAATATCAGAGACGAACTTACCTACAGTAATACTTACATTATACCAAAATACTGGTCATACATAATTATCTTTTCCGTGTTAATGGATGCTGAGACTGAAAAGTGGCCATTTACAGAGACTAGTGTGAGAATCTACCAAAAGAAAGAGACAGAAGTAAATGTTCTTTTTATTTGCGGGGATACGAAAGCAGGAGAAAGGAGTGAGTGTGGCCCCAAAAGAAAATATCATCCTGATGCTTTCCACTGTGGGAAAAACAAAAGTATACAGAATTTTAAAAAATTTAACTACAGAGATGATGACCTAACCAGCACATGTTCTTCAAATGTGTACGTTTTCCATACCATTAGTATAAACACTTTCAGATGAAGGAAATTACTTTTTATGAGTCTATCCCATACCTAGCTGAACTGTGCCTCATTCCTGACCTGGGATGCTGGGTTCCAGAAGAGCCAAAATACAACACTGTAGAATGGAAAGGAATGGAAAGGAATGGAAAGGAATAGAATAGAATAGAATAGAATAGAATAGAATAGAATAGAATAGAATAGAATAGAATAGAATAGAATAGAATAGAATAGAATAGAATAGAATAGAATAGAATAGGTTTCAGCTGGAAGGAACCTACATCATCTAGTCCAACTACCTGACCACTTCAGGGCTGATCAAAAGTTAAAGTACGGTATTAAGGGTAGTGTTCAAATACCTCTTTTCAAGGCACTGACAAATATAGGGCACTGACCACCTCTCTAGGAAGCCTGTTCCAGTGTTTGACCAACCTCTCGGTAAAGAAATGCTTCCTAATGTCAAGTCTGAACCTCTCCTGATGCAGTTTTGAACCATTCCCATACATCCCATCACCACATCCCAGGGAGAAGAGCTTAGCACCTCCCTCTCCACCTCCCATCTTTAGGAAGCTGTAGACAGTAATGAGGTAGCCCCTCATCCTCCCATTCTCCAAGCTAGACAAACACAATATCCTCAGCCACTCCTCACAGGACATGGCTTCCAGCCATTTCACCAGCTTTCTTAACCTCCTCTGGACATGTTCAGGTACTTTACCACCTTTCTTAAATTGTGGTGCTCAGAAGTGCACACAGGACTCAAGGTGAGGTCGCACAATGCTGAACACTGCATGATAACAAAAATTTCTTTCAATGTCATGTTACAGGCAAGTGATACACCAAACTTTTTTTCTGCATGTGAATGACCAAGGCAAACAAACCAATTACTGGACCTCTCATCCAAGTTAAATATGAGTCAAGCACAGTCTCTACAGAAAGATGAAGATGACACAAAAAAAATACGTGCACAACAGTAGTCTCCACTATATTCAACACTAGTTTGTTGCTGGGCCTAGAAAGTAAAACATAAACAATATATTAGGAAATGGCAGGTAGCCAGCACTTCAAATGGTATATTCTGTTTGATTAAAGTACACAGAATTTGACCAAAAGCGTTTGCTGAAAGAAAATATCAAATAAGAGTATGCTCTCCCTCCCCAGAAACAGCAAGTCAGAATACTGTATGCCCAGTCAGTCCTATGAGATGTGGTCCCAAATGAAGGGAATACTTGCAGAATTTTGCAACACTTTCTAAGGAGTCAGTGTTAATCCTGGCATCTGCATGTTGAAGATAATTTATTTTAATACCTTCCATTTGGGCCTACTCAACTCACAAAACTGTCACAGATTGAAGTTGTGATTTTACACCAATTTATCTAAACCAATGTAAAATTGATCACAACGGTGTTTCATGTTTTGTGTAGGATTTACTTCAAAAAGTTTACAGACACAAGTGACATGAATGCAGCCAATTTAAACCAATTTAAATTATTGAGAAAACCTATTTGTTTCATGCATTTCATCTGTTACCTAAACTAGTTTTGTCTAATCTTTTTCAGCTGGACAATTTCAATGTGAATTTCACAGATGTTTTCAAGAAAACAGGACAATGCCTGTATTGCAAGAAATAATTGTTAGTAGTTAAAACTCCATCCCACTAAAATCAACATTTGTCAAATACTACTCAAAATTGATATTTTGATGAGGAATTCACCAGTGTCTCCTGATCAGATGTCAATTGATGCCATTCTTATTCTATTTATTCTACCAAACACATAACTAATATTACGATTGAGGTCAGACCAGCATTCTAAAACACTTTTGTATGAGAATGACATTCTTAGAATCTTGTTCATGGTTTGGATGAAAGTAATCTGTTTCCACACACAAATCTAAATGTATTTCTCCTGTAATCATTTTGTTCATTTGGGCAAAATTCTTTCATATAACTCTGGTTAACTGCTCTTAAAGTGCCACCCCACACTAAATGAAAGGTGCAATTTCATGTCACATATGTTTATATCTCTTTCCCAGAGAGTTAAATTAGGAGAAAACTTACCCTAGTGAGAACTGAGCTCAGATGAGTGCCAAGGTACAGAAGAGGGGACGGGAACACACGCTGCTGTAGAAAAATGTCTCTTGGGGACTACGAAAAATGTTATTGTTTTAGTTGTAAGATCAAGACAGTCCTGCATGTACTCTTGAGTTCTTTTGAAGATCAAGACTCATATAAACATGAATGCACAAGTCCAGCTTGTGGATGCTCTTAGGAAGAAAGCACTGGTCACGACTAGTGAATTTGGTCTTAGGGCTGATATTGAGACTAATCCTGTGGTACAATACAGATACTGAAGAAGAACTATCTTTATTAAAACTACCTGTCATCACCAGTGTGCTCAGGAAGATATATTCTTGTGGGTTTTTTAATTTTAATGATACTTCTTCAGTACATAAATGTTATTCATAAACAGTTTTGATGAATAATCCTTTTTTCCTGAAATAATCCATATTTAGAAATCTATTTGAGCTGTTTTATCAACCATATCTGTTAGACAGTGCCATTATTTCTTTTTTACTAAATACAAAGAGCAAGCCATACAAAGAAGAACACTGAATACAGAAATTTGCAAACATCTGAGCTGTTAGACGACTTTCCCTTGGTCGAGGAGGACTGTGTGAGGGATCGCTTAAGTGATCTGGATGTCCACAAATCCATGGGCCCCGATGGAATGCACTCACAAGTGCTGAGGGAGCTGGCGGATGTCATTGCTGAGCCACTCTCCATCATCTTTGAGAGGTCCTGGAGGATAGGAGAGGTGCCCGAGGACTGGAGAAAGGCCAATGTCACTCCATTCTTCAAAAAGGGCAAGAAGGAGGACCCAGGGAACTACAGGCCGGTCAGCCTCACCTTCATTCCGGGAAAGGTGATGGAGCAGCTTATCCTGGAGGCCATCATCAAGCAAGTGGAGGAAAAGAAGGTAATCAGGAGTAGTCAGCATGGATTCACCAAGGGGAAATCATGCCTGACCAATCTGATAGCTTTCTATGATGACATGACTGGCTGGGTAGACGAAGGGAGAGCCGTGGATGTTGTCTACCTTGACTTCAGCA
>Ga0065711_1007597_pt1 | contig 14554 bp, 8 predicted proteins | sample Hoacrofraction12_FD_59098 | JGI IMG/M metagenome (GOLD analysis project Ga0065711, IMG submission 59098) | Hoatzin crop microbial communities from Cojedes, Venezuela - Epithelial fraction 12 v2 (version 2) | ecosystem: Host-associated > Birds > Digestive system > Esophagus > Crop | place...
GGGCAGCAGAGGGAGAATGCAAGAAGCAGCTGGAATTGGCATCTTCCTGGATGGAGGTAGGATACCACACATAGTTGTATAGGCACAGTATGTTTCAGGTTGCAGTTGATGTTCCTTTGGGAGAAAATGATTTCTGATATTTGAACATAAATACACAAGCCTGCCTGACTAGAATCACTTTTTATATGATGCTCTGTAACTTGGTCTTTGTTTTTCTCTCTGGGGAAGGAGAGGGGTGGGATTTCTTGCTGAGTTCACGAGACTCCCACAAGTGCATACTGTAATGTTTGTGCAGAGTTGTGAAATCTGGGGCATAGGAAGCTACATTCTTCAAAACAGGAAAAGAAAGTCCTGTATTTGGATTTTTAATCTGTAATCACTATGTTTGAAGATATGATTAGAAATCTGGAGTCTTCTGCTGAATGGGGACACAGAACAGCTGCTCTAAAGACCAGCTGAACTGAACCAGACTAAATACCCACTGCAGCCTCCTGTCTCCGACTGTGGCTGAAACAAGCTGTTGAAGATGAGTAAGCTGAGCATTGCAGTGCTGTGTTCTTTATTCTGGCAGCAATGTAAGATCTTCTGTTTTTAATAGCCATCAGTTAACTTGTTCACTTACCTTGTGAGTCTGTTACATTTCAAGGGAATGATATTTCACACCTGTGGATCTTGTGAGGAATTGTGCTGTCTTACTTGGTTTGGGCTTGTGTGCTGCTAGATTCATTAGATGCTGCTGGTTTATACAGTGGAGGGATAGCAGCTGGTCTGTTTCCAGTCATGCTTTCCAAGCTGCTCCAGATTTGGTAAACTTCTGGCATAGCTCCCTGCACTGGTGTCATGTCAAGGAAAATATTAGCCTACTTAATTGCCACCTATATAAATTATTCCTATGCCATTGATTATCCTAGTCAGTCCTCTATAAATCTTTTTTACAATATAGAGGAAGGTAAGGGCCAGAACTTTTTGTGCAGGACTGAATGCAAAAAGTTCATGGAATGGGTCTCTATCTTATTGTTTCTTTTTTTCCCTTCATTCTGTTTGCTTTTGAATGATATTGAGCTCAATAAGAAAGAGCTTGGAATTGTAGTAGATGGAAAAACCTGAGCAGCAATGATCAGCAAAGAATTGTGAATTTTACCTATTGTTTGTTACCTACATTATCCTATTTTCCCTCTAAAGCATGCATGTAACGCTTTTTTTTGTTCATCCCCTTTGGAACTTTTAATGAAGGCTTGACTACCAGAATGGATGAACTGCACAATAAAAGCTCATGTCATGGGACAACATGTTGTGAGACAAAGGGAAAATGCTGAGCTAAGGTGTCTTCCATTTTACTGGGTTCAGTCCACTGGCACAGATAATCTCGCTGCTGACTAGTCAAGATGTATCTGGGTTTGGTCTAAGAGCACTGTTACGTAGCTGATGGAAACTGAAAATTATCTGGGAATAACAGAAACATCTTGCTATAGTTCAACAGAAAGCTGATGATTACGCTGCTGAGGAGGCAGGCACACAGGAGCAGAAGCTGCTAGTCCTTCAGGAAGCTTAGTCCACTCACTAGAGCTGGTCGTGGTGACTTGAGCCTATTTATGCTGCATCTGATACTGGGAGAACACTCATGTTCTTTTCCTGAAGCATTTTGTTTGTATTGTGGCGTGTTCTCTCCTGCCTTTTAGAGATGGCCTTGTTATTTTCAGGTCTATGAAGTGCTAGATCTGTGGCCCCTTGCACATCTGCTCCTTGCATTAGACATTGATCTAGCTTGGGGATTAATAACTAACAAATGCTCCACGAGTCACTGAAAAGTACATGGAGACAGACTGTCACTGCGTGTACCTTGAGGCTACCTAGATAGCAGCATGCAGTTGAATTAGTTACAGCCACAGAAAAGGGAGGGGGTTGAATGGCCATCAGTACACACTGACTTATTAACACAGGTTTCAGGTGAATCTGGAGACTAGAAAGTTTCCAGCGCTTGTCTGCATGTGGCAATGCTCTCTGCTACCTCTGCCTTAGGTGCCTGCGCTGACAGAAGAAATGAAACTCTTTAAAAAAGATGGGTGTAGCTTGTCCCTGCCTCTCTTCTGCTGCAGTGGTCTGACCAACAGAACACTTGCTCTTCGTTAGTCAACTGAATTTACAATAGCAGTAAAACAAGCCTGAGTCTCTACCCTAGCCTGCCATGACAATTTTTATTTTCTTAACAAGTAGGTTATATGTAAAGCAAAGTCTGAACTCACAAAAAACCACAGAAGAGGCTGGAAGATTTTTTGGAATCCTCAAAGCCGAACACAAGGGAGATCATACTTCATAGTTTCCTCTCTACTGCTAGCAGATGCAGTTAGAGCAGTGCCCTTCTGGCATGGATGTTGTGGTGGGTGAAGTGGGGAAGCTAGGAAGGGCGCTTCCCAAGTGGCTTACAGCAGCAGGCTGGCTGCCATCACGGGCTTCTGTGAGGCAGCAATGCTCTGCTAGAAGGCATGTTGCCTTTAAGTCATATGGCTGAAGCTCTGCTGCAAAACAGAAGGTACTTTATTTCTCAGTAACTGACATCACCCCAGCTTTTCTCCTTTTACATTTACTAAAGCCTCTGCAGCTGAAAATGATCTATTGTCTCCAAAACAAACACACAATCTCTGGCTTCTAACTTGTTTTGAATTTTTTACTATTATAGGGCTACTGTGCTCATCTAGTCTGACTTCCTGCCTACCACCATCTATAAACATCCTGTAAATAGCTTCAAGTCCCAGAGCCGTGTTTAAATTGGAATGTTGATAGAAAATTCCTGTGAAGTAGAGAATATCTCCAGACAGGCTGTATGCCACAGCCTTCAGTGGGTAGTGCTCCTGCTGCTGTAGATGGACAACTGACCACAGGCTGAATGCCTGGAAGCAGAGCATCTTCCATGCAGCTCCTTTTCTGACTGTGGCTGTGATGATACCCTGTAGCTGACCTTTTAATTTAGCATGTTCAGGGGGAGGAAAAAAGAGAGTACCTATTACAGGCACCTTCCTGTCCATACCACTGCACTGGAACTGTTTGGTGTCAATTGCTGATTAGAAGAATTGCTGTAGGAAATCCAATTTGATGGAATTACTTTGCCATTTCTAGGGCACCTGTTATTCAAACATCTTGCAGAAGTCTAAAAATGTCATTTCCTTTATAGACTTTAAAACCTCAACTACAAAGAAAATCAGTTGGAAAAGGATGTCCATGAAGTGTATATCCTAGCCCTGAACCTTAATTACACAATCGTCCTTCCTTTCTGCAGGCAGTGCTGCTCCGCATTGTTCTTCTGCTGGGCTGGAAGAGCCGCAAGCCATTAGAGGAGTTTTGAGTTGCCTGTTAGAGTTCAAGAGCAAGAAGTCTGGATTAACAGATACCTTATTAAAACTCCAGCAGGTGCATGGGCTGCAGTAGCAGTTGGTTTTTTTTTTTTTACCAGAGAAAACAACATCCAGTGACATCCTTGGAGTCAAAACATAAGCAGATAGTATCTAGGGAGCAGTACAAGAGAGCGAAAATTTACTGTTGGCTGCTATGAAGTTGCCCAACTTTTCTGCTTGTTAAATAAGACAGTTGCCAAACAAAATAATTCCTCTGTGTCTATTTTATCAGACTCTGGATTTGCTGGGAGAGATTCACAGTATTAACTGCAGCCTTTCTCCTGATAAAGGCAGTATTTATATACTCTTGTAGATATGATAAACCAAACATACAAATCTCCTACCAGTTTGTTAGTTTTTAGCAGTTCATAAATAGGAAACCTCATTAAGAAAACTGCTTCTGAAACATAGTTCAGCAGTGTCCTCTCAAGGGCTTTGTCTGTTACGCTGAAATTACTGAACTAAGAATCTCAAGCAGTGTTTTGTCTTATCTCCTAAAGATGGATTGTCTTACATTAACAACTAAAAGATAGTGTATGTTTTGACCTTTTGTCCAAAAATAGAACCCCTAGGAGAATTCAGATTTCTCCAAAATTTGTCAGGATTGATATTTATTACAAAGACTGTTCTTCACAAATCCCGAAGATTCAGGTTTATTAAACTTCTATATCATTATTAAATGATGAGAGAAGATCATGTTTTGCTCCAACTGGGTATTTTGCTACAAGAGCAGAGCAAAGATACGGATAAAGGACTAGATATGACTGTGGTAGATAATAAGGGAAGCAAATGCATGCACGCTCAAACACTGCTCTTCCGAATGCCTGTGAGCTACCTTCTCCCATCTTGTAATACATATTCCACTTATATTGTGATTTAATACACATGAAGTATTACAGATTGCTTGAAACAATGACATATGGTCCTGATCCCAGAGGATCTGAAGATGATGCCTATGTTAGTCTTCCAAAAAATGATAGTTCTTGTGATTTTTTTGCATCTAGAAGAAGAGAGTATGATTAAAACCCTTAAGGATATAGGCCTAAGGCTAAGAAGAAGCAGCTTTTATCCCCTGACAAAAGCTCTGCATAACTAAAACTCTGAACTACAGTAAACACACTAATGTGAGTCTGCTTAGTGTATACAGGGCAGTGGCAGTTAACGCTCTGTAACCTTCGCGCATACCAGTGACCTTGTTGTGAGAAGATAATGTATCTTTGGCTTAGCTGGAATCGCCAAACTTCCCTGCGATATTAAACTGTTCTCTTGGGAACTCTGAAGTCTGCAGCATGCGATGAGATAGGTGGGTAACCTGGGAAAACAGAATAAATTGCCAGTCTTGGTAAGTCTGTAACCATTCTGTTATCTAGGTGCTGCCTTAATAATGTTGGCATCGATACTTAGGCACAGCTTTTCCCTTCAAAAAAACTTACAACTCTCATTCTTAAAATGGAGTTTATTTACACTACTGTCTCTTATAAGAAGTAGCCAAAGAAAACAGAAAAAAACCCTGCTGCCTATTTATTTTGGAGTTTCTGGCCGATTTTGATTTTCAGACCACGGTTTGGTATGCATCTGTTACAAGATACTGTAACACACAGCGTACCTGCAAACATCCCACTGCCGCCAACCCCTACAAGACAGGCAATGCTCCAATAAACCCTTGGGCTGGATTTCAGCAGATGTGGATGTGACCAAGTACTGGCTAAGGTTCCCTCTCTTTTTAAGTGGGGCTGTCAAATACTGTCCGTTAAGAGGCTATCCAGTGATAATACAGTGTTGCTAAATGAGGAGGAGAAGGAGGCACTCCATTGCCTAATGCACAGATGCAATACTGCTGCTTGAAAGCAGGGAAGGTTTCCATCTCCTCTAGCCAATTAAACATCAAACACCTGAATAAAGGTCCCAAACAGCTGGGTTACTTCAGATTGCAAAAAGATGCGTGTAGGTTCATTTGCAGAAGGAATGCCAAAGCCAGAAGTAGAAAAGCACTGTATTTGTTGAAATGCTGGAATGGNTGCAATAGGTGCGTGTTTGTGGTGAGCAATGAATAAATGTCATAAAGTTACAGTGCTGGTGGGGTCTAACTGCAGCATATTTATATCACAAGGTGGAAAAGTTAATCTCTTGTACTTGATGTGTTCTAATGAAGGAGACTTGACTCCTTACTTTTTAATGGAACTTTCTGTATTCACAAAGAAGTAACCTACGTAGTGTCTGACAGACAGGAGGTTTTGCCAGTCCTAAGTATGAAAGGGGTACTTCGTTCCACTGGCAGAGGGGATTTTTCTGTGTAAAGTTTAACACCATTAATAATTTTGTAAGGTAACCTCTTACCTTCAAGTTTTCCTCAGCATGATGTGGAGTGACAGATTTGGGAATTACCCTCCCATTTCCTTGAACCTGGAGCCAGAGAAGCACCTGCAGGAACATCATTTAATCATTATCTGTCTCGGAAGCTGAGGTGACAGCATGGGAGCACATTGACCAAGAGCTCAGGACTGGGCGGGGATGCTGTGTGTGGAGGTGGCTAGCATGCCAGTTAAAGCCCAAAGCCATTGGCAATCTTCTGTCCATCATTAAAACTAGTGTCACAGGTCATATTTTTTTAAAGCATTGCAGTGTGTATGAGACACAGCTGGAACTCGGCTTTCCATAATACCTCTGTCAATAGTTACTTTAGCACAAGTGGGGAAAAATGCATGTCACCAGGGAAAATACTATGACCAGCATTAACCTGAGCTGGGGTTTTGTTGCAGTTGAGTGCAATTTCCTTGATTTGGGGCTCATCAGAAAGGGAAATATCCTCAGGCTTGGACCTGTGAAAACAAAAAGCAGACATCAGCAGTTGAATGGCCCACCGTCTTCTCCCTCAAGCATTGCAGTGTAAGAATGTTATTTAAATGCTAAGAAACCATCATCTTACACACTTTAATTCACCATCTTCTCATTGCTCCAGTCCCTACCTTCATTCAGTTCCTTTCATCTCAGGCTGGCAGGTGAGAACAGGCATGTAGTTTCTAGTATAGCAGGTCACTGTAACACATTTCAGTCCAGCCTGGGATCAGGCCGGGAATTTCTTTGGTCCAGATCCTGAAATTTTCATCTGGAGAATTGGGCAGCTGTCACGTTCTTCACAAGCACAGCTGCTCTGGTAAACGCCCTGTCCCGGGTTGGAGAAAGCCATGAAGACTGGAGTAAAATCAAAATTTCTTCAAGTCATCCATTTAAAAACCTGATCCATTTGCTTCAGCAGGACTGCAAAGTTGCTGTTTTCATAAGCATGTGCTGCTTTGGTTTGGGTTTTTTTTTTTAGTTCAGAAGTTTTCTTATGTGTTTAATAAGCTCACACAAACTCAATAATTATCTTCACAACTTTCACCAACCAATTGATCCTTTTTCTCCTAAATACAAAACTCTGATAACAGCACGGGTATGAATTAGTGGATTGCATATCACAGTAAGTGTGAGGGGGGTTTCTGTGTGCTTGTAATTTTTAACAAATGAGTATTTTTCTAACTACATCGGTTTTACTCTGTGAGGGTTTATGCACGTCCTAAGACTGGTTTACTTTATTGGCCCCAATCCGTGTCTAATAAGTCTCGCAAAGCATTCTTACCATGGCCAGTTGGGCACTCCAAGGGGACAATATGCAGTGACAGAGATCCCTTTGGACTGGCAGAACTTCATCAGCTCTTCCTGAGGAAGATGGGGTGGATCTCAATCTGCGAACAAAAATATTAGGTTTCTTCAAAAGCAGAAGGTACTTCAAGGTTTAGCATCTCTATGGTGACCTACCAAGCTGCCGCATCAGCTTTGAAAAGGTTGTTCTTTTTGCAGCCTTGGGGTTTTTGAGAGTCAGCCAGTATTTCAGATCATTTCCCCTTCTTCCCAACCCTGCCTCCAGCGAGGCCCAGTCTTCATACATTAGCTTCTCTTTCCAGCTGCCTGCCTCACTGCTTATGGCCTCTCGCAGTCCCCATATCAGTGGGCTCCAGGTTCAGCTGTGCACATCCAGCTGAAGCACCCGCCTCTGGCATCATCCCGTCCTACCTCTTCCCCCCGGCAGCGCAGCCTGGCTCTGGTGCCACCTATTCGCGCAGCCACCTCTTCCGCGGGGGCTCGATGGACGGAGCAGGGTCAGCCCCACCGCGTTCTCCGCTGCAGAGCTCAGCTCTCGGCCTGCGCGAGCTTGGTGGTGCAGCCAGAAGAAGGGAGAAGTTTGCACTTTCAGCCCAGGAGAACAATTTCAGCCCTTGAGAACAATTTACCTGATCGTTGCAGGTTTGTGTCTTAAGCCTGGTGCTGCCATGATACAATTACGGGTAACACTGGTTTGCTCAGGAGTCGATCTATCTGTTTGCGGTTGAAGTTGGAGACTCCAACGGCCTTTACCATTCCTGCATTCCCCAGCCCTTCCACAGCCTAGAAACACTACAGAATCAGACTTGCGATCTTTTTTTTTCACATGGAAAAAATGCCTGCGCAAAGACTTCAGTGGTAAAACTCATCATGGCTGGAATCCTCTCCTGATGTGGCATCAGTGTAGCACATTGAACGGTGGGACCCTGGTCAAAGACTCAGGCTGTCACGTCGTGTGTCATCATACAAATAAATAACAGCATTATTCAAGATTAACAATCACTACACTATTATTATTTCAGTAATACAACTATCTTGAAATATTATCCCCAGGTAGATCCTCTGCTCATAAATAAAAGAGGGTGTTTTTTTAGGATAATTCCTCAGCTAACAGAGTAATTAGCACATTAAAAAAAAGCTTGTCATTTGGACCAGGGCAGCTCAACAAGGAGCTAGAGCAGGACACCAGCCCATCAGCGCAGACTGATTCCCTAAGGGAGATGTACCATGTATTGGTGGCAGTACAGTACAGGCGGTGCCGTGTCCCCCCCCCCACCCATTTTCTTTCACACTACAAAACGATAAAACAGCTGGACAGCCCTAATGAGATGGGCACCTCCAGCAGAAAAGAAACAGAAGAAAATAATGTACTACCAGCCTTTAGAGCAGAAGAGACACCTCTTCCAAAGCAGAAATCATTTTTATTTGAAGCTGCTATCATAAGCAGCAGCCTGAAGTGTCCGCAGCTCTAGCGATGGGCTTTGGGCAAGCACCGGTACTTTTCCAGAGCTGGGGGGGAGTTTGGATGCTCTGGGTATGTTGGCACGGGTGTGTCGGCTTTCCTGGGGTCTGGACATCTCGGCTGCAGCGAGGGATGAGCATGGCTACAGCTGAGGCCACCGACACACGTCCAGAGAGTGGTGTGGGGACTGAAGCGACAGCGTATGTCAGCGCAAGGCACCGCAGGGTACACAAACAGTCAAAGGTTTCCTCTTGCCATGCCCACCCAGCCAGTTTAGTAAGCTGCAGACATAAAAATACCTCAGTTTTGGCCAAGTAACACAAGAAGGAGCCCAAGGGCACAGAGAAATCAAGAATCTGGAATTCTTCACATCAGAAATTCTCTCAGAACTATTCCCAACCTGGAAACCTTAAAGTTTTCAGGCTGTCATTTCAAACTAGCAAGAATTTTTTGGCCTGTCAACAAACGTACCTCCCACGGACCCAGAAAATCTGTATCACGGGGAATGATCATGCCTCTTCCATCTGCAGGAAACAGCTCCTCTCCTGCCCATCACCACAAAAGAAAAGCGAGTTTAAGGTAGGCTGAATCCTAAGTAGTTAAAGAGATCACTCAATTTCTACAAGCGAGTGGAACTGGAGACCGGCTGGATATCCAGGCTCATGTTTGTGCTAGGGACAGAGGTGGCCAAAACCAGTAAACTGTATGAACAGAGTCATCTTCAAGAAAATCTGTCTCTTGAGCATCAAGCTGTCCTGCAGGCAGAGGAAGGGCAGACGCTTTCACGTGCCTCACTCAGGCTGGGGAAGGCCAGGGATGTGACACACGATGGGCAAACGAGGATTCATTTAACCTGGGGCTAGAGAGAGAAGAGAAAAATAGGAGCTAAGTAATTCACAACTGTTTGATCCTGGATGAGCAAAATGACAGCCAGATCGCAGACTTTAAGAGGAATGTGATCCGGATGAGAGTTTGATGCATGACATGGAAATGCTGCTCAGGGTAAAATAAGGTGATTTTTGTACTACAAGACCTAGCTTAAGCAGCTGTGACCTGACCTTTCCTCCTGGGCACTCCGTGCAGAGGTTGTCATGATGTCCTAATGAGTTTTAACAACACTCCGCATCAGAGAGGACGAAGGGCTTGTCTGGTCGCGAAGGAAGAATTGGCCGAGCTCTGACAGACGGCTCCCAGGAGTTAAAGTCTCAGTGCCTTGAATCCCGTGGGCCAGTGCATCGGGTAGAGACCCCGAGAACCCAGCTGGAGGGCAACAAGTGTTTTCTGGTGTTCCTCCTTCAGCAGGGATCTCTGGTGGAAGGCGGACCACCGCTGCGGGCGTAACGCAAGGCCTGGGAGCTGCTCTCGGAGCCTCACGACCGCGGAGCATCCCTGGCGGGGGAGCACTCGGCGCAGGCACAGAGGCAGCTCGTGGGATGGCACTTTTGCTCGTCCTGAGGAAGCGCCGCGTTTGTGAACCTTGTTTTATTCGCAGTGCTGTCAGTTAAGTGATATGAGAAGGAGATACTCCAAAATCCCAGCGATTCATACAACAATTAAACAAAACGAGGAAAAAAAAAAAGCAAAACTGGCGAAAATCGAACCGCCAGTTTCCAGCAGATAGAAGTTACTTTATTTTTCCTACCATTGTTGTTGGGGGGAAAAAACAAACCAAAACACAACCTCCAGGAGCTAACAGACTGCGGCCGGCAGCGCAGCGGGAGCGGCCAGCAATACAATGGCCCTGCTTCCTATCCCAGAGGCAACTGAGAGCACGGCCTCAGTTCCTGTCTCCATGGCTGACAATGGATATGGACTACAAAAAAATCCCTCTCCAATCAAGCCCCCCCTTTTTTTTTCCCCCAAGAGTTGACCTCTTCCTTCCCTCCATCCACAAAACGCTTTGTCCTGACGGAGAGGAGTTAATTCCCGCACCAGCTTCATCCCTTGGCACTTTGCAGGCTGGGACTTTGTCTCTCCTCCTGAGAGCTGCCCTCACGTGAGACAAGTTATCCAAGGACATACCTTACTGACAATGAAGAGGTCTTCTTGCCTCACAGCCCCATCCTCCATTTTTTCTTGTAGCGCATCTCCAATGTCACTCTCGTTCTGTTGCAGGTAGAGACAATCAAAGTGGCGGTACCCAACATCGATGGCAGCCATCACTGCATCTCTTGCTGTTCCTTGGAGAGACCAAAACAAGAAGAAAAGTCAGTAATTTGGTAAATAGCAGAAAAAGAAGTTTGCTGTTTGCCAAATCTGGAGACTTTAAGCCCCCAGATAATTAGGTGTTTCAGTCTGGATCTTGCTTTCATTAGTTTTCCGGAATAAAATGGCCGTGGGAGTCACTGGTGAGTTGCCTGAGCTGATCTGCCCTTATCCCAGGACTGAACGTTCACATTCGGACACCAGGCTATCTTGAAATAATTTCTAATTTTCCCATAAATTAAAAGCAATTTTAGTGTGAGATACTGGCGACATGAGGAAATAAATCACCGCTGGGAAGCTTGCTGGCCCGGCACACAAACAAGCTGGCTCTCTTGTTGACACAGGACAAGGGAGGCGAGAGGACGGCAAAACACTACAGACAGTGCCACCTCCCGGGTAAAATACACAACCTGGGATTTAATAGCAAAGTAAATCACTTCAGATGCTTGGCTTCGAGACACTGAAGAGTTGTTTGATGACTGGATACCGATTCTGGAAAATGGCACTTCAAACTGAAACATAATTCAAAACTGCGACCATCTCCTATGTTCAACTTCATTACATCCCCACCCATCATCTGGGTTTTTTTTAAAGATTTCACTTCTCCAAGTATTTCCAATCGAAGGGTGCTTGGTTTGTTGACCTAAATCAAAAGGGGTGACAATATACACAAAACTCTGGACCTTGAGATGTTTTTCAGAAAAAAAATCATCCGTTGCTTCATTTCACATGGTGCTCACTGAGCAGGGATTCAGGTTCCTTCTCTGCAGATATTCAAGACCCGCCTGGACAAGGTCCTGTGCAGCCTGCTCTGGGTGACCCTGCTTCAGCAGGGGGGTTGGACTAGATGACCCACAGAGGTCCCTTCCAACCCCGAACGTTCTGTGATTCCGTGATTCCCGAAGTGAGCGTGACCGGGTAAACGAGAGGCCCCACGACCACGCTGGAACGCAGGCATTCGCAGCTGAAGTTGCTGTGGGAACCTTGAGATCAATTAGCTTTGATTAAGCAACCACAGTGGGTTTGGGCCATGTTATCACTGCATTAACACAAGAGATTTTTGTGGTGGCGAGTCTCGTGGGTCCAAAATTTTCCTTCCGTTTAGTCCTGCCCAGTTCCTGTTGGTGTCCTAACAGGTTGCTCCAGAGAGCTCATCCATCGCCGCGCCAGTGCCCGAAGAGGCCCCACGCAAGGCACACTTTGTTTTTTGAAAGCCTATTTAGTTACTTTAGGCTTCTTAGTGTCTTTTGTCACCGGACCAGTCAAGACTGAAAGGGTTAAAGAAACTCAGCCCCATTTGTGCGTGTGACAATTAACAGCAGCTGACCCCAAAATACAGCAAGAATAATTGAAGATACTTTTATGCTGACTGGATGGTGCTTCATAGACTTGGCAGCTTGCAGTTCAACATGTTTAGTTTCCACTCTCAAATCCAGGGGACAATCCACCTTTTTTTATTATTTCCCAAGAAGTTCACTTTCTTCAAATTTTCAGCCCATTTCCAGAATCCTTTTACATTTATAACTGCGTACGCCCTTAAATCACGTCTCTTAACAAAAGCCCATGAGATAACATTCACAGGTAAAGACCTACCCAAACTATTTTCCTGCGAAGTGCGGCGTACTCATCTGCTGCCATACAAATAACTCATCCTCCATCTCTAAGGAGTTCAAGTAAATTCCCATTTCCAAATCCACTGATTGCCAAGCGCCCTTTGATTGGAAATACTCATTCCTGTGTCTACATGCACTTATCAACAATGACACCTACACAACGTGCTGGGATCTTAATAGCCAGTGCCAAAAGCAGAACAAAAAAAGCCAATGAAAAACAAGCTAGGCAGAAGTTTTTATGTTTGTAGTATGTAATTTTTTTCCATAGCTAAGAATAACCTCCTTCTACCTGCTCACTACCTGCGCTAAGTGAGCAGCACCTGCTCACTTCAAAACTTTCCTGCAGGACAGGTGTAAATACCTGCATCACCTGGAATATTGAAACAGGCAAGAAATGTCGCACGCAGGATCTGCTGCATTTTCCTGATCTGAAGGGAGATTGCTGAAAAAGCCTACCGTGGTCCTCAGCAATTCCCTGGTGTCACCTGCGTGACCAGAGACATGGGGACAAGGAGAGGTCCCCAGCTCCAGCAGGTACTTGCCAGGTCCCCGTTCCCAGGATGCGCATCGCCACGTGGGCAGGCAGCTCCAGGTAGGTGGCCACATGTGGTCCCATCCCGGCCGCTGTAGGCAAGGAGAACCTGCAGACCTTTGCAAAACTTTCTAAATAGGCTTTGCCCCTCCCTCCTGCCTGCTGACTGGCTGCGGACGAGGAAAATACAGGCAGAAGTGCTACAATAAGGAAGAGAAGGGAAGGATTTTGTGCCTTTCTCTCACCCTTTGAAGAATTTGAAAACTGACTGTGGGCTCCTCACCTCAATTTGTTGAGTGAGCTCATCATGCCAGTTGCACATATTGCATTGGCCGAGGTTGCAGCTTTTTCTATACCTCACAGACTCTGCTTTTCTGCAAGAAGAGTGGTATTTGAGGAGTTTGCACACCCCAAAGAACCTCATACCAGCTCAGCTGCCTGCTCCTGAACACAGCACCAGAAGCAGCTGCAGAGCTGTTTGACTCAGGAAGAAGCACGGTTCTGGCCACAGGAGTGACCATTGTCAAAAAAATTCCCAGCACTGCCACAGCCCCACAGCACTGAGCTGCACTGAGCCATGGTATCAGTGTCCCCCCCACCGCCCCTGGCGCAGCCCACGGCTCATGCTCACCAGCCACAGGACGCGGGGACAGCACGGTCCTTTGAAGAAAGGGTTCTCCCCGCTTCGGAGAGGAGCTAAGAAATCAACAAAGCTCTGCTTTTCAAGAGCCATCGTGTTAGCTCGGTGTGAGCCTTCAAAATCAAAACTGCTGAACCTGCAAGACTGGTGATCCCTTCGGGCACGCTGTGGCACACCAGTGTTTCCTGCAGCAGCCGCTGTGTCATCTTCTGTACTTGCCCACTTTCCAGAAGCACAGTGGCTTCGGGTGTCTTGTCCCTTGGCGCTGTGCTAGTGTTACTTTTCGGCCTTTTTTGTCTGCATGCTGTCCTACATCAGATTTTTTTTTACCATTCACAACTAAAAAACTTCTTCTGCATAAACTGAAGAACAGTTTTACAAGGCTCCGTAGGAGTAATGGGCCTGTTCTAGAAAAATCCAGAACCTCTCGTTTTTAGGCAGAGTGGGTTTGACCCCAGCCTGGAGGCTCCTGTGTCCTGCCAGCAGGAGCTGGCTGCCACCTGGTTTCGGAGCCCTGCCCCAAATTTTGCCAGAACTCATTTTAAAGACAGGAGCGGTAAGCATTTATTGTTCATCCAGCCAGTAACTTTTCCTTCCCTGTCATTTCTTTGCCGGCTACAGGCAGAACCATCCCCGGGGTAACACCGCATTTCAGTGGGCAGCGGCGTCTCAAACACCCAGCAACTGGGTGCAGGTCACTCTGCAGACCCTGCACACCGAACACGCTCAGCCTGACAGCATGAACCTGCTCTTGTGAAGTCAACACAGATAAAAGTCAACAGGAGCTACTGGAGAGAGTCCAGCAGAGGGCTACGAGGATGATGAGGGGACTGGAGCATCTCTCCTGCGAGGAGAGGCTGAGGGAGCTGGGCTTGTTCAGCCTGGAGAAGGCTGAGAGAGGACCTAATAAATGCTTATAAATCTCTGAAGGATGAGAGGATGTGTCAGGAGGATGGGGCCAAACTCTTTTCAGTGGTGCCCAGTGACAGGACAAGGGGCAATGGGCACAAACTGAAGCAGAGGAAGTTCCATCTGAACATGAGGAAGAACTTCTTCCCTCTGAGGGTGACG
>Ga0065711_1043716_pt1 | contig 14554 bp, 4 predicted proteins | sample Hoacrofraction12_FD_59098 | JGI IMG/M metagenome (GOLD analysis project Ga0065711, IMG submission 59098) | Hoatzin crop microbial communities from Cojedes, Venezuela - Epithelial fraction 12 v2 (version 2) | ecosystem: Host-associated > Birds > Digestive system > Esophagus > Crop | place...
CCCCCATTCACTGTGTTTTCCCCCACAAAACCATCTTTCTGACCGTTGACATGTACTGAATGTATAAAACAAACCACATGAAAATATCAGGATCCTGAAACAAGAATCCTTTGAGAAGAGAGATACACATTTAAAGCATTTAAAATAAAAATTCTTTTCTCATACACTGAGTGAAAGATGTAAAAACTAGACAGGGAGAATCCCGCAGCCAGCAAGGACACTGACAACTTGCTAAGCATGGGATTGTGCAGGCTCATCCCTGGGTAACACAAAGCGCTGCTCAATAGCCTGACTTTGAATGATGAAGATTCATAGCTCCTGGGCTTCTCTGCACAGAGACGTGCCGACTTAAATCCTGGGATGAAACATGAAAACGTGGAAAATTCCTGCTAAATGCCAAGCCCAAAGCAGCCGTGATTCTAAGGGACAACTTGAGCACAACAAGTGCCAAGGGTGTCTGTTCTCTGGATTGATTTACAAACTAAGATTCTTCTAAACCATGAGACGTTCCCCTGTCTCGTGAGCAGACAGTGAGTCGAGTTCAGTGTATCTCATCGCCATCTGGAAACTCTACAGGCAAGGGTATCTTCTCTGTTAAGCTTTTGAATAGAATTAGTTTTCATCCAGCTGAAATCTTTGTTCTGAAGCTGTACAATCTCTGCTCTCCTCCTTCCTAAGTCAGGTTTATTCCTCTTGCATGTGGTTTTGATATACTCGTTGAACTGGAGACCAAGGAAAAAACAGCCTAATGCCTCGAGGAAAGGACCCCCAAGATAAGAACTCACACAAAATATTTTTCTCAATATCACCAGGTACCGTGTTCTGCATTTTTGCTCTTCTTAGCTATGACCTTTCATAAATGGTATCAGATGGTGTTTGCCTTATCCAATAGCCTGTACCACTGTTCAAGGCATGCATGCACACACACAGCATTAATTTCTCTAGCCTATTAATAAAAGCAGAAGAAAATAACAATGGCAATTTTGGTACAGATTTGTCCTGATCTGTTTCTGCAGTCCACTTTCCTTTCTAAATTATATTTATGCATTTTCTTTTCTAGTTCTGTTAAATACAAATATTACTGACTAATTATGTTGTTACTATAATGGACACAATCCAAAAACCTAGATAAAAGTATGCCATCATTTCAGTTCCAGTTCTAAATTTTGTGGCTCGAGTCACAAGTGATTGAAGACTTTAACAAGCATGCCCAAGAAAATTGGACTGCAAATGAAGTTATCTTCATTTTATTCTGCCCATAAAGAGAAGTTTAGCTCAGCATATTGCTTGCAGAGATACACAAAGCACAACAGCTTCTTTTGGGCTGCTGCCATTCAGTTTCATGCTGCATCCCCATCTAGAGTCATTAATCTTTTACCACCAGGAACACAATGAATCACGGTCTTCTTTTTTCAGAGGAAAATGACAAAAAATCAAAGTAATTTTTACAGAAAACACTGCAAGGTACACCATCAATAACAGTTGTTTTTCTTCTCAGTACACACTAATAGATTTGCTCACTGAAATCTGCTTGTCTTTACAGTACACAAAAATGCCGTAATCTAAGATGCATACAACCAACAGAACCAACACATGAAGCAGCAGCCTGCTTAGCTGTGCTGTATAGGGCAATAAATGTCCTTCCACTGACAGCTGGACCATAAACAAAGAATGGGTAGAGTTGAGAAAAAGGTGTTTATGTTACTTCGGAAGTAATTTTCAGGGGGAAACATTTTTCCATCTAGCTCACAACACAAAATCTTTGCCTAAAATATGATGCAAGTCTTGACTCAAAACTTACTAAAACCAAAAATCTTACCAACTTCGATGGCAAGTTTACTTGAATTAGTGCATGTTATGTGAGGATATATATTAAAAAAAATTCTACGACAGGACATGAATTGACGCCGTCCCCTCACCCCCAGCTTCACTCACATCCTAGGTCCGAAACATCCATTGCCAGTTGTGTAAAAATCTCACTCATACTACTGTCAGCCTTTCAGGTCTGAGAACTTACTTGAGCTCAGCTCTCATTCAGGTCAGTAAGATTTCTCCTGGAACACAAATAATGATCCACCCACCTTCCCCCCCCCCTTCAAAATACGATGTTTGCCACGTGGATTCGTACACATCTTCATTGTTTTCCTTAGACATTTTATACCCTAGTAAATCTTTAAAATTAAATGTCACAAGCTTTTCTCTTTTTTATTTTCCTTGTTTTTAAGAGACACATAGAAGACAGCTATAGACTGACCCCCCCTTTTTCCTTTCTTTCTTTTTTTTTTTTTTTGTTAATCCATAAGGTAATTGGCTCTCTGCAGAACTAACTGAATTTTCCAAATTTAATTTTAAAAGATGCTCCATAATATCCATTATAGCAAACACTGTCCTGCAGATTCGATTAGTAGGCTCTCTGGACCTGCTTATTTCTGAATTGAAAGTGCAGTACAGCCTGGATAAATGAATTACCTGAGCAGCGGAACTTCTTGCTCTTGATCTGGCTGATTCGTTTGTTGGCAAGGCGACGCGGACTGCTGCATCGAGCGCCGCTGGTTTCTATCGGATTATCCTGCAGGTAATCAGCCAGCCACTTCAAATGGCAGTCGCACACAAATGGATTCTGAGCTAAATGTCTGCGAGAAGGATGGGATGTTTAATCAGAAGTGACCTGTGACACTGTACTCCATCACTGTTTTTCACAAACGCAAACCTGAAGAGCAGAGTAATCGAATAAGCTTCCAAAAAGCCAGGCCTGGCGGAAACCACGCAGAGCTGCACATGAATGGGAGAATTCTGTGAGCTATCACATTTCGTAGCTCATTAAGCCTGCTGGAAGTCCTCTCACAGAGGAAACAAAAATTAAGATAGCAAAGCCTGCTTTAAAGCACACAGCCCTCCAGTCTACAAAGTCCAGTGTTTTCTCCTGAGAGCCAGAAATGCTGCCTTTTGAGAGAAACGTGTGGTTTTAGATGCACCTGACCTGAAGTTCATGCTGTACGCTGGTTTAAAATAAATTTTATTGGCAAGCTTGGTTTCCTAGGGATCAAAATGCAAATTAGTAAAGTGCCTTGGATCTGTGGGCAAAGCCAGAAGTGATCCAGAGGTTTTTTCTTGAGAGCCAGATTGCTATTTGCATACACTCATCCTGTGTAATAGTACTCCCCTTGGTTTTTGCAGGACCCAAAATTTTTACTTTGGAGATGGAACTGTTTATGCAAGGTAGAACTTCACTCTATCCTTCACCAAAATTTGCACAGCCTATTTCCCATACAATTGGAGAAAGGTATTCCAGCATTGATTTTAACTGGATATTTAGACTTTTTTGAACAGAAATCTGCTGGAGTATCTTAGAGAGAAACAGCATTTCTCTTCTGCTGTCATGCTTCATTCTGCTTGGCCAAGTTGAGCACTACATCAGGAGAGCTTGTCAGGTCTTTCTCAGAGCCCGATTCTGATCTCGGTTAAGTTAACTTGCACCATTCCCTCGAACTTCCAAGGGAACAGGACACGGCTCTCCAGTAAACTGCAAAGACAGTTTAAAAGGAGACAGATGTTTAAATTTGGTTTGGGCAGAGGTGCAACTTTACAGCCTCACAAGAACTCTGCTCTGTTAGCGTGTTTTTTCCACCTGTAGAAGAAACTTCTTTTCTTTTCTGTTTGCAGTTATTTATGAACTGTCACTTAACAGAGTAAGTATAAAATCAGCAGGGCAAGGGCTGTCAAGGAGCAGCAAGTGAAAGCACACATAGCAGAAGGCGCCTGAAGAAAACAAAGATCACTGTTGCAGTAGTCATCCGCGGTGTGAAAGGTCCAAAAAACAAACAAGCCTACAGAGACAGGAGATGGGACTGTTTTTTTTAGCTCTATCAAAAAGGCAGAAAATAGCAATCACTTGGAGTACTAAAAACGAGAGCATGAATAAAAACATTTCATGAAAAAGTGTCTCAGTGTGAAGCAACAAGTTCATTCTAAATAACAGCCACCAGTAGTACCAGTAACACCCTACGGAAGCCAAGGAGAAATTTTTACACCTTGAGGGTGTTGCTTGCTGTTTAATTTGACAAATGTTCTACACCTCTGTAAATGAACCTTCTCTGCTGCCCTTGTTTACGTCTATATCTATGTACATACACAGCACGCTGCAGCAGAAGAAAGCATGGGATGGGGGGGGTCAGGACTGGGCAGGGGGGTTGTACGTGATTTTTCTAATGCCTTAATAATTTGCAGCAATACAGACTGGCCAGATATCTGTTGGAAATTAAGGTTGTGCTTGTGGCTGCCTGACGAGGTAGCAGGTACCCTGCTGCTAGAAATCATTCCTATTAGTTCATTTTTATATGAATGAAAACGTATATAAAATTAATTTGGCCAATGCATTTCCATTATTAAAATATACATGTGCATGTGTATATACACATTTCCAGTGCTATAGTACGTGTATATACAGATATATAACGTACATATATATTCCCATATCTATTTATATAGATACACATATATATTTTAATTTGGAAATGCATATATTTATGTACTATATAAACACACAGAGTCTTATATCTATATATGCAAAAATATATATAAACAAAATACTCAATATTGGGTGAGGAGGTTCTTAATTTGTTGTTTTTCATTTACATCAGGCTGCCAACTCCAGCTCTGAAGGAGTTCTATTTACCTTACTATCTTACTACTCACAGCTTTAGGATGAAACCTTCTTCTGTAATATACCAAGTCATTTCTATACTTTTGCTTCCAATTTTTCTTCCGATCTCTCTTCTGCTAATGCTCCAAAGACTCTCAGAACATGTTTAGCGGATATTCTTAATGGATCAAATAATCAATGTATCACTCCCCTTAAGTGGAATGTCAGCTGAGATACGGTTTCAGAAGTCACAAACTGTACAGCAGGACTCGGACCCAGTAAGGAGAGATCCCAACCAGTAGCTCATTAAAAACTGTTAGGCAATGGTTTTAACAGAATCTGCTGCTCGCATATTGTACAGAGTCAAATTTACGTATTCTCTTCCCAACAAACAGTATGAATGCATTACTCTGGGAGCTTCAGACACGACATTTCTGTCACTACGGGCAGGCAGTATCGATAGCTGGCTGTGCTGAATTTATGCGATACTCTTTTTCTGACTCCTTTTATTTCCATCAGAAAAGGAGCGGCTACTACCTTGGGGTCGCTTCCAAATTGCGTTAATGTCAGATGCAAAGCCTTTGCAAACACAGGCCACATCTTTGGGGGGAAAAAGAGAGCTGTCATTTATGCTACGCCTGCATACTCACAGAGTCTGGATCGATCGGAGAGGTGCAAAGAGCCCCTTGCTGATGGTCTGCAGTTTGTTGTCATAGAGAGATAGCAGTTTGAGATTATGCAGACCTTGGAACGTGTTTACCCGCAGGCAGTTGATCTTATTGGCATTGAGAAGCCTGAAAACAGAGCAAAGGTTTATAATACATTAATCTTGTAATAATCACATAAAGATAGACTGAACTTTGTGGTTAAATCTCAAAAACTATTAACCCAGTCACCAAAGCCAACCCACATTTAAAGCTCTTCATTTGCCTGTTACATTAAAAAGCTGAAAAAAACAGTCAACTTTAGTACTCTCATAGCTGGGGAATATATAGACCTATAACAGTGCTAGCTATCTTAAAACTCAATAAAAGCGTTTATTTTTGTATGCCCAGGCCCTCCAGTTGTTCAAAATTCTACACAAATATTTAAAGAAGGCTTCAGCTTACTATACCCAGAAATGGCAAATAGTCCCCATTTTGCTATTCCGTGCACACACCCATGCACAAAGTCCACAATGAGAACCACCTTTTTTTTTTTCAATTTTCTCTACCTCCAGCTGTCTTCAGTCTAATGGAAATTCTGGAAGTGTGATATCTTTTGATAAGCAGTGCAGGGTTAATTTGATCATGGAAGGAAGGAAAATGTGATTCTCCTCAAAGATAAGAAGAGAGAAGAGTAAGGTCTGGATGAAAACTTACTGAAAGGCAAGCTCACTCCACACCTAAGGATAGTCAAGCCATGGAACAGGTTGCTCAGAGAAGTTGTGCAGTTTCCATCGTTGGGGGATTCTCAGGATTATACCGAATAAAGCCATGAGCAGCCTGCTCTGACCTGATGGGGTGGCTCCGCTTTGAGCAAGTGTTCTCCAGTCTCATTGCCTAGCGACCACCCGGGGTCCCTTCCAGCCCCCATTGTCCTGCATTTCTACCAACCTTCTCCACCCCAGTTACACCAGACTCCCGTGCAGCTGTGGAAAAGCAGCACAAAGGCAACTTACATCCTTTTTTAAAAATATATTTTGCACATCTACACAGCAGCTGGTTGGCAGAACTAATCAGTTCAGCCAGGAAATCTTGGACAGTACTTGTTGAAATTCTCTCAGATGATCCAACCAGAGTCCCATCACCTACAACAAGTCAATACAATCCTGACAACAAGTTGGCACTCTGAGACAAACACGAGAACACTTAAATTGTCATTGTCATCTGCATATGTGGTATTATACACCTGCAAAGAAAACAGGCAGGAAATAACCTATTCTTCTTACAAAAGCCAAAATCCTCGTCTTTTGACTGCTATCAGCCTGAGAAAAATGGTGCATTGCAAACCACGTGTGCTGTCAGCTGAGTTCTCTTGCTCACAGAATTGTTGCTACTCTGTCAATGAGTTTGAGGGGTTTAATACTGCAACATTGCGGTTCCCTAAGAGGCAACACTCTAATACTAAACCAGAAGACAAATGTGCGTATAGGTAAAAAGGAAAAGGCATCCTTCACTCCTCAGCAAGCAGATGTACCATCTTAAACACACCTCTGGCAGCACGGGGAGCTTCCACTCTCAACAAACTGCACATACACCGCTACAGACAACAGGGCAACCTCTCAGGGAAGAAATGCGCGCTCGTTAGCTGCATATGATGCTTTTGTTTTGCTCCAAAAAGTAACTTCAGAAGGCGCTTCCTCCGCATAGGACCCTGTCTTTGCACTGCTGCCACCCTTGGAACATTGTACGCTCGTTACAGCTCTCTGTTCCTACTGTTGTTTTGCCAGAGCCTCATTACTGCCATAAATGGTTACAGTAATCGTGATATGTAAAAAACGGACGCATACTGGAGTAGGGCCCTTTTCTCAAGGGGAACAGGAATGCAGTACTTCAGAATGAGAGGGTGTCAGAGCAGAAGTCACCTTTCTAGCCAACAGAAAAATCAATATCAATTTACCCGAATTTTCTTCTTTATATATTGTGGAAAAAGAAGTTTGACATTAGATAAGAGAACGTCCCATAGAAGCCAATGAGGGATAAATGAGGTTACATTTTTGGATGAACTAACAGCTAAAATAATTTTATGAAACCATAAACAGCACTAGTAAGACCCCTCTGCAACCTGCATTTTTGTGACTGATCATTACGTGACACCTAATCCGCACGCCTGTTGACTCCACCAGAAGTAAAAGGGTAATTTTCACGCTAGGCTACAGGAACAGTTCCTCCCATGCATTCGACTTCTGAGATTCTGCTCCAATTCTGCTCCAACAGCAAACATCAATTTGATCTCTTACTGCTTGCTTCTTACAGCCATTCGTATGTCCAAGCCAAAGCAATCTTCATTCTCTCTCGGTTCTCATGCAATATACATTTCTCTTTCAAGCTTGTACATTATCTTTTCCAAAAAGAACAATTTAAGTCATTAGAAGGCAGAATCAACTACTCAGTTTTGAACAATGTCCCAGCCTGCACTTAGGCATTACAAATCCTTTGGTTTCTACCACTCATCCTGGTGCGCTGGTCCCACACTGTTTTTAGGTAACGCACATTAGCTTAGATTGGTGATTCCACAACAGAGGCTTGGAACCCAGGTTATACAGGAAGAAACATATATACTTGGATTTATTTTGCTAGATGCTATTTTTTTCTAATATTATATTCATATTCCTCAGAGCAAAGCTGACCTACACCTGCAGTGAATTCACAGGATTTGAAATCATTCTCCGCTTACTTTCAACAAAACAGGAATAAACCCAGTGCTGAAAATTAGAATTTACAATGCGACAAGTCTTCCTGGCATGAATTTTCAATGACTAGATTCATGGCGATACAATGTGACATTTCTGTAAGAGCCGAATACCAAAAATGAGAGACAAGGACCCTATCCACAGCCACCAACACAGAGGCACACCCTCTCCTTCAGGCATCAGAGAAGGTCATTTGGCACAGGAAAGCGCTTGTGCAGGCTCTTGAGCAGTGGGAATTCAGGTACCACACAGCTTTTCTGAAGTGCCGACACCATTCTGTACATCATGGACACAATGTATGGGCAGTACAGAGAGCGTGCCCACCAGTAATACAGATGTGGCCATACTTGGTGGATCCTGAGGGATGAATGTCCTCCTTCTGATAAGAATCAGTGAGAAAAAGACAGGGTGGGGGCAAAAGTGAAAAACTGTGAGAAAGCAGAATAAATCACCCCCCAAAATTTTTTCCCCCTATTTGCTCTGAGCTAGAGGATGACTTTTGGTCAGAAGCATTCAGGTTTTCATTCCTTTCTAAACTCTCTGTTATTATAAAATATCCCCTCTATGGCTATTCCCCTATATAAATTCCAGTTCTTTGTTTAATATTTCTTTGCTATCATAGCCCCCCTAACAGCATCTAATCATTAATTACGTATACAAGGCTGGACTTACATGGAGTGTTGAAAGCGATTACAAGATTTTTTCTTATTAACAGAAAGGCAGATGAGTAAAGCATATTGTAGGAAGCAGAAACACTGATCTTAAACACTGACCCATGCTGTAAAATAGACTATGGGTTCCTTTCCATTGGACTCGCACCAAAAGAAGGGACAATACTAAAATTTGAGTCTCATTTAACAAGAATTACATAGTATTTATTTTGCACCAATTTATGGTGAAAGTAAATTCCACTAATTTTCTTCTTTTGTTATCAGCTCGATTAGATAAGATTTACACAGAGTCTCCAGATGTGGTGCAGCATTCAAAAGGAGGTTAAAAATTCAAGTAGAAATAAAACCGCCTGCTACCCAGAGGGATGATGGATTATTAACTGAAGTCTCCATTTTCATCCCTCTGGATATGTTAAAAACATGAAGAAATCTCTTGCAAGCCTCGGACCACCACAGAATAAGAGCGAACGGTTAAAGACCTTGTGGTTTACACGCCACGGAAAACAATGAGCAGAGCAGAGCAGAATTACAATTCCATGAACCCATTTCCTGAAAAAGTGAATTTGTCCACACACATTGAAATAATAACGTGTTTCAGCTAAGCCCTCTGAACGACTGTGTACTGAATTGGCACTGTAATTGTATCAGATGCTCCTAAGCACCATCTGCATAATTAAGATAGTCCCATAATTGAATTATATGCCCAAGTACAGTTTCAAGTGATTAACATTTAAATAACATTTTGAACTCCAAACCCAAAATGACTGAAAAAATTGTTTTTGAAGAGCAAATGGGGATGTTTCTATGGCTTTTACCCTTAGGAATGTTTGCATTTTCAGCTAAGTGAAGTCACGTAATCAAACTATCAGCAAATAACTACAGAACTCGGAGAAGGAAATCTCAGCCTAGCTTAGCCTTAACACATGCTGGAGACTGCAGGTTGATTTCTGCTGCTACAGGATGGACCAGAAATCATCCTAGGCACATTAATGAGCCAAAAGGAAGCCGTCAGGGAGGAAAGCTGCACAGATCCATTGGAAAACTTCTCTTGCTTTTTTGCTAGCTTTGTGTTTTGACAGCGACGACAAGATGATGGGAATGAAAGTGTTCGGCATCCCATGAACTGGCTGGCACATCCCACATGCCAGACTCCACTGGGGAACATGAAAACTCACCAGAAAAAGGTAGATGTAAAACGCACGGGAGACTTGGAAGGAAGAGAAGACCTGAAGTTATTTGCTTGGGTAACAGCAGAATACAAATCGAATATACATGATCTCTATAGAATATCAATAGTCAAATGCTCCACCTGCATTCAAAGGCGCTGTAGGGCAGCAAAGAAAGGACTCTTGGCAGAAAGCGTTCCTTAGGATATACAATACCTGCTACAAAAGTCAAAAAACTTTTTGGCATTTTTTTTTCAGCATTTTCTCTTGAAATTTATAGGGAACCAAGCGTCATCTTTGATTTAACACAACTTACCACGGGAGAACAGCTGAAGTGCCAATATGGCAGTATCTAGTCAAGTACCCTATCATCCCAGCAGTCAATGAAAAGCAATGTCTGACGGCAGAATTGTGCGTGACCCTGCTTAATTATTGGCAAAATCATTATACTAGGTTCCAGGAATGTTTTAAAATGGCCTGGAGTGTAGGGGAGCAATGTGTCAGCTGCTCACTGTGTTAAGATATTTAGACATCTAGTAAAATTTACGTTCCATCTATTAAAATTGCGTTCACTGACCACTGAAGAGTCTGTCGCTTCAACTGATAATAACCAGTGTGAAATCATCATCATGCTTGCTTGAGCCAGCTTCAAGTGTTTCTCCATGTTCAGGAAACTGGATGATGCTGATGGTGATGATAAATTTATTCAATGTAAATTAAAATGGAAAAGTCATGAGCTGATCACGAGTCCAGAAGGCAGCACAGAGCACAGTCTGACAGTCCTGTTTTGGAGAGATTTTAAAGGTCTCCTTTCATTTCTAATCTAAAAGACTGCAACTCCAGTTGAACACCATCCATAAAACAATCCTGCGGTACTTGTGTTACTACCTGGAGAATTATAAGCACGTGTTGTCACAGTATCTGGACTCCTGTTACTCAAAATTCAGTATTGTCCAGTTTATGCCTGCAGATAAGATCACAGCTGATTTTAGGTAACCACATGGTAATTCAGATGTACAGCAGAATAAACACATTTTCTCAGCTTCCTGCACTATCAGGAGTTAGTTTCTGGTGCAATAATAACTAGGAGAATTTCTGTCAGGTGAATCCAGCTTGGAGCACAGACGTCAGAAGAGCTAATGAATCACACACTGACGTACGAACTAGCAGTTGTTTTGGGAAGCTGCATGCAGACAGGCTACAGAAGCGACACAGAAAAGGCAGATGCATTGCAGTCTTTCATTATTGACTGTAATTGTGTTTCTGTGTCTGGCAGATGCTGTTCCCTCACTTTAACAGCAGTTATTGAGTTCAGTAATATTATCACAATAGCAGCCTAAATGCAGAAATCTGAAGGAAAAAAGCTTGAGGCAAACGGCTTGAAAACAATTCTAAGGCTATTAAACAGGTCTGTGCAGAAAGTACTCTGTCCTGGACTAGAAGGACAAGGGTTGCACAGTATCTCTGCTGTAGCCAGAAATATTCTGAGTAATCAAGGGAAAAGTTCATATGCTAAGAATTTAGAATCACAGAACCCAGAAAAGCGAAGGACCTCCAGAGACCATCTGGTCTGAACCCCACTCCAAGCATGACCAATTTACGGATGTTTAATGCAGATATTTGCTTTATCTGAGAAATAATTATTTCATCAGTTCACAGGATAATTCAGAATGGCAGAGAGCTTAGGGGGTTTCTTGTCCTGTTGGACTGTCCAAACCAGGGTGAGCTGTGAGGTCAGACCAGGTCGCTTAGAGTTTTACTCAGTTTGGTCTTTAAAACCTTCCGGGACAGGGGATGCACAGCTTCTCTGGGCAGGGTCCCCCACTGCTTGACTTGGCATTGTGAAAATGTTTCCTCTCACATCTAGTCAGAAGGTCTTTTTTTTAATGGCTGTTGTCTCTTCTCTGTGAAAGAAACGCAGAACTCTGAGGAACAAGACGATTTGATACATCACTTAAAGCTCAGAAGATTGTTATGGGAAGGAGGAGAGACTACTGTGCTATAAAGGACTTGGAAATGGAAAACTGTAATTTCTTCATTCTGGCATTTATCTACTGTCTGCACCACTGTTTAATGTATATAACAATGTAATGTATACAATACAAAATATTGGAATTTATGTACATTCTTTAGAGTCATTATGCATTTCCTTTTCTTTAAATACTTTCTATGGGTTTATGCATCACTGGATTTTCTCCGAGCTTCTAACAGGGTCTAAAAGTTTACAATAAATATTTGGTAGATACTATTTTAAGCTTTTAAGTACTGGGATTCAATTTACAATCACAAATCAACACAAGCACTTTAAACTTGGCAAATTTGCCACGGAGAGATTTCCCAAGCAACCTCACCAGAAGAGCTATGGGAGTACCAAGTATCTCACTATTCATCCAAGGAGAAACAGCACAAAAAGCAGGATAAAAAGGAGAATCACTCAAAGCAAAATTTGACTGGTCGAGCTTTGGCAAGACTAATAATAGCAATTTTGGAAAGTACACGCACGACTTGTCACTTTGTACAAGTCTATCTTAAATAAAGGTCAGTTGAAGTTGTAAATACTGGATCTAGCTCCAATTTTAACCCAGGTTAGATGATTGGATCTGGAAGTTAATTTCTCACCACTTTTGAAGTTACTTTATCTGTCCCTCTGTCAACCTCTGCGCACCAATATCATTACTGGTCTTTTCCAACTACGATGTCGAGCTTTCCCTGATGATCAGAAATTAGAAGAGGGCTGTAAGCTTTTGGTTTCATTTTATGAGAGAGGAATACAACAAACCTCTGATTTCAATATACATATACCCCAGGCGTATATCAACTTCTAGCAACATTAAAACAGAGTCTGCTATAGGGATTCTTTCTTGCCCAGCAAGCCATGGGAGTCTTGACTATAAGATTTAGGACCAACCTGCCTGAGCACTTGTACGATTAGTAAGTATGCAAAGTAGATTTCCTCAAGCAAAAGGATTTATTGGAAACTGATACTTGCCAGACATTTGGAAAAAGATATTTCATCCCGCTATATTATTTTGCTATATAATCTCTTTAAACAGTCGAGATTTTATGATACCTTCTTGTTCCAGGAAACAGAGCACTGTGAAGCACACAGTGTACAACTGTAATAAAACGGCTCCCAGACTGTTTGTTTTAATATGGTTGCAGAAAGGAAAGTGTATTACTTAGATACCAAAAATACCGGTTAACTAACTTGGTGCCCATTCTCCAGAGCTGACCGGCTCGAGCCACCTGACTCCCTGTTTCACTGGCTCGGCACGTTGGCTCGTTCGGGAGCGAGCAGAGCAGCCGTCGGGTTTCTCTGTCACCGCGCTGCTGAAAAGGAAAGCGCTGCGCAGTGCGACGTTGTGCCCCCGCGCAGTGACGGGCGGGCAGTTTGGCAAACCCAAGGGCTCCTGAAAGAGCTTGTCTGCATTCTAGGAAAACTGAAAGATAGGTGAGAAGGGCGTTTAAATATATCCCAGTATCTACACAGACCAAGGTTAGTTTAAGGCCTCCTGTACAGGAGTTCAAACTGGCCACAGCTGACGGTTACTTGAAAACTTGCACCTTAAACTGAAACCCTTTCCATTCTTTTGATATTCAAACGCAACTTATACAAACAGTGATAATTAATCAAACGCTATTTCACAGTGTGGATGGACTGTTGCCCCAGTAAAATGAAACTTTCAGTTTACTGGAAAAAAAAATAAAAATCAGACTCCAGTTGGCCCTTTCTGGAAAAGAGTATAGCACTCTCAAATCCAGATTGACCTAGAATTCTCAGCAGACACTTGATCCAGCCTGCTGAAGAGCAGAATGTACGAGGAGAGTGTACCATAGCTACAGCAGCTTTCTAGCACCCTCTCTCCTGGAAACTTCAAACAGGATAAGGAGAATGACATGGTCCAAGAAAAGCTTCTGTTCCACAGAGCAGATGTTTAGCTGGACTTGCACAATAAAGTTTGCTGCTGAGTTGGTTACAATTCCATATTTAGGAAGACGTGAGATTTGCGAAATCAGCAGTTTAACAGAAATTCGGTTGTGATTATTTATATGGGGGATGTTAACTACTGAAGTTAGATAACCATCATGAAGACTTCAGAAACAACAATATAAATTAAACCAATAGGTTTTAAAAAAAAACCCTAAACAACAAAAACCCCACACAACAAAAAAAAGCTTATTATCTAACCCTGCCCATTTATTTTCTTGCCAAATATAATATAATATTAATCTAATATTGGCTTACCCACCTCTGTCTTACACGACAGAAACACAGAACTCTAATGCTAGCCAGGTGGTCTAAAACTTGTTCTGAATTCGCCATTTCCCATACACCAAAGTCAAACGGGGCAGCTTAAGACGCTGTCACGCCTGTGCTCAGCACTGCTTCACCCAGCGACAGTGGCTCTGACAGCAGTGGTACTGTCTGCAGACGCAAGGCACTCACACAGAACAATTCTCCCGGAATAAAAGCTGAATAATCTGGGCCTATATTGTGACAGTATAGTTAAACAGAAGGATGATGACATTTCTGAGAAACTCTGATGAGTCTTCTCCCACAACAATATTATCTACTGGGAGGAATCCCGTGGGCCAGGGCTCTCGAAGGCAGGGGGGTCCATGAGTGCTGGTCGCTTTTTAAACAACACTTCTTCCATGCACAGGAGCAATGCATCCCCCT
>Ga0065711_1043717_pt1 | contig 14554 bp, 9 predicted proteins | sample Hoacrofraction12_FD_59098 | JGI IMG/M metagenome (GOLD analysis project Ga0065711, IMG submission 59098) | Hoatzin crop microbial communities from Cojedes, Venezuela - Epithelial fraction 12 v2 (version 2) | ecosystem: Host-associated > Birds > Digestive system > Esophagus > Crop | place...
TTCCATCTTGTTTTGGCCGACAGAGCCTAGGGTAAGGGGCCAAGCATGGGGCCAGGGATTGTTCGCCCTATTCTGTTTTTGCAGCATTAATGTCCATTTTGGGAGAAAACCATACAGTGCCAGAATTTGGCTCTATTTTCTTGGTCCTCATAGGACAATTTTTAATTCAGGCATTTTTCCAGGAATTGAATCAGATGAATTCCAAGGTTCTTGGCAAGAGCTCTGTTTTGATAACTTCAGGATTCTATTGGTTATCTGCCTTTCTCAGTCTTTCCTTTGTCTCATCATTTAATTACACACTAGGTTTTAAGCGGTGTATAGTTACTTGCTTTGACCAGACAGACTCTTCAAAAGATGCTGGGATTATGACACAGCTCTCTGAAGAGCACCAAAGGAGCGCACAGTGTGCAAGACACTAACACTAACTACAAACACAAGCTACATTTTTCCATCTACTATAGTAGTCATGCAAATCATTACAACATCCTACTTGATAGCCTGCCCAGAAAATGCGGTGGCCCTACTAAATTACAAGCACTCCGAGATGTACTCAATAAAATGAAATATATTGTTCTTTCTTTAGCTAATGTTCATCAGCTTTGTGACAAATTCAATTAGCACTATGAAAATCTAATTTGCTTAACAGCTATATCAGGGTGCAATATATTTTAACTTGTCACACTGTAAAGACTACTGTTTACAAACTTTACTTTCATGACAAAGCAGTTAACATAGCTACAGATAGATTTCCCAAAGCCATATTCTAATCATCCCATTGGGTCGCCGTGGTGATGTCACAGGCAAATGAACCCAGAGTGATTTATGATGGCCTAATTATGTTTAAAGCAACTCAGATCCAACTGCTGAACAAGAGCCCAAAGGAAATATAGGAAAGAACAATTACTAGGTCAGTCCAACATTTGTTGTCTTCTGGGTGGGAAAGCATTCCTTGTGAAAACTGGATACTAACCATAAAACAAGACATAATCAAAATCTGTGTGTTGAAGAAATAACCAGCTGTCATCATCGTCATTCCCTGAGAGTACACAAGTGGAATATCAACAAACAAGAAGCGAGTCCAGAATTCTATTACGTAAAACATTCTACTCATTAACTAAGCCCATGGAGAGAATAAAATGACAGAAAATACTGATCCCCAAACTGACCCTCCTCAGTAAAGCATTTTCCCTTTTCCAACTAATATCTTCAGTTTTTAAATTGCTTCCCATTATGGATTACATTACATCTCCCCCTGTAAGATTCACACTTAAAATTTCAAGCCAGTTATCTTCATACTCATCTCTTCAAAGCAAACATTTTGGTGCTGGTGGGTATTTCCAGTTCCTCTGCTCTTTGTTCCTCTGTTCCATCACACACACAAATCTTGTATCCATAATCACACAACATGGCCTGAGAATACTGACTCTGCTTAAAATGTGCTCTAATTATACATCTGTCAAAAAGTGAAAGTTCGAGATCTCAGCAACACAGGATTATAGCTCTCCTCACCTCCCCAAGTGTTTCCATACTTTGTCTATTCACTGAGTAGGGAGAAAAAGAATGAAATCTAGCTAACAGCACTTGCTAAACAGCACAGATAAAAATAGAATCATTATGGCTTTCATCCTTCTAAGGAGATAAATTCTTGACTGCTGCTCTTCTTTGGCCCTCAAAGCTATGAACTGAAAGGTGTGAAGTGCCTGTGATACACAGTGATTTGTCTTTCTGAGAAACCCGAGTAGCTCACCCTCTATATGTTTTCTGCATAATACACCCTGAACACAGATTCCAACACAGATTCAAAAGATGCAGAGAATGATCCATATGTTAGTTCAGACAACCCCCTACAGCGTAGAAGTCATTATGCAACCTCCTCCCCTTGTGTTACTCATTTCCCTGGAATAACAGAGTCAGTGGAGAAACACAACAGAAAGGAGACTTGTCATAGAAAATGTGGCAATAAACACATCAGGCACTGTATATTGTATAGTTGGAGCAGTTGGTATTTATTTTGGCTTTTACATAGATATAGTTACATTGTAAGATATTATCATAAATATTTTATGCGTACTATGTGTTTCCTTCTGAGAGTATATGTCTGACAGAAAGAATCTTGTGTTGATCTTTGTATCCTAACAAAAGCAATGAGAAATTCCTCTTAAGTCTTCTTGTCTGTTGGCTAAAACACTTTATTTGACCAGATGAAGCATGGAACTTCTTCCTGACTGTAACAGCATTATTTGAAGAATAATCAATGCCCGGAAAAACACATCCCTACAGTCAATTCTACACCAGCTAATTTCTATCAGCCTGCTGTCTCACTCCATCTTCACAAACACATAAAGATTTTATGTGTTCTGTAAGGGTATGCATCCCTCAGAAAAGTTCTCAAAATGCTAGGTTCACTGCAATACATGCGGCAGCCAAGGCTCACTCCTTTCCTAGGGAGACAGTCACGTACTATGCCCATCTCAATTGCAGTATGTGTCAAATAGGCTCCAAGGAAAACTATACAGCAGCATGCATGGACTATGCTGGAAAAGATCTACATATTAACCTTCACTTAAGAAAGTGACACTTATTTTAACTCTTCCCCAGGATTCTATTTAGCAATGTGATATGGGATTAACTAATGGTACCCTGGAGCTTCTCACAAACATTAATTAACCTTTTAGGTAATGAGCCAAACCAATGCTTTCCTTGGAAAACTTGGAGAAATGGAAAGTTACTCCAAAAAGTACTTCATAATGGCAACGCTGCATTCATGAGCTGTTGTTCCTTAGAGACCTTGTCTACACTGGGAAAATATACTAGAAAACATGTTTATTGAACATGATTTTTCCCTTGGTGTGGACAAGGATGCCTGTGTTTAAAAATATGTTAGCTGATCACAGTTAATCCCAGGAGGTGCTCTTGATTTACCATTGTTATCTAATGCATTTTAGAAGGCGGCTTTTGCATGCCTACAGAAGGAGCTTGGTCATCCTCAGCATCTTAGGTAACTGTGCTCCGTGATGAATGCAACCTGCCAGTGTAGCAGTGCTATCTGGAAACTGAGGAATAGCAGGGTTGTGAACAGTGATTATCTGGCTTTCAGAAAACCCCAGGACTTTAGCAGCAGATGGAAATTTCTGATGTTTGGCCTGTAGCATTTGTGCTGAAAGTGGTCAGTGTTCTTGGAGCTCTCTCCATGAAAGAAATTTAGCCTGTGTTGAATTCATAATGGCTCCTCGATTGTACAGCAAACTACCATTTTAATCTTCAAGGTTTCAAGTAAAGGTTACTCAAGTGCTGGAGAATCACATGCTAGACATGTGCAAGACAGGAGCTGGAAATGAGTGTTTCAGGCATCATGTCGTCTAGACCAGCTGTTGCTCAGCTGTAAACCCCCTTCAACTTCCCAAGACCCAGTCCACAGACCTAGCTAGAAATATGCTTATGATCAATACTCACATCAGACAGTTCAAACTGCTCATCTTTGGTGCTGACAATGCTTACCTAGTATCTGCATGATTTCACTGCTCCCTGCCCAGCTAAAGAAAGCATTATTATTACCAGATGGTAAACTGTTCAATTCTATTGCAAATACAAGAGAAAAATAATTATAGTCCATGATTTTTGCTGAGCTTGAAAATTGGGTTACAGCAGTTAAGTGAATAAAGACAGAAAATGGTATGGATCTTCTTAAACAGTCGTGCCATGCATACAAGATACTCAAACCTAAGTTGTGATTACATCTGGGCACACATGCATAAATTTGTCGCCTTTGAAAGGGCAAATTTCACCTTGTGAAAATACATGCATATACAAGTACTGAGAGATTATTGTAGTAATAAGCTGGAGGGCCACGAAGATGATCAGAGGGCTGGAGTACCTCTCCTATGAGGACAGGCTGAGGGAGTTGGGGCTGTTCGGCCTGAAGAAGAGAAGGCTCCAGGCTGACCTTATAGCAGCCCTCCAGTACCTGAAGGGGGCCTACAGGAAGGCTGGAGAGGGGCTTTTCACAAGGGTGTGTAGTGATAGGACAAGGGGGAACAGCTTTAAACTAAAAGAGGGCAGATTTAGATTTGATATTAGGAAGAAATTCCTCACCATGAGGGTGTTGAAACACTGGAACAGGTTGCCCAGGGAAGCTATGGATGCCCCCTGCCTGGAAGTGTTCAAGGCCAGGTTGGATGGAGCTCTGAGTAACCTGGTCTAGTGGAAGATGTCCCTGATCATGGCAGGGGGGTTGGAACCAGATGATCTTTAAGGTCCCTTCCAACCCTTACCATTCTATGATTCTATGATTCTATTTGTCAGTAAGGAACGTATTGTGGAGGTCTTAATGTTTGTCTTGTTGTCCCAGGTACTTCGTTAAAAAATGAAAAAACAAAGGTTGTTAAAAAACCTCAGATTATTCTTATATTTTAGGTCCCTTTTTGACTTATTTTTATTGGATCTTTAAATTGAAGATTAATGGTCCTATCAAGGTAATGTATTTCCCTTTCACAGTAGCTCTACCATAGTAAGGATTTTTTTTTTTCAGTCTAACACACAGCCAAGCTGATACATGTAGATTTAATGTGAGTGGAACAGGTGTAAGCATGCTAGCCAAAACCATAGGTCCTCAATCCACAATATGTACCTCTGTTACATTTAGCACAATTCTGTAGCAATTTACCAGTTTATTTCTTGCCTCTGGGTAAAAAATACCTAGCTTTAATGTTTAATGTATGTATGCAAACTACTCTAAATTTAGCACAAATTTTTTCATTGTTTGTTTGTGACAATGTTTTTGGCACAGCCAGCGAAATCAGTATATTATGCTGCCAGCAATAGCCACCTCTTTATGCTTAGCGTTGCCTAGAATACAGCTCATTGAATCTTCTAACGTGCTTCACTCAAACTGCTCAATGCTCATTTATATTCTGAGTATTGTTTGCTGAGTAAAAACAAAGGCCATCTTCCAGTTTAATTTGACTTTTTCACTTGCTGCTTATTTTAGAATGAAAAAATTAAGCCCTTAGTTCACAGATCTACCAACTTTACTAACGTCATGTCTAAGACTTGACTGCAGAAATACTTACAAATCTGCCATTAGACAAATCCATGACAACTGGGAGGATAAAGTTAGTTTTAAATTATGTATAGTTAAATACATCTATAGTAAGACTAAGAGAAAATGTCAAATCACCCAGGAAAAATCAGTGGGTAGTCACAGAGGATCTTCTACTACATCTACATCGTTTTGGAGGAAAGGTTCTTCCAGACTCCAGTGGCATACAGCACTTTCATAGGCAAGCAATTCCAACTGCACTATTCACATAGAACATTTCTGAGTTAAAATGCAGTGTAGGAATATTCTTTGTATGGTAAGACCTATGAAATTTGCATTTATGGCATAGTCAAAAAGGTAGTCAACAGGACCATTTTAAAATTCCAGACTTTTCACATCTTTACTTGATTTTAAAATACCAAAGCTGTTCCAGTGGGGCTGAATACCATGGAGAGTTTGATTATGCAGTCAAACAATGCAACATTTGGGTACTGACACAAAAGATAATGGAGCAAAACACAGCACACAGCATAAAAAAGCAAATATTTTCTGTAAGTTCTTAAATATCATGGAGGCGATATGGCATGTATCTCTAGAATTTACCATTTAGAATGTTACTGGAGTTTGCTTCACCTTAATTCCCATTTCAATTCCTATTTACATAATAATAATAAAAAAATTAAGATATCAAGTCTCAAAAAACTAGGCTGAGTTGGACTCGCAAATGTTTCTGGGCAAAGTCACTTCTTCCAAAATGACTAGCAATAAAGAGTTGTTTATATAGCTAACATTTTTTTTTCTTTATTTAGTCTTTCTACATCCTTTACTGATGTTGTATTGACATTAAAGCTTTCACTTATAAAATAAACACTTGCAATTTACAAACTTAAGTATCTTGGGTCTCTAGACACAAGTCAAATGCTATATATTGTGTAAATTCTCCATAAATTCTTCAGCAAGTATTACGTGCTATTATGCCACTCACATATGACATATTCCTTCCATCACGCAAGTCTGAAAAGGAAGTTTTTTAAAACACGATTGAAGGGACCACTGAAGTGAGCATTGGGTTACACGATGTTTGTGTCACTACAGCTTTAGATGTTTCTATGCATATTGAATCAATATTCCTGCAATGAAAATGTGTAACCCATATTTTTGTTGCTGTTATAGTAAAATGCTTCTCAATAAACTTGTTTTCATAAGAAGTTTGCTCATTCATATGTCCCAGAGCTGTTGTAATCTTCATTGCTAATGCTGATCTAAGAGCATGGACATTATTCTATTTCTTGACACATTTAAAGTTCTCTAATGAATAAAGCAAACAGCTTGTGGCCGCTTGGACTGTCACTCGATTGCCCCGGAGGGCTTTAATGTCTTTAAAATAGGCCTCCTAGTTTGCATTTAACTACCTTGTCCACAGAGGTCTGAGGGGTAGAGCAGATCAAAGATGTGCTGGAAACATAAAAAGCAGCTGTCCTTCATTTACCTTTAATTAGCTACAGCTGACCAGATTCTTTATGGCCTCTTTGTCGCACATTCAACAGTCTATAAGCCTTCTGACCTGTCCTTAAGGACTGTACCATTATAAGAGTTTCAACAACATGCAAATTTAAAATATTAAATACAGGACTTCGAAGAAATCTTTGGTCTCACTATGGAAATACTACCTGAGGCAATATTATTTTGGATTCATCTGAAAAAGCTACAAATTGTTCAGTGTTTGGAGAGTCAAAATGGAAGTGTTCCTGAGCTTATACTTAATTATTTATGGTTCTTTGTGTACTACTCAACATTGCAATAAGTAGATATCACACCACAAGGAATCCTAAAGAAAACTGTAAGGCAAGCAATACCTCTTTGGCTAACACAGTATGCTGCACTTCCAGGAGCTGCAGCACTCTTTGTAAAGAAAGTCACACGCCTGCCCCCGCCAGTACCCTTTTCTACATAGATCCCATTAGAGACCTCTCTACTGAACACAGAATGCACACCAATTTCCAGTAGGATTTAGACTAAAACGAGAAAGTTCTGTCATTGCTGCAGGATCAATTAGCAGTTCTTGTAGGTTACAGTCCCATAATCAAGGCTGCACTAAATGCCTGTATCATCAAACTAAGACCCTCATGCAATGAAAAAGCTGTTTAACACAGCAGCTAGAGCATATGCTAAATGTCTCAAACTATTGGTACTTGATCATATGGGGCACTATACAAACCCACTGAGGCGGATGGAGAGCATGTCTTCAGATTTTCTGGATTTTGGGTTAAGTCCTCTCATAAAGGATTAACTAACAACAGAAAAAAAATGATATAAAAGATACATATACAAAGCAGAAAAGGTCTGAAAACTGATTGTGTAGTCTAAACTATCCCTCGATCTTTCTGTGTATGTAATAGCAACTTGTAACCTCCATGTTCTTTTCCAAAATGTCAGCCTTTTAGTCTTCTCTAAGAAAGTTTTCATTAATCACATGTCCAAACAAGTTAGCACACCTTCAAAGACAGTCGCCATGAGGTGCATAAACAGTCATGTAGCCTGCCTCAATATATGTACAGTAGCTAGCAAGCAGGTATGTCTAGAAAGCAAACTTTAAGAAGAGTCTATACTATAAGCAGTATGGAGAAAGAACTTTTTCCCAAACTATGAAACTTGAAGACGTTATGAACTATGAACTCGAAACCTTATTGTTACACCTCAGCTTTGCTCTTCAAAAAGTTCTTTTCTAGTATTGGACAGAGTACTTGACCCAAACTGTCTAGTTGAAAGCTAGACTTGTTCATCACTTATTTCAAAGGGCATGCATCTTTCATCTTTCATTTAAGAGATTTGATTTAAAACAGAAGTCAAATCTACTTCCATATACAACTAAAGGAGAAATATGCATTAACAAAATAAATTTAAGGGAATTAAAAAACCATTTCAACATGCTTACTTTTGTCACATACTTCCTAAAGTTAAGAATAAACTAATAGTTATGACCAAGATATGGATTTTATTCCCTCTTCTGTACCATCAATATAAACACATATTGAAGTACCTAGATGTATGAATAGTGAAATGACAGTACCGGTTCCAGCCCAGGTGAAGAAAGCAAATAGAGATGGCCCTAGTAATGCTGAATGTGCAATATAGATAATGGTAATTTTCTATGCATTACTCCATGTTACACCGAAAATATGCCATCTTTGACAGAGACACTCCTGGGGCCCAAAAATTTCAAACTAGAACTCTATACAGAATGTATTAAAAAGGCCAAAGAAAAGCTTGCCCAAAGACAAACCTCACCACTAGTTGCTGTAATGTAAACTGAACAATCCCTGATTTTTCCATTGGCTGTGAAACAACTCCATGACTGATAAGTCCTTATAAAATTATTATGAAAATCTAAACTATCTTTAGTTCCTTGCCAAGTGAAAACATTTATATACAAAATATTATAAAAGATATTTATAATATTACCCAAAAGTATACGTAAACTACTGTTGTACAAATGTCATAAATCCATTCCAGTTGGCTACTGAAAAATCTTGAAACAGGCTTTTTACTGTTTAATAACAAATACTATTTAAATGCATATTTAAGACAAAGTATTTTTTCCCATTTCAATTGCTATAATTTAGACTCGAATTATATTTTCTTCATTCCTCTTAATCTTTAGTAATGAAGACTAAATTTATTGGGATTTTTCCACTTTACCAGGTGAAATGGTGAAATAAATATCAAGTATAACTGTAACAAAACCAGTTTCACAACAGAAAACCTTCATCTTTTACAGAGCCAAAATGATCTATTTCACAAATGTGGCTCTCTATAGTAAATATTTCACTTAATTAAAAAAAAGCAAACACCAAATGTTAAGGCTGTAGAAGTTTAGATTTTCATCCAGTGTTTGAATATTCCTCAGATTTTCAAATACATTGTTGGGTTTTTTTGCCCGTGTCAGTAGTTATAACATTACATGATGACAAATACATTACTGTTAAAATTAGGTTGATCTAGTGCCATTTTAAGATTTGGGCATTTGTTAAAAATTTTGTACTTATCATTTGCAAGCAATGCTTATCAATTTTGTAGTGCTTTACTGTTGTGGTTTAGCCTGGCTGCATGCCAGGTGCCCACCAAAGCCACTCTATCACTCCCCCTCCTCAGCTGCACTGGGGAGAAAAAATACGACGAAAGGCTCGTGGGTTGAGATAAGGACAGCGAGAGCTCACTCCTCTCTCTGGCTGCAAAATGCCTTTATGTAGGTTTTTTTTCCTTCTTAAATATGTTATCCCAGAAGTGCTACCACCTTCGCTGATGGGCTTGCCCTTGGCCAGCAGTGGGTCCATCCTGGAGCTGGCTGGCACTGGCTCTATTGGACATAGCGGAAGCTTCTAGTAGCTTCTCATAGAAGCCACCCCTGTAGACACCCCACTACCAAAACCCTGCCATGAAAACCCAGTACATTTACACAGGTAACTAGAAATTCAATAATTTTGAAATAGAAAAAAAAAATTCTCATCTTTGCTTTATTGCTGTCCAAAATTTCCACTGAATCTTGTAAACGTTTTTTATTCTACAATGGAAACAGGATCAAATTCCAAATGATGTCTCAATAAGAATATATTCAATCTTTGTGTATCAAAGCAAAGTCGTATTGCAGCAGGCATAGTTCTGCAAAGAGATTTAAAACTATACACATCTTTCTTTTTCTTCTTCAGTGTCCCACCAATATTAACGGCACTTACTACAGGATTACAATACCAATATTAATCCCAATTACAAGATGAAGCCTAAAACAAGTACTTTGTATAAAAGGATATTCAGGACCCAATTCCTTGCTTATGAAAATGCAAGCAGCTTCCTAGCATTTCAGAGAAGTCTGGTAATGTATACTAGCAAGGAACTAGATTCTTGGTGCCAAGGCTACTAAAACACAACCACTGATTATTGAGTATCTGTGGATAGAATGAAAAAAGATAAAATATTTTCTTGAAGGTGACCTGTATACACAATGCTCTCAAATATTCTAGGGTCTTCTACTGCATTCATTTTTTGTTGAACTCTATGTTGTGGCAACAGGTGATGACAGCACCACTAATTTGTATTATTTTAGCAGTTGCTGGTCTTCCCAGTATTTTTCACCACTCCTACTTGCTGGCAGTATATCATGGCAAAGTTTCAAGAGAAATTTACTATGAAGCTGTGCATTAAATGGGAAATGTCAACATGCAAAGCCATGTCTAGAATTAACCTGTCTTTAACATTTTCAGGCACGCACATGCTCTCTTCTTTCCGAAACTTAATTACATCAGCAGCTTGCCCACATTAAAAAAACAAAACAGAAAAAAAAAACCCAAAGAAGAAAAAGAATGGGAAAAGGTGTAGCTGTATTTAATGCAAAGATAGGGCATTAATCCTCCAACAGATGCACAGAGGACAGTAATGCTGACCTTGCCAAGAGACAAATGTCTTAAAAACATAAATATCACCAGTGAAGAAGGAATAATTTTCCACTGGAAGTATGAGGACTTACCACCACCAACTGTATCGATAGATATTTTCAACTTCATCCTTTGAGGAAAAAAATCTGTTTTTTCTTGGTCAGAAAGCAAGTTCCCTTGTTCTGAAAGTAATTATGAATTCCTAAGGATTCTTTTTCACAGGAGACGCAATTCATTAAGTTTTAGAAAATGAAATTTTTTTTCAGAACAAAATGAATCCACAAAACAAGTGAGGATTCTATAATGCCCTTGTTTATTTCTTCAATACAAGCTCTAATTACTGGCAGGTAGTCAGTCACATGTCAAGTAAAAAAGGAAAACTATAAGTCTCAGTGTAGCTATGGCATTTTTAGAGGGACTTTACCACCTGTAGAGAATGCCTCTGCCACAGCGTAGTGGGCCACACTACTGTTGATGCTTAGTCATGTCCATCCTTTCCCTGCAAAAATACGTGTACAAGAGCCAGGTCATGTAATGCAATCAGCATCTGAAAAGTATTCTACAGATCCAAGTTTCTGCCATCTAAACAGCGGATATCCTGAAACCCGCACTGCAAACTCCATCCTTCATTGTGCATATCTCTTTTCTCTCCACATCGTCTTGTATAAACAGTACAATCCATCCTCCTCACATAATCATTAAAAAAACCCAGGAAAATTAGAGTTCCTGTATATTGCTAAGTTCAAGTATTGCTCTCTTCTTGAGCTGTCAAAGATAGGAACAGGTAGACCTGCAAAATCCACACTGAGGATCTGAACCAGCTTGTGTGTTTGCAGGAGGCAGTTGATGACATATGCTTCTTCTACACTATGACATCAAAGCAGCAGAAATTTCCTGAAAAGTTCCTAAAGACACAGCATTTGCATTTTACATTATTATTAGAGAACTGTGATTAAAAGACTCCACTAATCCATTTTATTCCTTTGTGCTACCTTGTTATGACTATATCTGCAGTTAATTAAGCACAACAGAAATGAATAAGTAATTAGTGCTGAGGCCCCAAAACACCTACATTACATACAGTCTTACTTAAAACCAGATTTTGTCTTATTCTCTGGTCTGGACCTCTTTTCCTTGTTAGAGTTTGGAGAATGCTTGGTGAACTGACAGCAGAGCAGCCAGCTTTGGTTCACCAAAAATGTATAGAAAAGGGTTTTCTGTGAAACAAAAAAAATACTTTTATGTATTTTCCCAAACTGGCAGTGAAGATACCCTGCTCTGCTTTAGAGCTAATTCTCTGATCAGTTTTGATGTGGTATCAAAGAAAAAAAAAAGGTAATCTGGCTTTTGAGCTACTGTGCTGCTCATCTACCAGTGTTACGTCACACCACTGGCAGTAGGACAGCACCATGGATTCAGGATGGGCTGCTGTGTGGTATTAACGTCTGGTTAGAGTCTAGTTCCATAATGTAGTGGAGTTTTTCTGTGTCAGGAAGCCACTGTTACCTCCTACTTCTGAAATTTCCTCAGAGTTCCTTGTTCTCACAGCCCTCTGCACCTTCTGGTGCTCAGCCGCAGAAGGTGTTGGCAGTATGCAGATTTGGAAGTCCAAAGGCTGTCCACCCTTTACATGGAATGGGAGAAGGAAAAGCTAATTTGTCTCAGTAAGAGGCTGTAATAGGAGGAAGACATGGGAAAACTCTGGGACTGGAAGAAAGAAAATGGAATTCAGTAACGTCAGGTAGTGTTTGTATACGAAATTACATAGAAGGTCTTACGCAGAAACCAATGGTGCAGATTTGGTCAAAAGCCACATACAAATCTGAATATAGTGAACTAGGGCAAACACCAACATCTAGGCTGCAAAGAGACTCCTAGTGTCCGCTTCGCATTCAGCTCTGTGGAAACTAGGGTTTTCTACTGGTGAAGACAGTGTCAGGGCAGCAGCCTTAGAAATCCCCTTAACTCAACTGGACATTTGTCCTTTGCCTGTCCTTTAGTCTAGATGTGAACCCGCAACACTGAAAATTTAGTCTGTAACACAGAGGATTCTTACTGCAACTGCTGGTGACAACTCTTAGCTATATAAATTTTAAGTTGTTATGCTCTTTTCTTGAACATGTGTTTCTTTTGCACCACCACACCAGTTATTTTTGTTATGCATGAAATCATAGCACAATTTAGTTTGGAATGGTCCTCCAGAGATTATTTAGTCTGACACCAGAAAACCCTGGTCCACTCCACCCAGTTTGGAGCTACCCACAAACTTGCTGAGAATGGCCTCCCTCTCATCACCCAGTTTGAACACTACTGCTCCCAGTATTGATCCCTGAGCAACACCACTGGCTGCTGGCTGCCAGCTGGACTTTCCATCACTGATCACAACCCCTTAAGCCCAGCGATCCAGCCAATTTTCCACCTCACTGACTGACCCCTTATCCGTCTCACATCTCGCCAATATGGTGACAAGGAGTGTACAGGAGACTGCGTTAAACACCTTACTAAAGTCGAGGTATACAACATTCACCACCCTCCCCTTGTCTAGAGAGCAAAGCATCTCATTGTAGGATGATTAATTAATGTAAAAATTGTGAGACAAAAGACTTAGAGAAGGGTTATGTAAATTACTTTGAGTATAGCCACAATGTTATTACTAGTGGGAACAGTCTCACTCTTACTTGCTCAAATAAAATCAGGCCTTTAGTATGTATTTGCTACTATTCTTATTTTACATGTGATTTTGGTTCTAAAAGTTAGATATTATCTAAAGTACTCTTTAAAATCAACTAAAGAGTCATTTAGGGAAATGTAATTAATGTAATTTTGGGATATATAGGCTGTTTTACTTTTATCAACCTTACTGTCATATCTCACTTTCAAAAAATGCTTCGAACAGCCTCACTATAACAGAGCAAATCTTACATTTTAATTAGGGCAAATGCATAATTTAAAGCTATGAGCCCCTTTTGGTTTTATTTCCCAAATTCTTCTTTTTAGTGTATGCAATCTATGTTCAACATGCTTCAGCCTCCATTATTGTCTGTATCTGGCATGACAGACCCAGGTAAAGAGAAACATCAAGTTACAAAATACATGAAAATCCCATGAGACATGAAAAACTTGGAAATGCTAGTTGGAAACCTTGGCATTAGCAGCCAGAGAGAACACTCAGCTTCTAATATCTCATTGTTTTGATACCCCTTATTTTCCACACTTGGAACTTCATGCTGCAAATACTGTAAGTAGTAACATTTAATTTGTCATTCTCATCTTGGATAGTCTATCTGTATAAAATCAGTCTGTTAATTCAGAGTTATTCCCCAGAAATCATTCTTGCAGAAAACATAAAAGTCCTTTAGCAGAAGATCACCTCCAGGAGCCCTGCACTCTGGAACCGTTCCAGTAGAAAGTCTGTGGCAAAGCAGTCCTGCACTACCGAGTTGCAGGACAGCATTGAAACTTGATACTTAGACTGGAGAGGATATCATCTGTGTAGCTAATTACCACCATTTTTACAGTATATGCATAGGTACATGAATAAACACTGTGTATATGTTGCAGGGTCATTAACTTATAAATGGTTAGACTGCAACCTTTATTTGGTTTTCTACCATGAGACCCAATGAAGAAACTTCACTGTTTTCCTCAGAAATAATGGCTGGTGCCTCTGCACCTGACTATTTATAATCATTGTACAAACCTGTACTGGAAAGCACCCCATTTCTGACTAAAAACGTAGGGAAAAAAATAGGGCTTTTTTGTGAAATGGAAAACTGTTCTGAGGAAAGTGACACAGCTTTCTGAACTAGTACAGTTTGTTTTAAATAATAGCATTCACCTGCTTAATTTGCTGTTACGGTATTCCTTTTCAGAAAACCAAACAAGCCTCTGCTGTCACTTTAAAAGTAATACACATTTTGCAGGAGTAAAGCAGTTTAAAGTATTAGGAACAGCAATCACAGAATCACAGAATGGCAGGGGTTGGAAGGGACCTCTGTGGGTCATCTAGTCCAACCCTCCTGCCGAAGCAGGGTCACCTACAGCAGGCTGCACAGGACCTTGTCCAGGCGGGTCTTGAATATCTCCA
>Ga0065711_1043718_pt1 | contig 14553 bp, 7 predicted proteins | sample Hoacrofraction12_FD_59098 | JGI IMG/M metagenome (GOLD analysis project Ga0065711, IMG submission 59098) | Hoatzin crop microbial communities from Cojedes, Venezuela - Epithelial fraction 12 v2 (version 2) | ecosystem: Host-associated > Birds > Digestive system > Esophagus > Crop | place...
TCTTATCCGTGAGGGGGTTTGGCCGCTGTCACACTCGACTCCGCCCCCGCTGAGTCAGAGCTGCCGCTCGTTGGCACCTCCCGCTTTCCCGCTCGGGGGCGGGGGAGGGGCTGAGGTCTACTCTCTCTCGGCGCTTTTTGCCGCCTCGCAGCTGCGGTTTTGCCACCGGAGAAAGGGTCCCTCGGCGCGAGCCTCTGCTCCAGAACCCTTCACCTTCAGTAGCTTCGCCGAAAATCAAGTCAAGGTAGACAACATCCAGTGACCAGCTCTCTTGGACACCCCTGCCTTCTAGAGCCCTGGCCCACGGGATTCCTCCCAGTAGGTCCTTGAAGAGGCCAAAGTCGGCTCTCCTGAAGTCCAAGGTTGTGATCCTACTTATCGGCCTGCTTCCTCCACGCAGCATCCTGAACTCCACCATTTCATGGTCACTGCTGCCAAGGCTACCCCCAACCTTCACATCCTCAGCCAGTCCGTCTTTGTTCGTTAGTACAAGGTCCAGCAGAGCACCTCTCCTTTTGGCTCCTCCACCGCTTGCATCAGAAAGTTATCATCGATGCTCTGCAGAAACCTCCTGGACTGCATGTATCTGGCTGTACAGTCTTCCCAGCTGATGTCAGGGTGATTGAAGTCCCCCATGAGAACCAGGGCCCGTGACTGTGAGGCTGCTTGCAGCTGCCTGTAGAAGGCTTCATCAACTTCCTCCTCCTGGTCAGGTGGATTGTAGTACACACCAACAATAACATCACCCATATGAGGCTGTCCCTTAATTCTAACCCACAAGCTCTCAACATGTTCTTCATCTGCCCCAAGGCAGAGCTAAATATATTCCAGTTTCTCCCTCACATGCAGAGCAACTCCTCCACCTCGCGTTGTTGGCCTGTCTTTCCTAAAGAGTGTGTAGCCATCTATGACAGCATTCCAGTCATGCGAGCTGTCCCACCATGTCTCTGTAATTGCAATGAGATCGTGGCCCTGCGACTGCACACAGATCTCTAATTCTTCCTGCTTATTGCCTGTGCTGCATGCATTGGTATACAGACATTTCAGTGAGGAACTCCAGCATGCTGGTTTTACTGGAGGGTTGCAAGAGGATCTGCTGTGTCCATGCCCACCCTTAAGGTTGTTGGTCTTTTGCTTCTCAGTTTGGGACACAGCTGAGGAATATTTTTCCCTGGTCTGATTAGTCACTCTTAATCCCCAGCCAGATGGGATGGCTTGAGCATTGTGACTCTGCCCTTCACCCCGCCCCACCCCGCCCCACCCCGAGTCTTTCAGTTTGTTTCTCTTAGTGATTTCCTTGTAATTACCTCTGTTTAGAAAACAAATAAAATAGTGTTTGCAGTCTTCACTACTTTGCTTTGTGTTTCTTCTAATCGCAGTCCTGACTGCAAAATGGGTGAGCATTCTGCACTCTTAAAACAGAATCTCTGAACACTCTATTTTACTGAAGAAAGATTTGTCTTTCTACCTATTTGCTGTTTGTATCAAATTACTTATTTATAGTTATTTAAAAAGAAATATTTTAGTTAAACTTGGCATAGAGCTGAATTGCATCTGCTCTGTTAACATCAGTGAATTTCAAGAAAATGTGATTAAATCCTCCAAGGAAAAAAAAGCATTTTGAAGCCAGGCTCTTGCACCCATTTAGTGGCAAAAATCCCTTCTTATATGAGTTTAGAATTTGAAATGTGTTTTGAGAAGTCATTGAAAGACTGTCAAAATATGGCTATTTGGTGAGAAGAAATTTCTTAAAGTTTTTACTTAGAGAAGCTGTTGAATTTCTGTTTTGGCTGCAGGTGTGCAAAGCCAGTGAAGGGCGATAGTCCTAGTACATCTATGATGATGATAGGTTGCACCTGGGATGTTTCAGTTAGGCAGGAGAATGGAAGAGGACCATATTATTCAATGATTACAAGGGATGAATAGCAGAAATGATGGGAAGAACAGGAAAAGTTGAGTATATACATATGTATAGATACAAATGCATATGCATGTACAGTCTCAAAGCATAAAGCCTCCCTGAGAGCCACACTTGGCTAATAAGACTCCAGTATATGAGTGTTGCATGCACTGGGAAGAAAAAGACAAACACAAACTTTGTTATTGCCGTGGGGTGAGACCTATGCAAGAACACTGCTCAGCTAAAAGACACCAGTACCACTTCTGTCCGGGTCTAACAGAAAAGAAGAAGCAAACCCACAGACGAACCTTGTGAAAGATTTACTCTAAGGTGGAAATGGTATACATAGGCACCAGGATGTCAGGCAAGACTCAGACGTGTCAAGCACTTGGTGCAAGTATTCTGTTTCCCTGCATGTATGGTACTGGTCACAGCTTGACCAGAGGAGCTGGTGTCTTGGCCAGTGTGACTGTGAAGTTATATATATGTCACAGAACAGAAATCTTACACTATCACTACTACTTCTATCCACTACATTATCCACCCTGCTTTGTAAATATATTGAGGATTATATGCCATTGAGTGGTGTGGTTCTCTTGTGAATATCACACCCAAATTTCACTCTAACAGTATAAGTATTATTTGTAACAATGGATGGACCAATCTGCTTTTTGCATTAGTATCAGAGGCCTGCACAGACTTGTTATTTTTAAACATACGTGATGGTGAGCATTCACTTGTGCTGTTTAGAAGTTATCACAGTCACTCAGAAATTAGTTTCTACAAAAACATTTTTTTTGTGAGATTTCTTTTCATGACTGAATAACCAAGTCAAACAGCTATTTCTCCAAGTCACTTGTTCCTCCTGCTCTCTTCCCACTTTTTCGCTTTTCTAGTCTGTTTAAAGGACTGTGGATCCTTAAGTAAAGTGTTTTGGCACACTTGCTTGTCTATACTTTCAGTGGTAGTGTCAAGAGGAGTTAAAATCCTCAAAATATTAACATATGCTAGTAAGAATTGTTAAAAATATTGAGGCTTCATGTTGTGTTGTATAGAGATGGTAAATCTTGTAATAACATGACTTTGGTGGTTATTTGGTATCAGCATTTTTCACCAATGTCTGGTGAAATTTAGATTTACAATTTACAGAAATCAGTATTTTAACTAAAAGTTCCTATCTTTGGTTTATACATCACATCCAATTAAATATTTAAAATTCATTTTTAGAATGAAAGTACACAGTTAAAACCTTAAATTAGTTTAATATACCCCTAAGATAAGCATGCTTATTACTATTTACAATCTTATGCTGATGATCTACCTTTCCCTCAAAAATTTGATTTACCTAGATTTGTTCAAAGGTGCAGCTTTTGGTATTGTAACATCAAATAATCGATATGTGTAGTGAAATGTGTGATAAAATCCGCAGCTGACAGGAAATACAATGTGTTCTAGTATGTTGACTGTAGATGAAGAAAATTTCCACTAGAAACTCAGGATTGTAAAGCAGGTTCATTCATAACACTTTGAGAAATGCAGAGCAACTAACGTGAATTGAATCATGAATTTCTACAAATTTATAATATTTTTACATTTAATTACGATAACATTTATTAATTCAAATAAGGAAAATATGGCAATTTCGTTATGAAAATAAAAAACTCAATAATAGCATTCTCATCATATCTAGGATGCATTCTCTATCACAGCTTTGCTGATGCTCTGCTAAAAATATAATTACAAGCTTGTAGTTATGCAAGATTCACTTTCTCCACAAGCAAAAGTTTCTCATTTAGCTCTTCATAGAATCATAGAATGGTTTGAGTTGGAAGGGACATCTAGTTCCAACCTGCTGCCATGGGCAGGGACACCTTCCAGTAGACCAGGTTGCTCAAAACCCCACCCAACCTGGCCTTGAACGCTTGCAGGTAGGGGGCATCCACAAATTCTCTGGACAACCTGTTCCAGTGCCTCACCACCCTCACAGTAAAGAATTTCTTTCTTAGATCTAATCTAAATCTACTTTCTTTCATCTTAAAGGAGTACCCCTTGTCATACCACTACATGGCCTTGTAAAAAGTCCCTCTCCAGCTTTATTGTAGGCCCCCTTCAGGTACTGAAAGGCTGCTGTAAGGTCTCCCCGGAGCCTTCTCTTCCCCAGGCTGAACAGCCCCAGCTCTCTCAGCCTTTCTTCATAGGAGAGGTGTTCCATCTCTCACATTATTTTTGTGGCCATCCTCTGGACCCTTTCCAACACGTCCATGTCCTTCTTGTGCTGAGGGCTCCAGAGCTGGACTCAGGATCCAGGTGAGGTCTTACCAGAGCAGAGTGGCAGAATCACCTCCCTCGACCTGCTGGTCACGCTTCTTCTGATGCAGCTCAGGACGTGATTGGCCTTCTGGGCTGTTAATGAACACTGCCAGGTCATGCTGAGTTTCTCATAAACCAGCACCCCCAAGTTTTTCTCCTCAGTGCTGCTCTCAATCCATTCTCTGCCTAGCCTATGTTTTTGCTTTGGGATTGTCCTGATCCATGTGCAGAACCTTCTACTTGGCCTTGTTGAACTCCATGAGGTTCACACTGGCCCACCTCTCAAGCCTGCCTGTGTCCCTCTGGATGGCATCCTGTCTATCCAGCATGTTGGCCGCACCACATGGCTTGGTGTCATCAGCAAACTTGCTGAGGGTGCACTCAGTCCCACTATGCATGTTCCCAGCAAAGATGTTAAAGAGCACCAGTTCCACTACTGACTCCTGAGGAACACCACTCATCATTGGTCTTCACTTGGACGTTGAGTCATTGACTTCAACTCTTTGAGTGCCACCATCCAGCCAATTCCTTATTCACCGAGTGGTCCATCCATCAAATCCATATTGCTTCAACATAGAGACAAAGAAGTCATGCAGGACAGTGTCAAATGCTGTGCTCAAGTCCAGCTAGATCACATCTGTTGTTCTTCCCTTATCCACCAATGTCGTATCCCTGTCGTAGAAGGCCACCAAATATGTCAGGCATAATTTACTCTTAGCGAAGCCATATTGGCTGTCACCAATCACCTCCTTTTTTTCCAAGTGCCTTAGCATCATTACCAGGAGGATCTTCTCCAGGATCTTCCCGGGCAGAGAGGGGAGACTGACTCGCCGGTGGTTCCCCAGGTCTTCCTTTTTAATGTGTTTTAAAAATGGGGGTTATGTTTCCCCCTTTCCAATCAGTGGGAACGTCACCAGACTGCCACAACTTCTAAAATATGATGGATAGTGTCTTATTAACTTCATCCACCAGTTACCTCAGGACCCTTTGGATTAACCTCATCAGGTCTCATGGACTTGTGCACCTTCAGGTTTCTTAGATGGTCTCAAACCTGATCGTCTCCTACAATGGGCGGTTCTTCATTCTCCCAGTCCCTGCCTTTGCCACCTGTAACTTGGGTAGCGTGACTGGAACACTCGCAGGTGAGTCTTGAAACACTTTACTTCGAGACATTCCCTTGTTTTGAGTTCACATTTCAGTTATAGACTCAGGCTGACTATCAACACAACTGCTGCCAGACTGGGAACTCTGATAAATGGTTACATCTACTTTAGAGATCGTATTGGTGATGTCCTCATTTTCCTATTTACAGCTATTAAATGGCTGAAATATTTTCGGGTTTTTTTTCCACATGTTTTCTTTATACACTTTTTGATAATAGGTATGAAGGAATTTGTCACAGTTTCCTAATTATATTTTCTTATTTTCCACCGGGAATTGTTTTGCTTTCGGCTACTAATGAAAAGAAAAAATAATTATTCAATTATTAATTTCATCTACACCATTCAGTAAGCTGAAGTGATGATTTGTTTCAGATGAATGAATTGATGAATCATCTGATCTAAAAATAGCATTTACTAGTACGATAATAAAAGATAGTTGTTTCACTCAGAATGCTGTTGTTCTTCTAATTAGTAGCTCTAAATTAGCTGAGAGGTGATTGAAGAACCAAACAGCTTTTTCAAAGTGACTTTTCCATTAGCTCAAGAACATTTATTGCTCAATTAATAAAGTGGATTGAATTAAACCTGGTATCTTAATAAGATTTTATTCTTAATTGTACCTCAAATAAGTAACATTGTTTTACTATTATTATTGTTGTTGTTATTCCAGAGTTAATATTGTTTATTCCTTCTATTATGCATATTTCTTAAGATATTAGCGTCACTGTGGTCCCTACATAAGCATTAGAGAGAAGCTTAACTACAAATTTATGAAGAGAAGACCAGCTTTCAAATTTAGGCACCTTGTTTAAATACCTCATTTGCCAATTTCATGTTAGTTTACTAGATTTTTTTGGTCACAATCTTCTTACATTGGAAAATCATTTCTTGGCAAAATTACAGTGAAGAGGTTTGTAGAGTGCAACTAAGCTGAGCATCATGTTGTTTGTGTCTTAGTCTTTGGGGATAACAATTTTGCGAATGATTTTGTGGTTACAGTCCCAAGAACCATCAATAAAAATATTTTTTCTTAATCTGTCATCTCTAGCAGTATTCATTCTGTTATGTATAGGCCACTGTTAAAATCTACAGGAAAACAAAAAAAAGTTACAGGCACGTTTTGTTTCTTCTGCAGTCCAAAGACTGTAATATAAAAATAAGTAATAAACAAAATTTAGATGTTTTACCAGTGCAGTCCTCTTTCTTTCCATACAATCTTGCTTAGACAGTCAGATGCTATAAAAGTGTGATTCAGATTTGTTTTCTAAAAGCAAATAAGCAATTACATAAAGAAGCAATGAAGCAGGACTAGAAAATGCTGCCTGTGCTTAAGATTGACAAGATCTTCACATTTCCAAGATGCAGACACAATTCAGAACACTTTTGTAGTAGCATGGCAATTGCCTCCTCCGCTGTGCTTCATCTAACTTATTCCACTCATTTTTCCTTCATAAAACGAGCAAGAGAGGTGACCACAAAGCAAGCAAAGCACACTACTGGTCTCAGAATATTATTATCCTGAATTCAGCATAAAATAAATGTCAGTAATTGTTAGCTGTAGAGTCTTGGATTTTTTTTTCCCTCCATCCTGTTCACACGTTCGCTACAAGAGACTATAAAAAAAGCTTGTCAGCTGCAGGCTACAATTACTGGGCTGAAGAGAGAAGTGTGCAACCTAATTGCCTTTTAACTTTCAGGGTATCCTGCCTACTGGCATGTCATAATGGCAAAGAACTGTCTTTCATTTAGGTAAGAGCCTGTAGAGAAGGAAATAAGTACATTTATATATAGGACTTGAATAAAAGCTTTTGCACAAAAGCAGAAAGGAGACTTTTAAGTAAACAGGAGAGTTGCACTATTCATATTATGCCTCAGTACCCAGGATCCTTAACGTGATCTGAGATTATTAAGAAATGGAGCAATAAAGTAGAAGTGACAACACAACGATAAGAGTTTGTTTTTAATACCTGGATACTAAGAAATGAAACATTCCCCTTCCCATTATTACCTTTAGTAATTGACTCGTATCTGCTTATTCTCATTGCCTTCTTCCTCATTGCTGATGTTCTTAGTAAAGAGTTAGAAACATTAATACATCTGTTATATTAAACTAAAGCAAAAAGCCAGAATGTGTCTCTAATGCTTGAAATAAATTAAATTTACAGAGTCTAAAGTGTAAATTAAATACTTAAAGAAGCATGTTCTGGCAGGCCTGTATAGGGCAAGAGCTTTCTGTAGATTTCTATGGCTCAGTACGTATATTAAAATTCCTCCCATCTACCTTTAACAACTTTGCTAAGAAATTAAAAGCATATTGGAATAAAACATTTCTAAAACCATTGTACAGACAATTCTTTCAATTTAAGTCTGGCTCAGTAACCTAATATTAATAGTTCTTTAATTTAGAGATACAGTATCTAAAAATAAATGGAATTAATATCAGCTTCAGTGAGCCTTAAAATGAATGTGATTACTGAACTTCCTGTTAGCACTATTTTTGTACCAGCTATAATAACAAATAGAAAGACATATGTTCTTATTAAGAATACTTTAGAAAAGCTATTTTAAATTAATCTATCTGGGTTTTATTTTTTTCAGTTTTCTATTGACTAGGAAAGTAATTAGACTGTTGGGAATTAGAGTTGGATGATCACAATATGGGTTGTAATTGTATGGATATAAATACTTCATGTTTTAGAAAATAAATTTGTGGACAGGGAGAATGACATTTGGAAAAAGGATATATTCAACTTCTGTACCTTTTTTAGAAAAGCTTTTAAAGATTTTCTATCTGTCCTTAATTTTGAGAGAGGATACTGTATTTTTATTATATAATTTTTATTATATAATTATTTCTAATCAGTAGCATTTTTCTTGGCTTCTGCAGTTATGAACTAAATTGTATAGTGTCATTAATCAAATTAGAAATTAACCTGAGAGGGTGATAATTAAAATTTTTATCATGCTTCAATATGGCTTCTCATATAAAAAACTAAATAGAACTCTATGGTTTTGATTTTTAAATTTAACAATAATTCATGTTCATAATTTATTTTCTAGTTAACTTGTCACCACTATTCCTCCAAAGATTATTAAATTGAAAAATAAAACAACGAAAAACCCAAAAGAGACTTCACAATTAAAATAAAGGTCTTGTTCTACACGAATCTCATTAAATCAAATTCTCTATATGCTTTTCAAAATAAACCCACTGAAGAGTTAGTCTGTTTCCTGGACTCTATTCAATGTGGTTTATTTTGCACTCATTGCATCTATAGTCCAAGTTTACTTTGTTCTTCTAGAACGTAATTCAATGGAAAAAAAATAAGATATCTTCTTGTTGAAGGAGGCAAAGAAACTGAGTCTACCACACTTTTCCTTAACCACGTTATTGTGAATTCCCCACAGCTCTATATATCAAAAACAAATGCAAAAATATTAACAAAAAACTTAACAGCAGTAATGTCAGCAATTATAATCTTTATGAAAGTATTTTTATTGAAAGTCATTCGATGCACTGATTACTCTTTAAGGGAATGTTTGCAGACTCTGCAGCAGTGTTGGTAAATCCATACCAATATTTTTGTGTATGTGTTTCCCCTATCTCCATCAGTAATTCTGTGTCTGTAAATGCACTTGTGTTTGTAAATAATCATGTAGTCTGTGACTGGTGCTAGAATCATGGAATGGTTTGAGTTAGAAGGGACTTTTAAAGTTCATTTAGTCCACTTCTCCTGACAAGGGCAGGGGCATCTTTCACAAGCTCAGGCTGCTCAAAGCCCTGACCTTGAACACTTTCAGGGATGGGGCATCCACAAATTCCCTGGGCAACATGTGTCTCACCACCCTCATGATAAAAAATTTTCTTCCTTACATTCGATCTAAATCTACCCTCTTTTAGTTTAAAATCATTGCCTATGTAAATAGTGTATAAAAAGAAAACATAACAAAAATGGAAAAAAGTCTTTTGAAAATTTGATTTTGCTTTCTGTACCAACAACAGAACATCTGATGTACAGCAAAAAGCAGATCCAGAATTAACAAGTATTAGAAACATTTTCTGTACCTCAGGGGAGCTATATAACTACAGCTGGGAATCTTGTCCAACATTCAGTTTCAAAACCCAAAGAAGTCAGAAGAAATATCAAGAAGAGCCCGTCTTGGGGATATACTGATCTGTTTTGCTCCATAAAAATGATATCAAATAAGAAACAATAGAATTTGCTGGTAAAAGTGTACAGCTTCAGAAATCATACTGTTTAAGTGAGTTCATACTATTTAATAAGACGCATCATGCAATACAGTAGATGAAAGGATATGCCAGCAAATAGCTTCTTCAACAGAAGTTCCATTGAATCTAGCTGCAAATAGCTTATTGCCAAGCAACTGCAATGTGGATATGTATTCACACTGTACAATGTGAATACATGCCCAAGGGCTGAAGAAATTAAGAAAATATCCTTTTGTAGGTAGAGAGGTCAAACATAGACAGTTACACGGACAATGAGTCAGGCGAAGTTCAGACTATTGTTTTGAAAACTGTTTTTTAAAAGTGAATAGCAGAGAACTCCTGGTCCCCTTAAGACAAAAACAAAGAAATCTGTGGCAATAAGGAAATAGTTCTGCAGTGAGATACTTAGACTGTGTGTCTCTTTGTGGGATTCTGTCCATTATGGCTACCCAGAGGATGAGAGAATTTAAACTGAAGTGGAAAAATGGAGAGAAGGAACCAGAATTCATTTTGTAAAAATTATGTTTATAAAATATCAAGGGAGAACAAATAGTTGTATCCATAGATTAATTGGGCACTTAACCTGTCTGTATCTCTGTTTGCCCATCTGTAAAGACAGTATAATAACATTAACCTCAAAGAAATCCTATGAAAATTAATTGGAGTAACACTTAAACAGTTAAGTACAAAAAGGTACGGAGTAAAGCTGAAGCGAAATATAAGTCCTATGTTTTATGTTACACCAAGCAAAAGCATGAAACCCAGCGGTAAAAATGAACTGATTTTTATGGTCTCACATATTCCCTTTGGAGTCCTACCATTTTCTTGTAACTAATGTACTCTTGAATTACCCATAATGCATCACAATGTGGTGCAGGGTTTGCAGGCTAAAACTCTGAAGATTTCAATAACAAAAACTATATGGAAATGAACAAAAGGTGCAATTTTCTATTGTTTGGTAAAGTTTAATGCAATTTTCTAAGGCAGAAAATTATTTTGCTCTTTAAAATATTATAGTTAGTTTGAGTAATAAAAAATGGTATCAATGATTCTTTTAAAAAATTTATTTTCTTTCTTACTACTTTTAGCTTGCTCACTGACAGACTTTCAGAGAAGTGAACACATACTTCTTTCTCCCTTGCTGTTCCCTTCAAGGTAGATTTAAAGCTAGAATTTTAAATAGAAAGCTGTAAGAACTGAGGGGCAAAAGCTGAAAACTGGCTTCTAAAAAATGGTGATGATTTCTTTGGGACACAGAAAGGAGTTAATTTACAATAAGCAGCTAACAGTTTTTATTTCTTTATAACGTTTCACAGTTCAAATAAACTGTCAGCTAATAGTTCCGAAAGGTACGTAATCACTTGATCTTCCAGCCGTGAAGGTTAATTTCTTGTTGAGAGAAAAACAGTTGAAGGAGATTCGACCTCCTGGTTGAGAAAACTGTTCAAAGTGTAATTATAGGTATTCTATGTAATATATTTTAATGTATTCAATCAGGTCTCCATTTTTAATGTTCGTAAATTACCAGTTACTGAGATGAAAGCCTTCTGGATTTTTTAATACCATTTGAGAAAATTAAGACTGTCAATACTGTAGTCAAATGTGGAATGATGTTATGTGACCTGCAACATATGTGATTGCAATGTGCATATACAACTAGTTAATATAAAGTTGAGTATAAACATCTTTGTTGCTGTCCTTTTTGGTTGATTGTATACTCCACTCTGCTTGAAGAAGAAAATATCCTATGATATGTATAACAGAACTGAAATAATTTCACATTTTGAAACTTGGTACCTTTACAAAATAAAATTCCTTAAGAAAATATCCTTATAGTTACATACATTAGAAATCACGATTTGTATTATCACAGCTGAAGTCTGAGTATATCAGTATTCATATAAAAATCATGAAGACTGTAGGTGTAGTCAGGGTTATACTGATTAAAATTAAACCTAAATAAATTAGGAATACACAGAGGGGGAAAATCTAAAACAATAAAAGTACCAGACAAAGGAATAATTTGCCTAAATACATGCTGCATTTTCGTCACTTAAAGTATTTAAATTAAGACCTTCTAGTCTTAATAGCTGTAAATTCTAAAGCTATAGACCAGGAGCACAAGAATCATTATAATACCAGGTCCAAAAAAACGTGTCTTCTCAACACAGTGTCCTTTTAGCAGCAATAAATGTGGAAATCCAGGAAAAATATAGTCGTAGGATAATGCTTACTGATGGATCGCAGAAGTACTATCTCAGTCTCCAGCAATCTGTGACTGAAGCAGCTGCTGATCTGCAAGGTAGTACTTTTGTTTTTAGTAGTTTCTCATGAGTTCTTCATCCATTCGTTTACTAACAACTTTTTCTAGCCCATTTAGGTTTAACATTTATGACATCCTGCAGCAAGCACTTTGACTGCTTAGGTGTATTCTGTAAAGAAATAAGTTTCCAGTTTTAAAAGTGCTATTGTCTTTTTCACTTGATGCTCTCTATTTCTTATACTTGAAAAGACTCTAAAAATCATTGCTTGTTCAACTTCTCCATACATCTCATGATTTCATAGATTCCTATCATATTTGTGCCTTAATAGTCTCCTTTTCAGAATGAAGAATGCAAATCTATTCATGATGCAAGAAAGACCATTACATAATTGTTATCCTGCTGATCTTTCTTTATACATTTTCTAATTTCACTCTTTTTTGCAGAGGGCAGAGCAAAATGTCTATCCCTTACACCCTGGATTTTCACATTTGTGTTATAATTCCTTGTTGTTCTCTGCTCTTTTCTTAATAACTATTATATAATAAAAATTTTATTCCCTTTCTGTCACTGCTGAACACTGAACTGATGTTTTGCAGGAATTATTTGTTATAACATGAAGATCTCAGTCCAGAGTGTTAATAGCTAATCCAAAGCCCATCACTGTGAATATAAAGTAGGTTTATTTTTTCCTCGTGTACAGTACTTTACAATAAATTTTATCTAATATTTTGTCATTAGTCATTCATTACCATAATGTCTTTCTGAAACTCTTCAGTTAGTTCTTACTTTTACTTCTTTGACAAATTAGTGTTCTTGAGATATTTTGCAACTGTTACTTGCACCTTTTTAAAATAGTCTGAGAATATACTGAAAATCACAATTCCTGACACACATCCCTGCACAGCTCTGTGCACGAAGAAAACTATTTATGCCTACTGTTGCTTTCCTAAACCATGTAATTTATTTTCTTTTAAGCAGCATTGTTTGAAATACCTTGTCGGCTGCTTTTAGGAAATTGTGACTTGAGATTCTTTTTATGGTTAACATCTGCATCATTTCCTTAAGATAAAAAATCTAACTTGTGTCCTACATGATTGCATAGAAATGTCATGTAATATGACTATATCGAAATAGGGGATAAAAGCTTTTCAATTCATAACATGTCATAGTGATTTTGGCCAATATTGTTATAAAGTTAAACACATGATAGAGAAGGACCTAATTAGTCATCTTGCAGGATCACTTAGTGTAAGTAGCAATAATTTATCCAGTGTCATAGATGTTTAGGCTCTCAGGCTTTGCCGATTGGTTTGGTAAAACAGCCTTGGAAAACACAGTTTTGTGCAAGGTAGATATGAAACACAGTTCTCTCGTTATTCTGTCTACTAAATAAAATATGGTTATTGCTTATAGCTGTCTATCTCTATTTTTTGACAAACTGTTCTACTCGGACTGTATTACCATTTCAAACTCTTTTGCCTGGATTAGGAATACCATTGACAATATTTAAGAAGAAAAGGTATCTTTTTTACTCAAAACTTCGAGACTGACACTCTTCCAAAAAATAAAATAAGAAAAAATAGGAAGTCTTAAGTAAATGTCACAGGAATAGAGGCCCTTCTCTTTTTAATTGTAGTATTCTGATCTAAATGGAAAAAAGATAGGGTATAAAAAATTCAAAAGGTCGCCAGCATGCCACAGCTATCAGAAAAAATATCATCACATGTGTAGTAGTGTTACTTTTTTTCTATTTAGCGCATATGCTCATATCTTGGTTTGTAATTTATTTTTCTTCTGTACATATGTTTTTCTTCTGTTGTTTTCAGTAGCTTTCACAAGTGTTTTGTTTTCCCTCTTTTTCCCATATTATTATTCTCTGTGTTTTTGTGTTCTTCTTCTTTTGTAGGAACTAAACAAACCTAAGTGAAAGAGTATGAATGTTGACATTGAACAGTCCAATCTGTGATGTTTGATTGTTTTTAATGTTGAACACGTCTCTTACCATTTCTCATTCAGCATAATACAGTAATTTTTCTGAGTGGAAGTATAGTCAATGTTCTCCATATTGAACAGAATGCAGAAACAGATAATATTTGTAAAGGTTTTTTTCATTAACTGTTACTGGTTTACATATTGTATGTTGGAAGATTGGATAAAATGATATCCAACAACTTTTCCTTAAAATGGCAGCTGAATACAATCTGTATGTGATATGTACACACATCAACAGAACAATACTACATAACTAATCAAGCATTAGTAAACCATTTCTGAAGATCTTTTCTGGCTAGAAGCACCACTTAGTTTCATGCCAGCTAATGCACTAGAAACTTATAACACCGGTACCTTGTCATAGTTTAACGCTTCTTGTCTTACTGATATATCAACTTATTTTATACTGAATACTTACAGAATCACAGAATCACAAAATGGTAGGCGTTGGAAGGGATCTCTGTGGGTCACCTAGTCCAACCCTCCTGCCGAAGCAGGGTCACCTACAGCAGGCTGCACAGGACCGCGTCCAGGCGGGTCCTGAATATCTCCAGAGGAGACTCCACCACCTCCCTGTGTAGCCTGTTCCAGTGCTCCGTCACCCTCAGAGGGAAGAAGTTCTTCCTCATGTTCAGATGGAACTTCCTGTGCCTCAGTTTGTGCCCATTGCCCCTTGTCCTGTCACTGGGCACC
>Ga0065711_1043719_pt1 | contig 14553 bp, 8 predicted proteins | sample Hoacrofraction12_FD_59098 | JGI IMG/M metagenome (GOLD analysis project Ga0065711, IMG submission 59098) | Hoatzin crop microbial communities from Cojedes, Venezuela - Epithelial fraction 12 v2 (version 2) | ecosystem: Host-associated > Birds > Digestive system > Esophagus > Crop | place...
CCCCCCCCACCTCCCCCGAGCTGTGCCTAAATACTTAGCTCTGGCATTAAAATACAGACATTCCAACCTGCCTCCCCCTTTGTTTTTTATAAAGAGAGTCTGTATACGCATTATGATACTGTAGTTACATGATGACAGACTACTTCCACAGAAACCATTTAGGTTACTTAACACTGAATCCACTACAGTCCCTATCACCACTCTTCTTTTTATTAAAAGAACCTTCAGGCTGGGTACAGTGCTAAATAAAAGCAACCCCATAAATCTATACTGCACCTTTGGTGTCTCTTCTCTTCCAATCTTATAACAGTGTCTATTATTTTCATTTGTACATCATGTCTAAATTTAGGGCTGACAGAGCCCTAGTCATTTACACCAGCTGATCTAAGATCTAGCCCTTCGAACATAAATTTTATGGGCCACGTATAATGGGCTTAGAGCCATTAGTTGCCTGTGTAGTGTTGAGCCTATTTGGAGCAGCCAACAAATAGTAATAGTCCCTGGGTTTATTTCCTCCTTTAACAAGTACTCCTCCCCCTACAGTATCTTGGCTAGGAGAAAACCTCTACTAGTTCTGAAAGTTGACTGGGGAAAACCATAAAGCACCATCTTCTATTTGAGAGGTCCAATTTGTTTCCCAGGGACTTCTTTACCACTGAACTAGATGACAAGTAAGTATATCTTCTGGTACAGTTATTGTGCATCTCTGGCCCAGCCTAGTCATTCACTTTTGAAAATTAAATAGCAGACATGATTCCAGTATGAACCTTGTATATCACTAAAAAGTACAGAAAAATGTCTTCTTCAAACAACAAATTAAATGTTATCTAAACTGTACTTTTGCTCATCAACCACAGCCAATTCTTCTTAAATTAGTATTTACTACAATGGCATTGGGAATAAGAAGGGTGGAGTATTGAGTATAATGCAGTAGAATTCTTGCAAAATTTGTAATTCGAACTTCAAATCTGCTGACAGAGGAAAATCAGAAAAGTGACAGTCACTGGAGAACAGCAATGTATAAAACAAGACAATGTCATTTTGATTTGATCTGGACAAAGATGAAAAACCTGCATCTGCCTCTCCAATGACACAGAACAGATTTTTCCTGCTGGCATTCTCTTTTACATGTATTCTCAAAATATGTTTTTCAGATACCAAGCACAGTCATCAATCTATTCTGCAATAAAAGCCTCCACTGGAGACAGATGAAATGACAGAACACATCTGAGGATACAGCAAGTTCAGCCAATAGATAGAACAACGCTGGCATCTAAAGAGTTCAAGGTTAATTCCCTTTCTGGAATTAAACAGCAAATGGTACCAGACTCCAAGCAGGAACTGGGAACAATGCCATGACCGATGCTCTGTTTTTCCTCTATAGTGATCTATAAATAAACTTTTTGAATGTCTGATGAGAAAAACACCAGCCTGTAAAGCCATGGACACATATTTCACCACTCCTTTAGTCAAAAACAAGGAAACCAAGATTGAAGAGAAGATCTGAAATAAATCAGTGCAGACCCATTCACAGTAGTACTTCTGGATTTTCTTTTATCCACAGTTACAGTCTCTGAGAAGAAAAACATTGGAAAGGAGCTCAGCCTTAACAGTCACATTGCCAGATTATAGGTTGTGAGTTTCAGCACTATTGTATATACTACAGCACTTTTCCTTTAACAGCACATACAAAGAAAAAGGACACCTTCCCACATCAGCTTCATAAGCCCAAACAATGAGGACTAAAAGCCTTTCATTTCTAAGACCCTTGTTTGAACCTCGCAGAATTCACTCCAAAAGACAGCTAAGAGGTACCTTCCCTTCTCACTCAGGTGCCAGCTCTTAGTGTTCTTGGTTTAGGGGCAGAACTTCAGACTACAAAAATCAACGGTGATGACTGCAATTATATCCGAGGTATCTGTTTGAAAAGAACTTCTCTCCAGTGCTTTGACAGATTGTGTTCCCTCTTTAAAGTATATGTGTTGATGTAAGAAGGGAAAAAAAAAAACCCAACAACACACCTTGCTACTCCGAAGTCTTTCTCCCCAAAGGACAACTTCAATGGCAAACACAAGAACTTATGCCATAAAGAGATTTCAAAACAACAAAACAATTCTCAGCCTATACTGATTTACACTTAGGAGCATACCCGAAGAGGACTCAAATAAAATAATTTAATATTTAAAACAACACAGGCCCCCATCAACATTTTTATTTTTCCCACCTGTACACAGCATTATTAGTACCTAAATAGAGCTTAACCTAAGTAAAGGATTTATGAGTGTGGCCAAATGGTGAAATAAAAACATGAATACCATCATTCCACCTTTTCTATCTCACACTGAACTTCACTTCACAGTTTATATTAAGACCAAAACTGATAAAATGTTCATAAAAGACCAGAGTTGTCATCAAACTCAAAGATGAAGATGACATCTTGGCAACAGACAAAACTAGAACAATATGATAATCAAAGCAGCACAGACATTTTATGCCACTATTCTTCCATCACTGTATCCTGCTATCAAGTTACTTTGAATAAAAGCAGTAAGATGCAGTGCCTGCTCTTATTTCTACCCATGGAAGACTAAAACTTACATTTCAAAACCAAAATGGAGCGCCAAAATTATTTTTCAGAAAATGTAATCTTTCTCTTTTAACTAAACACTTTCTCTAGAGAAAAACTACAAATAGATGACCAAGACTGAAGTGAAGTAGTTGATAGATGCAGTTCACAGATAATTGAACTGCTTCCTGGAAAATAATTTCCAGTTATAAAATGTTCAAGTCAGCTCAGGATTTTTAATTCTTTGCTGTGTAAGATGAATATGTATTTTTGGGGATAAAAAATAAATGCAGTATCCTGACAGCTACAAGGAGGCAAATTCCAGCAAGCAATGTGCAAGCCTAGAGAACACTTACGGTACCATTCTGCATGACAATAAGTCAAATGCTCAGCTCCAGACTGTTGATGTTTCCCTCTTGCTCCCAGCTATGTGCTTTTGGACATATCTCGTGCTGTCAACAGTAAGCGCTGGACTCCTGTGTCCTTCTCTACCTTTCTATAGCAGTAGAAAACACACCCACCAAGCAAATAAAAGAGTCCAGCATGGATGGTTTTCTATTACATTGGGTCATTAAGTATCTTGTGGAAGGATCTGACAGTCATCAGCACTCGCAGACAAGGGAAAAGACTGGAATGTGTAACAGGCGATAGCCAAGTCAGCACCCGCCCTTTGGGTGGCAAGGAACCATTGCCAGTCTAAAGCTGGCTCTGCCACTAACTTGTCATGTGGCATTGGTCATATCCCCTAACCACGACTTCGTGTCCACTTAAAAATAAGCACAGTTGTCACCTTCCTCACAAAGATGTAGTGAGAGCTGAAGTCTGCAACTGCCACTGAACATTAAAAAGATATAATACTAAAAGATTAAAAGATTAATAAAAGATTATTATTACTGCATTTCCAAATGCATAACATATGACTGTCTTGGAAAAAAACCCACCCAACAAACCCAAAACCAAAGCTGTGATTTCGTCACAGTCAAGGTTATAGATATGTGTGGGTGGGGACATAAGAGACAGTTTTTAAAGTAAAAAGTCAACAGGAAAAATTACTTTCTATCATGACTGAGTTCCAAGTCCAATCAAATAGAAATCAGCCCTGTGTTTGTAACGGAGAAATAGTGCGTAAATCTTACCACTAAACAAGCCAGTGTTGAAAGCTGAACATCTCTCTCTTTTGTGCCTCTGTGAAACAGGGGAATGCTTAGAGCAAGCTCATTCATTACTCCTCAGAAAATTAGTTGGACAGCTGAATCACTCACGAGCTGAGGCTGCAGTTGATCCAAGCACTTATTTTCAAGGAAAAGTGTTTTTTCAAGAGGTGTAAAATACAGCATTTATTAGTTGCATTATGCTAGCTTTCATCTAGCAGGGGCAGAAGGTAATACTCCCTCCCTGGAACACCTTACTACGCTCAGATCCTACAGATGTCTAAACATGTGCTTACAAAGAGTAAGTCAGGATAAGCAATAATAAATTCACTCTCAACAGCCTTTCCTTCCTGTCTGTCTATCAGTGATGGTTTCTAGAGACTGTGAAAGACCAATCCTAAATCTTCAGAGTATTTTAAGCAGGTAATAAAAACGGGGGACCAAATGAAGAAGGGGGGTACCAGTACCACAGAGCAGTGATTACAATGCATTCACCTAAAACCTACTGAACTTGAACGAAGTCTTTTAACTGACTTTAGTATACTCAGAATCTCAATTGCAAGGCCTCATTTAAGTGATGCATATGGGATATCAGCAAACAACTGCTTTTGAAATTAATGGAGCACAGGCATTACAATACTCTAAACAGTTTTGAGAAACCTACACTACCTTTGTATCACACTGTTTCTAAAACATATCAATAAATGACTGAATAGATGCATACACATCAGCAAAACTCACTAACTCTCTGCTTAGATACCGTGATGTATTCAAGAACTCAGAAAACAGTTTTACTGTAGACTGTGTCAGACATTTAGTAAATGTCTCTTCCTAAATAAAACAAAATTATTTTACAATTATACTTTCATGTGTAGACAACATATAACATCTCTATAGAACTTGTCCCAACTAGTACTGGACATTTCACACATGTTGCATGTGCTAGGATGTTTATTGTATCAAGCTACAATATCAGCTGTAAATAAATAAAGCCTAACCACTGCACTGTTAACCCAGTAACATATATACATACCTGATAAGTAACACTCTTCTTTCCATCATCATTTGTTTGAGGCAAGGTCAGAGGTCCAGAAACTACCCAAACATCCTCAAATCTCTCAGTCAATTCCCGACAATACATTTCCATTCTGGAACACATTTGTCAGATAGGGTAAAGTCAGCTAGAAAAATTTCACGTAATAATCTTTGAAATATACTGTGAAGGGCAAGAGGAACTACTGACAGTTTGGGAGCATTTATCCAAACTCAGGTGACTCAGTTGCAAGCCAAAGAAGGTAAAATGCAGGCCCAAGTCATACTTCCCACTTGTCCCTGGTTCACTTCTTTACAGACAGTCATGTGTTATCGCACACATTTGAAAATGGTTTCAGTAGCCTTACCACCTGTCCTGAAAATCTCAACTCTCTACTTACTCCCACACTTGACACTACAGAGATACTGTTGATGGCCATTTGAGATTAGCAAGACACTGTTTTCAACAGCAGGTTACACTGTTCTTACTTCAAAAGGTTCTACCATATTACTGGATTTGTACATTCCTCCCCAAGGAATCAATGTCCTGCAACAGACAGCTCTTTCTGTAGCTCAAAGTACTTAGCACAGTTTCAACGTGCCATTCCCACTAAGTCTGCTTTTTTTTTGATATAAAACTGTTTAAAAATAAAAGTAGTGACTCCAGAAATAGCAACATTATTTTTGCTTTTTAAACTAATTGATTCAGCTTACAGCATAAAATATTTCTCCAAATAAGAAGGTTTCTGGATCATGCTTATTTTACATAAACCAAAAGATTGTAGCCCATCTTTGACCCAACACCTCAAGTGTTATAGAAATCACATACAGTGAGCACCCACGGGTCCTTTACGAAAGACAGAGTTGCACCTCACTCAAATGGCCAAACGGACCAGAACGTGAAACAGATGAACCCAGCTAATCTAGCTGCCGCTGGAAGGGGGAGGTTTCACCTCCTTCTCTGTCTCATCCCTGTTCCTCATACCTCTCCCTTGGGCTGCATTTAGCACTCTTCATCTGTCAATATCCCTGAACAAAACCAGCCTTTATTTTTTGTGCTGGGTTAGTGAGTTAAATCAGCTCATACGAATCAGAATTAGCAGGAATGAGCCCCTTCTTCTTTGGTAATAGCGAGCTGCCATGTGACACGCCAAAGCATTGATCACAAACTAATTTTTTTCCTGCTGTCGTCAGCTTTGCTTCCAAGCAGCTCAGCTCCTCAGGCTGCCTCACGGCATGGCCACACAAACACCACCCGGCACAAGGAAAAAATGGTAATAAATGCAGCTAGGGAGCAAACTGCTTTTGGTGGCAGCAAGGACAGAGATCAGATTACAGTGGCCACAAAATCGCATTCAAAACAAGACAGAAAACAACAGTTAAACATCGGGAAAGAAAGAAGCATGCATGTTGGTGGGAAGAGAATGATCAATAAATGCTCAAGTGCAGTTAGACCACACCACTGAACCAATCTAACAGCTTACTATCTAACAGCTTGCTGAAAGATGCGGTCTTGCTCTCCCCTTTCCTACTGCTCCCCTTGTCTGCCCTAGCTGAACAGTCCTACTCCATCTTCCGTGTTGGCTCTGGCACTCATCTCACCAGTCGATGCAAATATCTAATCAGGCAGAAACATAACCAAGCAGAACAAAACGAGAATCAGTTTGACTGGGTTAGCAAATGGAATCGACTTGCCGCAGTCAGGCTACTACCAGAGCTGGAACTGGGAAAGCAGCAAAAAAACATGGCTGGAGGGCGAACACCACTTTAAAAAACAACAGACTGTTGAACTGACTAAGCTGTATTGTCTACCTGCACCTCAGAAGACAATTCAAGGCGCGAGCAATTTAAAAAAGAGAAAGGAAGTGAGTACTGAAGCCAGGAAGGGATACAATACACACAAAACATGGTATCCTTAAAACTACTTATCATTAAACAAGCGACTGACAAAGCAAGCGGCACAAATACCTTGTTGGTGTATTTAAACCGTGGGGATAGGGTGCTGGGGTTAGGAGAAAGTGATAATAGCTGCTTAAATTGTGGGGCTGATATCGCCAGGGGAAATTTTCAAACACTCCCTGTGACTTCCTGATTAGGCAGAGATTCTGCTCAAGGGAAATAAAGAGGGATTCCAACCTTGAATTGGTACAAATGCCTAGTTTTGGTATAAGAACATTTTATGCACAAATACTTGAGGTATTAAAACGATACCAAAAAAACCCTCTTAAAAATTTTATAACATTTTATTTGTCTATAAAACAGTATAACCTTACTGAATGCCTCATATGATTTTACACGCACTCTTGTAAAACTGGAAGGCAGTGTGTGGTTCAACGATGATGCATTTTTTTATAGCCTTTTAATACAATACTGTACATAATTTTGCTAACCTTTCCTTGAGCGAACCTTGTGAAATTCATCATTTTCCCCTTCTGCTTCTGAGTCTTAACATTCTGTAAGTCCTATGCACAAAGCACTGGATGAACGCTACTTTTACTAGCGTTTTCCTCTCCTTGGAGGAAGGAAAGAATAAAAATCCTACGTGAAGAAAGTTTATCAACCACTCACTTCACCTCAAAGCTGATCCAGCTGGCATTCACAAGTGACAGAGAACATTCCTGACTGCTACTCGAAGAAATGTCTAAGACTTGAAGTAGTCGTGACTCAGCGGGGAGCACTCAGTTCTCCAATTCAAAGTGAACCAATGTCCACAGACAGAGACATGAATACTCTCACACTGGAAGTGTCTTTTTGAGGAAGAGATGTTAAAGAAAGATCTAAACACTTGCCTTGCTTCTAGTAAATTTTCCTTACAGACAGAGCTGTTAAGCATGACACCTTTACCCACACCACCCAGAAAAATTAATTCTATCTATTCTAAATAAATGTCCTGTACAGTTTGATTGAATAAGGAACTACAGTAGTCGTTGCACTGTTCTAGCACTGTGAGGACTGAACTGCCTTTCATTTCAGAGAAAGTTGCTACAATCTCTACAGATAGCCTAGACAGTGCTCCAGAACACTTTGGTGTGAAGCAGCTTTATAAATATAGCATTTTTCATTTATGCCACTGCCTGATATTTTTCACTTAGTTTACTTACAAGTAATTTCTCACCTGTTCCAAAATCCAGCATTATTTTCGTAATTCTGAGGCACGATGTTAGACAGGTAAAACGTTTCAGCCATAGCCCTCTGCATACAGAAAAAAATAGCGTCATTTCACTGAAACATTTAGGAGCTGAAATCACATTTCAGAAGTTTTTGGATCAGAATCCATTTCTAGTGTAGTCTTAACATTATCAACATAAAAGGTCAAATAAAAACTAAGTCAGAACATCTACAAAATTATTTTGGATTAAGAGGTGCATAACTGAGGTGCAAACTTTGCAAAATGTATCTACCTTTTTTTTTTTCTTTTGACAGAAACATAGCACAAGAATGTCCAGTTCTAGAGACACATGAATTACTGTTACCCAGTGTCAGCTCTCTAATGTCTTTGGAAACAAGTAGCTACTCTTCTTTTTGAATAGGAAGAATGCTTCCATCCAGGTTTTTCATTTACTTGAATGCCTAATGGCTAGCTTTTTCTTCCCCTGACAAGAAAAGGTTTTATTAAAAATATTCATCAGTATTTTACAAATATACAACATGCAGGCGATGAAGTGATTTATGAGACCATAACAGTCAAACATCTATGTATCTGCTTAATTTTATCTTTAAAAAGTGTCACAAACCTCTCTGAACTGAAGCCCACGTATCTCCAGATGCAAAGGACCTGGTGCTGAAAAACTACACATACTCAGGTCACTATAGGAGAAAAAATTTTCAAGACCTTAACCTAGAATCTTCATAGGTATTGTACTTGTCAATATTTTTCACATACTACTACTTCAAAGTGAAGGGGCTGACAGAACTCTTTAGGATAATGAGCAAACACTACCAGCACTAATTAAACTGTGAAATTAAATTTTTATAATCCTGTATTTGAAAGATTGCATCATCTCACTGCATTTCAAGCCAGGTCCAGATCTCTCTGCACAGGTAACTCACCTGTAAAAACTCCCCAGATATCACAAACAAATAACCACAAAGACACTTCCAGTAGAAATAAAACGACTGGTTCTTTCACCCACCACATGCCACTGCACTGTCACTCTGCCCCACTGCATACTATTCCGCCTGGCAGAAATACAAATTCAAACTGCTTCCTAATTGACAAATTGCTGCATTAGGCACATTTCACAAGAGGATCCAATAAATCCAAGGCTGCTTTGTTAGTCAGCCAAGGCATTAGGGCATGCTTTTCTTACAGTTCAAACAAATGGCCGGTGAAGACATTTTATAGACTGAAAGAATTATGGCAAAAGAAGGTTCTAATTTACCTCATACACATTGCCAGAAAGGAAAAAGCCTTTTAAATCATCCAGGCAATCCCCTTGTCAATACACAACAGTACTTAACAGCATCTTTACTTTGCCCAGTTAGCCTTAAACATCTCAGCACCTGTTGGCCAGAATGAAGTCATCGCTCCCTGCCTCCCTTTAACTGAGCTTCAGAAGACATTCCGAGGTTTGTTTGGTGAAGGTTATCATCTGCATTTTACAGACAGACAATGTGACATACAAGAGGTTGAGAAGAATGCTTAACACTATACTGTACAAAATACACTCACACCATCTCTGCCAAACAAGCTAAGCTAGATGTGATTTAACGAAGAGAGGTATGTCACCAGAGGATGCACCTGATTTAGACGCCTGAAGCAGACTGTGAGAGCATCCTATGGTGCTCAGTCAGGAATAGACCTTGTAACTCCAAGTCCAGGTCTGTGCATCAATAATGAGACCACGTTCCATCTCAAAACAAACTGCAAAAGGAACATTACACATTACTTGCTGGCTAAGAAACACAAATTAAAAAGAAAGGAAAAAAAAACCTACTGTTGAAAATTTGTTATCTCCCGCTGGTGCCATGTGTCCTCGTGACCACCCGCTCCCAAGGTAGTCTTCATTGACAGCGCTAAACATTAGAGGGATGTTAGGATCTGGTCTGAATTTACAGTGCCTTCGGTCTGCATTGCCTGAGGAAAAACACACTAAATTGTTAGGTTATCATTAAACCATCACAGCAACAAGACAAAAAGAACCGGTTCTGTCACATCTTGCCAAATGATCCATGCTTAAGGATTCGACGCATTAATCTATATTGGGTATTTTTCTCCTCAACCATAAAAAAGAGTAATTCTGCCTAATTATCTGTGCTCTGGTCCTAAATTCTTCCACACTATACACTAGAAATTCTAACACTCTTACTATTTTATAGAGAAAAAACAAAAGCAAAATATTTTAGCCTTATCACAAATGCAGACTAATATTAAAGGCAAGCTTGCTAAAGATAAAAACAAGTATAGATTTGCTTTTTAGGACAATGAAGATATACAGATCTTCACCAGCTGCAATTCCATTTTTATGTTTCATCCACTGCAAGTATTTCATCTTTTTCCCAGTCTAGCCTGGAAGCAGAATGGGTGTATCTTACACTTAGTAAGATAATAAACCCATTCAAGAGAAAGTCTTGAGTCATTTGCTTTTCATGGGCACAGAAATAAGCGTAGAGCTTTCCTGTTCCTTTCCAAGATTCCCCTTCTGTCTTTCCAGACATATGGGAATTGTGCACAAAAATGCCTAGACCTAAGTCTTCTGGCAGACAAAAACACTCCGGGGAGAGGGTTGTCGTGGGAACTAACTTAACTGTCGCAGGGATGGCAGCCCACTCTAAGCTACTATCTTTGCTAGGTAGCCTGTGACTTCTTCCCAGGTTTGCTGGCCATACACCTGTATTTGTGTCCTTGCACTGCTTCCTTGGAAAAACAATGGCCAGAAGAGACTTGCACAAATTATTCTGGCACTGACAATCTCCAGTAAGACACCATCTTTATTAGAGAACGGGCTGGGACCTACGGACGTCCACAGTTAAGGAAGGTGCTCCAGAGAAGCAGCAGAGGCATATGCAAGGGCTGACTCAGCTGTGCCTGGGCAATGGTTCCACACAGGCAGCGGCACAGTGTGCAGCTGGAAAATAATGGTCTTAGAGCACCATCACTGTTGTCCACCGTTTTTTTTCTCCTCAAATGACAATATAATTCAAAGTATCTACAGCATACTCATTTTTTTTCTTTATAAAATTCAGGGTGTGATCTTTGGCATAATTTCACAGATGCAATATACAAGACCATTACGAACTCTCTTCTCCTGTAAGGGCCTGGACACACCAGAGAGAATTTTCCTCAAACGTAGCACTTTATAAAAAACTTCCTGTCGCAATATGTGAGGGGCAATTTTCAATACGGATCACTTCTCATTGTTAAAATTATTCTTTCTTCTATAGCTGACAGTGCATACACACACAAACTGCATGCGCTCTGGCTTTTTCGTCACGTCAATATTATCACTGAGCGCACATGCACCCTATGCTTCCTTGTACTCTGTGCTGAGAGCAAAGCATGGTACACGCTCTCCCCCTGGCAGCTCTCTGAAGAACCCAAAAATACACAAGGATCACAAGGAAGATGGGCAGGAGTGGAAAATGAGCATGCATACAGAAAATGCAACTCTTGGAAACCAGGGCTTGTAAGCAATTTCCTGACCATCTGTGCATCTGTCCATGGAGGTGATGTCAAAACAGAGAGGTGGTCAGAGCATCTTTATGCAGTGCAGGTAGAAGGAAGGAGCTTCAGTCTTCTTTTCTTTTTTTTGGTAAAGCGTGTGACATGATACTTGAATGTAGGACTGATGCTTAGGAAGCAACACTGACAAGTTTATCAGCGTGCAAAACAGAATTCTTATTTTTTAATTATCATATCTATTCTCATTCTAAGACTAAGTGTAATTTATCAAATAAACTTGAAAAATGGAAAATATATCCTCGGTTATTCTCTGCTTTGATAAAAATGGATAATTTCTTCTGTAATTAGATTTGTATCTCTCATTTACATGTATAGCTAATTTTTTTCCATCATGTTTTTTAAACAGTTAAGTTCTGTGTTATCAATAAAATGTATTTTTTTGTATCACATCATTTCAAAACTCCGGTACATGAAAAGTTTTTGTGACCATCCCCGAACAACACAGTTCCACCTCAAATCTCAATCAGAGTAGCTATCAGACACAAATCAGAGTCAAATGTCTCAAGATGCTTAATTTCAACTTGCACGCTAGTTGTATCTGATCATTTGGAAAACATTTTAACAACTCGGCTGTTAAGGCCCACTTGAAAGTAAGCCTGGAATTACTGCTTTCTTCTCAGCAGAAGTGGAATCAACGATGCTACTTAGGGGTTGGCTATAAATATTTTCAGTATCACGCTTTTAATTTTGAAAGGTAATTTGAAGACAGTGACTAAGATATATTTAGAGGACTACTGCGTTCATAAAACACCTTACAATTATACAGTCACCTCCATTACTAATAATTTGCCTTATAAAAACTGAACTAACGCTATAAACGTAATTTACAATGACTGCGTACCACTCGTATTTCATTCACCACTGACAGCAAAAAAAATCACTGAGCCTCTGTCTTGCATAAAGAACAGGGAAGAGACTATTGATGCACAGCAGAAAATACAACAGAACTGCACAAAAACAAATAAAGGCTGCAGTGAGCAGGTATGCTTTATCTACCTTTGAACAATTACAACTGCTGATGCCCTTTGCTCCATTTTTTTCTCACAGATGGACACTCATCTTTTCTTCCAGTTCTGAGCAAATCTCTTTAACATCTGTAGATGTAACAGTCTGGCCACAAAGGGTGCTGACTCCACAAGCATTTACACATATGGGGTAGTAGCTCAGCTGACATAAATTGGCCCAGAGAACTAACTACAGAAGCTAAGGAAGCAAGAGCAATTTCATATGCCTGAGCAGTAACACTGAACTTTGCAGGTCTGATTCAGGTAAGAAAAGTTTAATTTTCAGTTTTCCATCTTCTCTCCATGCATGTTTAAAAGAGGTAAGTTAAGATTCCCTCCTGCAACGTGACTTAAGAGTGTTTACACTGCCACATCTGTATTGATCGGGTGCTTACAGGCTGTTTCATAAATTCCTAACAGAAAATTCTCACAGAGGGTAGCTCTAATTCTTCTTCATTCCCCCCTTACAAATTCAGCCCTTGGGCCAAGTGTGTCTTGCAGGCTTCAGAATGTTGTATGTTCACTACCAGACTGGTCCCAACAAGAGAAAGAACACTGAAGAGGCCTGCCAACCGGCAGTGACAGACCTCTTTTAAATCACTGGCAACATCAGCCTTAACACTGTCATGAAGCTGACAGCCGCCCAGAGGCCTGCTGCCTCCAGTTGGATTGTGTATGGGTGGAAAAACCCACACCCAGAGATCACCATAGGATTTTTCTCCCTGCCTGCTCATGGGTCCACCTTCTGTGAACTGCAAAGCTCATTCTGGGAGCCATAAACATAAGAAAACAAATATATATCTACATACCCAATGTCTTCTGTTTGGAAATATGTTCAATCACCCATCTAGGCACCCGTTTTGCCTGGTCATAAGACAGTGCATGATTTGTGTAACATCTGGTCTCTGTTCCAGCTTCAGGGAATCCATATTTTTCCAGCAGAGACTCTTCTACTGGTTCTAAGGAGAAAAATAAACAGAAAGCCATTGAAAGATGAAATGTGATCAGAAACAAGACAGTAAGAAAAGCATCTCAGTGGATGTAAACATACTGTATAGGGAACTACTTGAGGTTACTGCCACAATAAAGACCTAAACAAACATTGAGAGTTATCCAGTGAAACTCCCTTCTACCAAAAAAGTTTGTGCTTTTCATCGTGCCCTCACATGACGATCTCAGCTCTAGGACTAACTCATCCACTCTAATGACTACACACACACCCCTACCCAGCAACCGTTCTAGGATGCCTTCACAAGAAAAGCTATGAGATATTTAGCGACAAACCAGGCAACAAGGTCTTATGGACACAGGAGATCAACACATACATTTCGCCCCTCAGAGCTGAAAATCAAACTCCTCCTCACAAAGTGAGATGTATGAGTTGAGCACAAGCGCAAGTCCTGCCCTCACCTGGAATGCTTACGCTCAGCTGAATGAATGAAAGCTTCATATTATTTTTTTTTTGCAAGCAGCATTCTCCTCTCACGGAGGAATATTTACATCTGTCTTACTGACTTCCTCGTCCTCCAGCCAGCTGTTCGACAGCAACTCACGTTTTCAGAGCCCCTCTTCCTGTCCTTTCCAAAGCCTGGATACTGTTAAAGCCTTCAGGCTGCAGAGAAAACCATTCATTCCCACCAGGCCCCGGTGCCCCCAGCAGCCCCCTGCCCAGCCCCACAGCGACAGGGAACAGCCACCGCTCGGGCCGGCCTCGTCTCCCCTGGGCAGCGCAGGGGAAGCAATAGCTGAAATTTAGTTATGGCCTGACGCGAGCTGTGTATTTAAAAGTAAACATAGATACGTGCGTGTGTGTGTATATACCACGCAGATGCTTCCAGATCACGCAGGGCAACTGCTCTCCGCTCCCCGCTGCGACACGGGACATCTGCAGCCATGGCGGCAGCCGCGCGAAACCACTTTTCCTCGCGTGTCACCAACATTTTCGTGCCACCAACAGCCCAGCATCCCCAAACGACCTCCTCCTCCTCCTCCTTCCTCCCCTCTGCCCGGCGCAGGTGCTCGGGGAGCTCCCCGCCCTCCCGGCCCCTTCGGGCACCCCAGCAAGGAGGCGGCGGGGAGGAGGCTGCCCTGAGGGGAGGGAGCCGGGGGTGGGGGGGG
>Ga0065711_1043720_pt1 | contig 14553 bp, 3 predicted proteins | sample Hoacrofraction12_FD_59098 | JGI IMG/M metagenome (GOLD analysis project Ga0065711, IMG submission 59098) | Hoatzin crop microbial communities from Cojedes, Venezuela - Epithelial fraction 12 v2 (version 2) | ecosystem: Host-associated > Birds > Digestive system > Esophagus > Crop | place...
CAATTTTTATATGTTTGGAAATCTTTTTGCGAGGTGGGACTAAGTCAATTATTGTGTATCGATTGGCTCTTGGCATGGAATGTCGTGTCGTCAGAAGCGGGACTCAGCAGCGTGACACGCCTTCGGAGCAGGCATCTTGGTATTTGTATTCGGGGGCCATCTGTGCTTTGTCCAAAGCAATCTCTGAAGCAATCTCTGGCTGCGCAGCCTCCGAGGCGCCCCACAGATCACTGAGTTTACAGTGATGGGCTATTCCCCCTTACTTTTGTCTGATAAGATAAGCACCAGTTATTTACTTCCTCTGTTAGCTCTTCGGCTCTTGACACCTCAGTCTGTTTGTCTTTCGTCTTGCATTCGACAAGTCCAGCAAGGCCATCAATTACAGTCAATCCAAAAGGGCAGACGTTAAATTATCAAAACTCAGGTGGCTGAAAATGCAGCTTTAAAGACCCAACTTTACAACTTTTTTTGCAGCAGTCCTTTTTCCGATTTGAAGATTTCTTTCTCCCTTCAGTTTTCTAACAGCTAGCCATTAATTTCTACAAGTGTTTTCTTAAGATTCATTTACTAGATCTCTCTAATTCACATAGCTTTCAATGTTCTCTCTCCAAATGGATAAATTTTTCTAAGAATAGGAAGGTGTTCTCAAGGTCTTCAGCTAAGGCTTTTTGCCTATGCTGGATCGAGTAACTATTTCATGTGCTACTCTGTTGCTACACTTGTTTTCTTTTATCCAGCTGCTTGGAACTACTGATTTTATGTTCAGCTGATGCTTGGCTTTATGCCTCACAGCTTCATTTACTATGTAAAAGCATAAAGTTAACATACCATCTCAGTAAACGCAGTAAAGGCAAACCAACTGACCTCAACTTACACAGAGAGATGCATAGACAAAAGTAAAGAGAACGTGCTATTCGAAGAGCTCTGGTGATCCCTTATTGTTTTACAGCAATTTAGCTGACACTTTCCACTTCACATTTCCGGTGTACGTCCGTTACTCAAAAAGTTATGTAGTTGCTTGTGATTTGTTTTCAATACCGTTTCAGAGTATGATCAGGTCATGACTTTTGTCCATCATTCTTCATTTTCTAAGTTCCCGATCTACTCATAAAAATCCTCATAGTTTTGGAATTTGCCATGATATTACTCGTATGAATTATATGCATCACTATGACCCACCTCTCTGTTAATGTGGCATTAATGTCAGTACCCCCACTCTTTCACATAAGAGTCTTAAATTTCACAAAATAACTTCATTTATAAAAAGCCTGATCCTTAACCATATCAAAGCAGCATCAGATTCAATGTCTTGGATTGTTTTTGCCTATATGGACCACAAGTGGTTTAGTTTTGTTGGGTTTTTTTTGCAACATCCAGTAGAAATCAAAGATACAAATCTGAAATCACATCTGGAACTGCAGGTATTAAATTTATCAGCTGACAACACAAACCTGGTATCTTGTTCAAAAGATCTGACTTGTTTATGAACTCAAAAGACAGTTACCATATCGGCTCACTTGTATCTACGCTTCTAGATTTCAGAAAACATTCTTTAACTCTTAGATGGATCTACCTATTGCAGCTCATGAATGCTGCCTTCTCAAATACAAAAACCAACTTCTTTCACACTAATTAAATGAGAAGTTAATAGATCAGTACAGCCAAGCTAAGTTTCAGATGTTAAAAATGCAAGCTACCTGTATGTCAACAACACAATACTAGTAATCTTAAAAAAGTGTTATCCTGGTTGTCATTCAAGCATATTTTCTGCAGCAGATGTTTCACCAACACAAAAGCGCACAATTCTGACAATCTCAGTTTCATGACTTAAGTGTTTTTATTTATTTAAATGCATAGGGAGTATTGCAAATTCCCTGACAGAGTTCCAGTACCACAGCCAAGACTGCTGATTTTTTTTTTTTTTTTTTTAAATACGAGTTTGCTCTCACTACTAAGATGATTCTGGTATACTTCAAGTATTTTAAAACTTTTCTTGTAAGATAAAATTGTCTAGCTTTTCCTTACTTATTGGACACAGTCAGATTTATATTAGTGATTAGTGTGACAGATGATGTGTGTAATGGAGGAGTTGTACTATGCCGTTTATTAGCTGTGCTCAAGTCTATGAAAAGGGGGCATTGTTTCCCTGTACTGTTCTTTAAAAGGGCTTTTAATATCACATGAACAGCTGTTTGAAAACACACCACCACTATTGATTCTCTGAAGTTGTAAACAGTTGCAAAACTTCATGAATGTAACAAAAGCTTTAATCTCAAATCCATTTATGCATTCATATTTTTATTTAACACCTGTAATCCACTACAAACAAGTTTGTATTTTAACTGAACAAATGTATTCCCTTAAAGATAGTGACAGTAGTAAGATATATTATAAGAAATGCTTTGGAATTTTTGAATCCTTAGAAAGTGGGTAGAAATACATAGCTGAAAAAACCACATGACATGGGATGGGACAAGTGGTCACGTTTTCCTTTCTGGTTACAATGCAAGTTGGCTGTGCAGCTCAACTTTTGAAGTGTTGGCTACTAACCAAAGGGAGATACTGACTTCACTAAGCCTCAACTTCTGCAGGCCGTAAGTACCCTGCAAATTGACTCATGCTGAGCACTGACAGCCATGGGGGATGGAAAACCGAGGACTTTGCCACCCCTTAAGTGTTCTGCATCATCTTGGGTATCAGACCCCCAGCAAGCCTCTTCTCATTGCCCAGCTGTCAGTTCTTACTCCTCTTGCAGCAGAACAGGCTATTTTCTTCTCCTTAAACAGGCAGACTTCGGTGTCCCAGAGAGGAAAAATATGTCTTATTTGGATTTCTACCATTTTGCCAGTTCTCAAGAAGTGGGCAAGGGGATGGAGGAGAAATAGTACATGAATTTAAACGTAGATGATCTGGAATTACACTGTATGTAACTCAAAGTTAAATTGAACTATTCACATAGCATGTGACAGACCCAGAGTTCAAGCTGATCTAGCACACTTAAGTGAGATAGAGGGGTGAAAAGACAAAACCCACCCAGGAAAACAAGGCTACAAGGAGTTTAAAAGGCTCAGCAGTAGATGAGCTTTGGGTTGCTAGAGGACTCCCAATCAGTGCTTAGAAGTTATTCTAAGAGATATCCAAGAAAGAGGTAAGTGTGGTGCATCATACTCTTAACGTTGCAATGTACTTAATTTTTGCTTTTGCAAAAATCTGATTTCAGATGTAAGGCACTGCAGTTCTATAGGTAGCTAGTAAGCCAAAGACAGAAAATTTAAACAGTCTTTCTGCATCATGTTAACTCTTCAGATATGCAGTAAGAACAGCCTTTTTTATTTCAGTTAGATCTACTGCTTTGATTTATACAGTACATGCCATTTCTGAATTTTAGACCTATTATCAATTACAAACAAGACTACTAAAATGGCGTGCTTTCTTGATTGCTACTAGCCAGTTACTTTATCCAGATCTATTAAAAGCCAATTTTAATATAACTAATGTTCACCAGAGGCAAGTTACTGGACTCAAAGCAATATTAGTAAGAACAAAGTAGAATTCCAGTTTTTGTTACACAGATTTGCAGAAGACATTTTGAATTATCTTTCAGCTTTAGACATACATGCTTTTACTTATCAGCCTTCATCTCTATTTAGCCTCTAGCATCGATGAAAAAGGAACATTTACTTCATAAACACTTATGTCTTGAGTACATGATTTCTGCAGTTCTAATAACAGTTCATTCTATCTTTGCACAGTCCCAAATCTTAGTTATGAGAAATCTTCCATGAGACATCAGGCAAAAGAAAATGCCAAATACAGTGCTTCCAGGATTCTTAATGCAGAGAAAGCAAGAGCTACTTGCACGGTAAAAACAATTCAAAGCTGAAATAATTTATGTCACCCTATTTGTAAATGTCATCTTTTGAGTGTAGAAAAAAATCCTCATCTCTAGCACAGTTTCATGTAAGTTCTGCAAGAAATTATCCTGATAAAACTCTTGTGTAAAAGGGATACAAGCCTCTTCTGAGTACAAGGCAATATTGACAGATTCGCTCTCCACTTCACTACTCAGAGTAAGAGCAGTTTGTTTCAAAGTTCAAGTACTATACATGCAGTATAGTTACTGCAGTGTTTCATCAATTCCATCCACAGCCACTACAGAAGCTACTATGGCAGCAAAAAGAGCAGTAAGCAATCCTTACACATATGTTCAGCAAGTTGAAGATCTGATAAATGCATGTCAGCTTAGTAGTAAACATCATTACCTTTACTTCTCAGCAGAAAAACTGCAGTTAATAGAAAAACTTATGCTTATTTTTGAGTTTCTAAAACATTGAGAAGTTTGTAGTACATACATAGTTTCTATGTATATAAAATCTATGTATATAAAATCATCCTTACCCCATTGCTTGTAGCACATAGTTTCTATGTATATAAAATCATTCTTACCCCATTGCCCTTTCCGCTCTGACGTCAAAATAGCTTTTTTGTTATGAGAACATACAGTGAAGATTGTCAAAGGTAGCAGTATTCCAGCAGAGACATACTAGCTTGGATCAAGACTGGAGCAAATCAGAAGTCCAGAGGCCATACTAAGTCCTACAGTCAGATAAGAACCTGTGGAGTACCTTGACAATATATGGTTGGGTGTTGGGACAGTCTCAAAAGAAATCTTAAAAAAATAACTAATTACCTTCTCAAACATGTCATATTATCAGAGTCCATATTGTTTGCTACATGTAAGCGAAGACTAAATCTGCAGTCCTCATAGCAAGTCCAGACAGAAGTCTCTTAAGGCAACTGATGTCCATAGTAAACTAACAACCTTGTAATTTTTGTCTAGCCGCAGCAATTATTTGAGTTTCTGAATCTTCACATTCCAGAGGGCTAGATTTCAGTACATAGTATTTAGTCCACACCATTGATGTATGTTCTGACTTCATATTAACAGCTTACTCAAAGGATTCAGTTACTATGCATCCTGCTTCTTTCTTCTAGTGCAATTCACAACTTCATCTTTTTCCCTGATGACTAACTTGACGCAAGTATCATGGCCATGACCTATGTGAAAAAAATTCTCCCAGGAGCAGAAGGCCATTCAGAGGTTCTTTTTTACAGCAGTCCATTATTGTGCAGGCAGTTAGCCACCTCAAAAGATCTAAATGTTCTTTTTCTAGCTCACTTAATTGTTGCAATGACCAAAAAGAGAAACAAGAGCTAGCTTGAGATTAAGAACTTGGAGTTCTTTTCCCCTGCCCTCAAAGCTTAACTTTGTCGTTTATCTGCTTTATTTCTTCCAAACCAGTATCTTGATATGTGCAATAGAGAGGATCTTCCTATGCGACTCTGTTGCCTACATATAACCTTTGGGTGACAGACTTTTCACATTCGTGAACACGAATAATTTCTTGCTCCTAATAAATATGTTTCAGTGTAACTGTGTGATCTAGTTTCTGTATGAATCTGTCGCGCTACCCCGACATCACTTTCCTTATTTGTCTCCAGACACAAGAACACATTTGGAAGTAGCAGCTACCCTTCTACTGAAGAAACCTGTTAGTCATTTAGAACATAGTCCATACTTTCTCTTATGACGGAAAACGATCATGGAGAATAGCTCAGATGAAAGAGCACCAAGCACCCTCATACACAAATTCAAGCTTAACACAACCATTAATCTGCACTTAGTTTTACAATGAAAGCCTTTTTCCGAGATACTCTGTTCTACATTATAATTGGAAATCCCCACTAGGTATGCCTTCATATGTCAAGCAAGCTTCCTTCAGAGCCGAGTCACCTGCAAAGACCCTTCTGTGCAGCCTGCTCTGCTCAGATGCTGGGATGGCTAGGGACAGGAGTCCTGCATGCACTATCTGTAGCCACTATTCTCTGGACTTACTGCTAAGTCAAGGGCAATTTGTTCTTCCAGTAGAGATCAGAAAGCTCATAATGAACAGTTGGTAACTACCCAGGTGAGTTTACTTCCTTAGGACTGTTTTCAGGATGCATTAGACCACTCCTCAGAGCAGCTGGAGACTTGTTCCCAAGACATCAGAGAGACCCTACCTTTCTCACACAGGGTGTTACAATGGTTTACATTTGTGCAACACCAAATTCAAAGCTGCAGTCAACCTGTCAGTGTGCTCTTGAGGATAGTACTAGTGACAGTTGCTGAAGCAGCTAGATCTCACCATTGTATTGAGAAAAATTTAAGACAGCATGCAGAAGCATAACATCTGTACAAGTTTACAGATAAACCACTTATGGCTGAAGTGGACAGTGTTAATTTAATAATCACAAATCCTTGCCTCAGTTTCTGGGAAGCTATGAACATGTCAGAAAAAGGCTCAATTGTATCAAGTAGTTGGACTACTTCTGAGAGAAGCACAGAAATCATCTTTGACAAAAGTTGAAGGTGGCCTCAGAAACCAGAGACACTAGTTCCTCCTCCCATCAAATTACATTCAGGCTGGCCAGATACCACTTATAGTGTCTACACATGCAGAGACAGGAGCTTAAAAACATTTTACATTTACTGAATTGCTTCAGAATGGGCTGTACCATATGCACAAGTACCTCTTTTCTTCTTCCTAGTATTTTACAGTTCAGTGTATTTAGAAAACGCACTATGCACACTGCAGCTGGCTGTGTTAAGAGCAAAATATATTCTACCCATTGAGGTGTTCACACACGAGTATGTATCTATGTATACAGCTTAGTAAAAAAACTGTCTTAAGTGCCTGGACATAGCAATCAATATGAATTATGTATGAATCATGTAAATAACACTTGAAACAGTTTAGCTATGAGGAAGTCACTCACCACTTCCTGAATCTGGAGACTTGTCTTTAGAGTACTTCAAACTAGACATGCACAGTACCAGCATTAAAAAAAAGAGACCTGTAGACTTCCTCAGCCCTTTTATCTTTTCAAGCTACTTAATTCTAAAGGGACTACAGAGAGAGAATAGGACCCCACAGTACCACGAACATCTCAATTCCTAGTTACTACGTTTTCTTATTTGAATGCTGGCTGATCAATATGCACAGCCCACTACGGCTCACTCCAAAGCAGAACCCTTCTCATTTAAAAGCACACTTCAGAACAATGGTTTAGCAGTGACTACAGAAGAACAACCCTTTTTAACAAACAACATTAACAACAAGTGTTTCTGTAAGGATACAGCAGGAAAGGTGCTCTGGAGAACTCCAACAGCAGCAGAAACACGGTCACTTGAGTTTTAGCAGACAGTCAGTAGGCTTATTTTAGCAATATTGTGCCACTGTCTGATACAAGAACCAGCAGAAGAGAGTCCAACACTTTGTATCTTTAATTTGAAAAAAACCAAAACCTACCAAGAGGGATTTTCCAAACAATTCTGTTCGGTATAAGGACAAGCAGGTTTTATTTGCAGTGCATGCAGTCAGGGTCCAGTGCTCTGGCAAAAAAAAAACAGGTTAGTCTATTATCCAAAATGAAACTGTGACACCCTTTAACAGATAATTGGTGTAGGTAAGAGGGGAAGGGAAGACACCCCCCAGTTAAGACAGACAGGAGTAGCAGCACATAGTGGAGTTCAAAAGCAGTCCCAACAGATCTGTAACAGGTTCACATTCAATCTGAAAAAAAATGAAGTATCTCTATTACGCCCTTGAGAATTAACCGCCAATCTACCTAATTATCATCCAGAGACTAAAATAGTGAGACAACAACATAAACATTACCTAAGCCAATGGGTAAGCTGAATCTCAAGACGAGCTAAAGCAGGCAGGAAGTTCTCTCTTATTTTTATGCTAAGAATATTTTCAAATTTTATTGCCTTAGTCTTCCTCCATGGTGTAACCTTATGTATTCTAACAATAATGAAACAAAGATGCCAAATGTTTACCTGTTAGGAAGTAAGAAGCAGAAACTAAAAGACAGAAGTTAAAAACTTAAACAAAAAAGGCTTGTTGCTGCTGCATTAACTTCCATTTTCCATCCTGGTTTGGGAAACAATACAGACATCTTTACAATGAAACTTCAAGCACTTATACTACACTGGAAAAAGCACTATTTATTCTCAGTCAGAAGTGATTGTTTAAGTGTCTTAATAGAGCCAGTTATATACAATAAACTGTATACAATAAAATTCCTGATACAACTGTATAATATGTATGTTAGAAAACAAAATCTCCAAGGAAATTAAAGCTAATTTAAACAGGAAGATAAGTTTATAATGAATGATAGTAACAACCTGATTCATCTTGATAAGTCTTTCGTAACTCCTCAGTGGATTTCACACAAAGAATGAATGTCACATTAAGTTTCCACATGAGTATGCAGAAGACAATACAAAACTTGCTGTTTTCAAGAGGTAGATAACAAGGCTTAACAGGAGCAAGAAGGTAGGTTTCACTCAAGAGCATGGTCACACTGGGTTGTATTTACACTGATATAATGAGATTGTTTCAACTATCCTGTTGTATTCTCAGTGACTACTTGTCAACCCACTGAACAGGTGAATGCTTGCTCAGTTAATAATGTTAGTCAAAATGATGGCTTACGCTTTTACTTAAATGGAATAATCTTTCTATAAAAATCTAGTACAAGGCTTACACTTAAAAATAATGGTTTAACTGGTCAAGAAGGGATGATTCATCCACTCTGCCAGGTAGCAGAGACATAAGTCTGAAGAGGCAACGAGCTATTGCAACACTCTTGATTGAGTAAAAATCCTTCACCAGTGAAGTCCTGAAGGTTAAATCCATTGCCCTTTGATATCAACTGACATTGCTATTCCTCAGTTTCAAGTGACTAAGCTTCTAGCCATCTCAAAGAGCACTATGAAATGTGGCAATGCACATATTCAGTACAACCCAAAGCAAGCTTATTTCATCCCAACCTCTGCTAAATACACTGTAGGAAGTCAAACCTGTACAAAGGTATTAGACTTTAGCCCATCTCACAAATGTATTAACATATCTTTTAAAAAAGACGACTCAAATTCTATTGCATGCAAGTCAAATTTGGTTAAATAGGTTGGGTAACACAGCCACTCAGAACTCTCCAAGTATATTCAAACCCTCATAAGCCTATGCGAGCAGCATAAAGTATTGGTAAAAGACAGCAAAAGGTGTGTGGGGTGTGTGTGCACTCACACACCCATACACCCCCCCCCCCAAAAAAAAAACCCACACCTCCAAAGCTTTCCCGTGAAGTTCAGAATTCCTTGTACAAGTGATAGTTTGTGGATAAAACACTACATCTCCTCAGAACACACCCACACTACATCAAACCAAGGTTGAATCCCAGGCCTAACTCACCTCCCACAGAAACTGTTAAAACTAACAATAAATGCAATAGCAAGGAAGAATCCTCAAGACCACTGGAATCAGCATTAGGTAATCCAATCTACTTTACCCCTATTGCACACTTTAATTTGAAGACAAACTACACTGAAGGGTGAATCCCACTCACCATCACTTCTCGCACCTCCATTCAACTGATATTACCTATCAGAAATGGAGCGAAAGGGGAAAAAACACTCCCTCTTTTCAATTTTGAGCTGTGTATGAACTGGATAGCAGACCAAATACGACAGTTCCTTAACAGAAGGAAGGACAACATACTAGAAGACTTTGCTGAACTGCAGGCAACAGGGCTGAAATAGTTTCAACTAATTTGCTGCCAATATCTCCTTCACTTTTCATGGCCACGTAGCCAGTTAATTCAACTTGTTAGCAAGGGACCAACAGCTCCACTGGAAAGGACGAAAGTTATATTCCTTATAAGCGTCAAACTTCTGCAAGCCAACACACTGCTTTCCTGTATTTGGAATTTCTACTTGGATTGCAATTCATATGTTGAAATGAGTGATTTTGTTTCCAAAACTACTTATTCAGTAGCAGATCAGAAAGTGCTAACAGGACAGCTGCCAACCTTAAAGCTAACATACAAACATTTTTGGTCAAACTGATCTGGAAGTAATTCTGAACTGAAGAAGAAACAACTTTGAAACTGACTGGATTCCACCATTTATAAAGGACAAATAAAAGGGCAACCAGTTACCAATTCCACCTATGATACTGTGGTTTTTCCCCTCCATTTTCACACAACCAATCACTTTATAACTATTTGCAATGACAAGTGCTACTGAAATTTGCTGCAGAAAATGCAAGAAAGGAAGCAATAAGGGCAATGCCATTATACATATGTAGTTTGTTTTTTTATTTCTGTATGCAATGTAATGTTTAGGCACGTTGCTTGAGACACCTTCTAAAATAAATCATTGGCCATTGTTCAGAGTATACTTTTGGCTTTAAATACTGGTCAGGAAAACAAATGATGTGAAAAAAAGGAATAGAACTATTACAGAAACAAAAACGGATTTGCATCTAAAAGTGCAGGAGGTGAAGTACTTTAACCCTTTCACCAGACAATGTGGCAATATACAGTATATTGCTTCTGTTTGTTTGAGAAGGCTGTTGGAATTTACACTGACATAGAAAATTATAAATTACACAGAATTAGTTTCCATAATCACTATATATATACACAAACCAGCTGTGGAAAAAACTGGTTTAGAACATACAAATGAAAGCCTCACACAGATCAGTACAGTGAAAGTAACAATTAACATGCTCTGCTGCCAAAATTTGTATTAAAAACACTATATACTTTTAAAATGCATGTACTGTAATTACATTAGCAGCACAGGCATTTCATTTACTTGTCTTAAAGGATTACAGCGTTTTAAATACACAGATTGCTCTGAAATGTTCCATTGTATAATGCTAGTTTTAAACTAAATCTTGGTGAAGGGGTTAAAAGGCAGGTGAATCACTTAAACTCAACAAGCCATGTGCACTTTAAATATTCTTGTGTTTCACCTGTAACGTATTGTTTCAAGCAAACAAGACTTAACAGAACATATGGCTTTACAGTAACATCAATTTGTCAACTAAGTTGTAGCAATAAATACTTAAAATCTCTACCAATAGACTTACATTTTTTATCTGTTTTAAACAATACAGAAAACAATTACCAATTAAAAAACCTGTTGTAAAATGTTGAACACCAAAAATTTCTTATTTAAATCACTTTTGTAAGCTAAAACAACCAAAATAACATTTATAGGGCATTTCAGTTTCAGAAGAAATATGAATTCATTTTTTTCTTTTCTTTTTACAAGGTGAAAAATGTATGAAAACTGCTGAATACTTTGGTCACACTAATCCTCAAATATTTACGTCTCAAATACATTAGATCTGTGTATTCACTTTTTTATAAAACTATTCTTACAGCCATTTTAGCTACAGTAACACTACTGTCATCATTACATGGGTAGCAGGATCTTCTTTCACAGGCCACCCATTATTTAGAACAATACAATATAAACATACGCAAAAATTATTGGTATTTCTCAATGTGCAATATTTTTTACACTTAGGAATTTCTGTACAATGTCTTAAAATCTAGAATATAAATGTTGCTGGTCCTGATCCCTTGCTAAATTAGTGCAGCAGTGACTGGCTTCAACAGGGTCTAGATGAAATCCTCAAGAAACACTCGAACACCTGGATATCAGTTCCTTTTCTTCAGCCAAGGTAGCAGACATCACATATCATACAGGGCCATTAACAGACGCTTCTCCTAAATGGGTGTGCTGATCAGTCCTAAGAGGCCAGAAAAAGATGTAAGTATACAAGAAACAAGGGTCCAAACCAAATTTGTATAGATGCAAAAAAAACCCCAAACACACACCACCAGCCAAAAAAACAACCAAACAAAAAAAACGCCCAAATCCACACCCAAAACAAACAACCCCAAATCACGTGCAGCATGATCCCTGAGTTGGAGAGGAAACAAGCTAAGAACATGCTCATCCCACTTATATTCTGGAGTTCAGCACTTCTGGAGTCCTTATTGTCTAATTAAGCATAGGATATTAATTAACAGAGCACACCATTGAAGACTGTTTGATCTTTATTAATTGAGCTACTAAGTGATCTCTAGAGATGCAGTATCTCCCGAAGAGACTCACTAATATAAAGCACATTTCTGATACTTCTCCAAATCTTATTCTGTGAGGTGAAATGCAATACCAGAAGTATTTCAGTTTGCACTTGAAAGTAAGCAGCAAAGACACAACAGGAAAAACAATGGTGTCTTCAAAAAACTGCTTAAGTCACTAATCTAATCTATAAACTGCCACTTTACAAATACTTTGAATGTCAGACCATTAGTATGAAAAGTTCAGGAAGTATGGAGGAAAATAAGGAGCAAACCTACAAAAGTGAAAATGATAACAGTATACACATTTCTAGATGAGAAGTTTAGTGTAAACATGGGCTTAATTACTCTGGGCTAATACAAATAAGATCAAATCAGTAGTGCACGACAACATTAGGAACTGCAAGCAATAAAGGCAAAAAATCTCAACTTCCATTCAGTGCAAGTCTACTGAATACATTTGAAGATTCCCTTAAAGAATATGAATACCATTTGGAACTACACATGAGAAAAGTTACCTGTAACTCCTGTTCTCTGATGGTGTACATCACAGAGAAGCCACTCTTGGGTCCGTGCTCTACATGCACATGACCAGCAGGAGTCCCCTAGCTAAGTCTTTGGCTGCTAAGCTCTAAAAACACTTTTTAAAAAAACATAACGTACACATTAGACAAGAGACAGACAGCTCTGAGACAAAAGTAAACACTTTTTAGAGAAACCTGGAAGGTAAGAAACAAGTGCTGCATGGACACGAAGTCTAACAGTCCACACAGCAGTAAGTCACTAACTGGAAAAACGGCCATGACAGAACAAGGCTCCTAGCAGAGATTACTACTGCTGGCCACCAGCCAAAGACCAACCTAGGGGACTCCTCCCACTAGTCATCCATGCATGGAGTCCCAACAGCACAATTATGTTTATCTTGATATTTATACTTCGCTTATATGAGGATCTGCTGTGACAGCCACCTTTAGAGAAAGTACTAAGCTTCGCTGAAGCCTGCTGTATTCAATGAAAGGAGTTCCTCAAGATTTCCTGTAACTCAAAAGCAATCCAACGAACTGCTACCTCTTAGAACCCTCTGTTGGTTTAGACAAGCGTCTTTACTCAAAATGCAATCATCTAGGATCCAAAGACTTCTTCCCTACAATTTAACACTTATCAGCATTAAAAACACTGTCTTGATAAAAGCAGTAGCTCCAGATAAAGAAGAGGCTGTGACAGACAGATTCTGGATTTCCCACTTTAACTATGTACATAGTTGTGGGGTTTTTTTCCTGATTAGAATCCACTTCTTGATTAGATTTGTGGAATTTATGCAGAGTAGAAACTTCTGGCTTACAGGAAAAGGTAGCAGTGTTTTAGTGTAACACAACACCACAGAGGCAAGACATACTAGCTCATTAATAGGTCTAAAAAACAGAATCTAAATTTGTCAAACATGCGTGCAACTTTCTCAGTCTGCATACAGTATAATTAGAACATGCCGTAGAGTTCTGTGTTGTGTGTAGAGCTATACTCTAAATCTTTGCTTACAAAAGCCTTCCAATTTTGTTTTCGCTAGAAAGCTAAATATACAATATAGCATCTACAAAGTCTTAAAAATGATTACTGCTTTCACGGGATTTGTGTGAGGAATACCGTATTTCCCTAATAATAGTTTAAAATCTATTAAAGTCAAGAAACACTACAGTTTTTAAACTATTAAAATGAGTTAAATACAGATTCAGAAATTACTTCTGTGTGTGTATATATATATATTTTGAATTCTGATTTTCAGAGTCATATCCTTGTTTATACTCCAAGGCAAAAGTGACTCCTAGAATTGCTTTTAACTGCGTGTAATTAAGAAAAATACTCTCCCCCTTCAGAACATGATCCCATTCACAACATCCTCAGCTCCCCAACAAGAAGCCAGCATGCACAGCTCTGGCCCCCCCAGCTCTGCCTTGCAGAAAGAGAAGCAGACCCTACGGATTACTCAGTGTTTAGTAAATACACATTTAGGTTTTCCTTTAACAAGGGTTTTCTCCAAGATAGCACATTTCCTCTGGGCATCCTTAAATTACATCTAAAACTGGAAATGGCAGCATAACCCCTTTGCCTTACCACCAAGAATCAAGCCTGTGGGATTGTACCTGATGTTCAACAAGCCATTAGTTCTGCTAGCAAAACAGTAAACTCTTGCCTAGATACTAATTTTAAGGTACTTCTGAATAACTAAGTTCCACTGCAAGGTCTTCAATGAATACAGCCTTCAACGGCAGAAATCTTCTCACCTAACTTTAAGCTCTTCATTGTTTTGGGCTTTTAAGATAAAGATGAATCTGCTCTGACTAAAGTCTAGCAATTATATCAGATATGAAACATCCGCATTAAGCATTTCTAACATTTAGTGATTAATGTCACCCCATACGCATTTGATTTTGGTGAAGCCACACAATCAACTCTTAGTATACGTTTCCATACTAATGTGACTTGGGAGTCCCCCGCAAACTAGTATTTCAACAGGAAATGAAACAGAAGGAATACTGTCAAATGCCTTTTTTTTTTTTTTTTTTT
>Ga0065711_1043721_pt1 | contig 14551 bp, 13 predicted proteins | sample Hoacrofraction12_FD_59098 | JGI IMG/M metagenome (GOLD analysis project Ga0065711, IMG submission 59098) | Hoatzin crop microbial communities from Cojedes, Venezuela - Epithelial fraction 12 v2 (version 2) | ecosystem: Host-associated > Birds > Digestive system > Esophagus > Crop | place...
GTTCAGCCGGTGGAATGGCTAGCTCTTCTGCCTCACCCAGTCAGCTTGTCCTGGTCGAGTTCCAAAAGTCAGAGGGTGAGGAAATGGCCTTTTTCCTAGTGGATTTTGCCTCTGACAATTTTTCTCATTTATGTCTACCACGTTAAACTGGCGTATTTCTTCCCCTGCTATGAAGTACGTGTGAACATAGCTTGCTTAGGAGAGCTGGGTTCTGGCTTTGTACTCGTTTGGCTGCGGTATCGTTGGATGCGTGGTACCGTTTGCTTTGAGCATGGACATTTGGGCGCTCACGCACCGCGCGTCCTCATCCCCTGGAGATTCGGAGCTGCAGCCCGGTTAGCCTTGCTGCGCAGTCCCTGGGGTGGCTGAAGGAGCGGGTCGCGGGTGACCGTGTCCCCGTGGGACATCCGCCTCTCGTAGCGGGGAGAGGACGCAACGTACCAAGAAGGCAGCCCCAAAGCCTCCGTGTCCGAAACGGGACTTGGCAGGCGGATGAGAGGCCAACAGCGGGAAGCAGCGTGGACATGTGCTGGCCTTGTTTTCTGAACAGTGTCGTGGTGATAAGCGAACCAGAAAGCAGGCTCTGTGCCGCGGTTCTGCGCGAAGCTGGGCTGTCTGCCTTCACTAGCCCAAGCTGCGCAGGGATGCTCGGCGTCGGTGGCAGAGGTGCTGCGACCGGCTGGCGCGCGGGCTGCCGACCTGGGGTGCTTCCTCTCTCCGGAGCTCTACAGATCTGTGAGACCACACCGCAGTGACAGAGGCACGTGACACACGTGGGGTGCTCCTGTCTTCTTCACCTCTAACGTACAGGAGAGTGCAAGTCCCATCGCTGAACGCTCTGTTACTGCAGTTAGTTTGAGGCAGGTGTGGGGAGGCATAGGCAGGCTGGCGGAGACGAAATGCCTGAGCCAGAACCTGCAGCCAGGCTGAGGAGGTCAGATGCACCCTGAGAAGGCGGCCCCGTCCCTCGGGATTTCTGGCACAGTTGTGGGGTTGCGGTTTCTACGTACTTCCTAGAACTATAATATTGAAAATAATCCTAGACAGTTTAAGCTGCTTTTGTTACTGGCTTCTGCCAGCGTAGTTTGATCACTTTGCTTTAAACTGGGAATACTCAGGACAGGTGACACCATAATTTTAAGCAGTCCTAGGTTATGCTGTTTTGTTTTTTGCTCCTGTGCTTTTTATTAATAGCTTGTTTGGGGGAGGCAAGATGGGAGGGTCTTTTCATAGCTGGGAATTGCCAGATTTCCAGAATGCCGGAACTTGGTGTGTCGCATCTCTGAATCCCACATGAAGTCAAGATGCAATAGGATGAGAAGAGTGGGGAGACAAGGGATAAGAGGACGAAAAAAATAAAGGGGACAGTGTATCATCCAAAGTGAGCAGGAGAATGTGGAGAGAAGGGAAGTAGTTCATGAGGGCCATTGAGATTTTTTTTTTTTATCTTGTTCCTGATTTAGGCACTAGCTATAAAAATATATGTATGCATATATCTCTCATATGACTTGCTTTGAAGGCTGGTAAGAGTTTCCATGAATAAAACTCTTTGTTCCTCTCTCTGACCTGTCGTACTCAATCTTTTAAAATAGTTGCGACTCAGCAGCAACTGTAAGAAGGTATTTGAACTGGTCTCCTGATTCCACCCTAGCATCCAGAACAGACACACCAATCGGTGATTAACAAAAGCTTTGAGAAGCAGTTAACTTGGTCTGCACGTGCCATGGACACATAACTTACTGGAGGTGGCAGGGCAGCAGGATGAGCTGTTGTCCCGTTGTGTTTTCAGCAGATCTCACCAAGCCCAGATCTAGCGTTGTTGATTTCAGACTGCTGTTGATTTGAGATTCAGAAAGAAAACAGTTCTTAACAAACACTTGGGACATACTGTTCAAGAGATGTAATTTTTCTCCCCCTCGTGCTCTGTATCTAAGTGGAATTTTGGCCACAAACCAGACTTCTGTGTGTTTCTTCCACCGTGTGCTTCAGTTGTCTCTTGCAGTTTTAAGGAGTTAGAGACATCAGCTCAGCTAGAGAGCATGTTTCTGATCTGATGTAACAAAAATCATTTGATACCGATTTTAAAACTCACACTGACAAAAACTGGAAAAATAACTAGACAAATGACACGCCTCTGCCAAATACCTTTGAAAAGGTCACGCTCAGCCAGCCAGTTTGGAGAAACGCTGTGGAAAGAAATGGAATTAAGCTAGTTCCTTCATAAATTTCCCCTTAATATCATTACAATGTACATCAGATAGATAGGAAAAACTGAAAGGAAAAAGGTGAATTTGAAACCCTGGAAAATCATAGTCAACTAGATGGAAAGGCTATGAACAGATGGGACGGATGGAAAAGGGCAAAGCGTGCAGAACCTGACCGGCTCTGAGCACAGGCTGCTTGAGGAAGAGGGTGACCTTGGCAGGCTCATCCCTCGTGTGTAAGGCTGCGTGTGCGGGTATGCGGAACTGATCGCTGCAGACCCAGAGTGCGAAACAGAGCGTGATTTTTCTGTGCGTTGAGGCAGCAGATTGCTAATGAAGATACTCAGTATCTCAGGATCTGTCAAAGAACTTGAACGAAGCCACCGCAGTAATGCAGAACAGGCACTGAACTTGCAATTCAGGCATTCATTCGTCGTCGCCTCACTTTAGAAGCCTTAAATCCGGTCCTAATGTGTTTGGGTGCCATCTTTGCTAAGCGCAAAGCACTTTGCTGGTGTACAGATGAGTTGTTTGCTCCTCAGTGCATCGGTCGTGTCTACCAGCTGCAAGAGCCTATTCTTGCCAGTACGAAACGCAGGTGGGAGAGAGAACTCGTTTCTGGTGTAAAGGCTGGGAGGAGCCATGTCCTGGTGGCAGAGGTTTCTGATGGTCTGCAGGCAGGGCCACAGGCGTTCCCGGTGGGCGGTCAGACTTACGTGTGCTCTCCGAGTATGTCTGCTTGGATGTTACGTGAGGAGTTATCTCACTGGGGGTGTGATTTACTCGGAGTTTGCCCCAAAGGATTTATCTGAAAATGCTTTGTTTCAGGCAAGATGTGTAGCACGGGACACCAGTCTGTCCTTTTAAACTACGCTACAAAAGCCCTTTCAGGTATATTTTTGGAGGGCGTGGAAAACCCGTACATCCCTGTTACAGGACTCGGCACGCTGCCGGTGCTGGAAGGGGCAGGCCCCGGAGGAGCTACTGCTGGCTGCGAGGAGAAACACAAAGCGTCTTTGGTGGAGTCTCCCTACCTTATCATTCTAATTCAGGGTTTACACAGTGCAATGGCCCCACTGCTTTATCAGATACTAATTAGGGTTTTGTCATCTTTTGGGGGAGGTTATCACCTGATCTTTAGCAACTTGAAATAATCATTTTTGTGATAGAGTTCGTATGGCCAAGCCGCTCTAGAGCTGCATGTCCGTTCCCTCAGCTGTCATCATGGGGGAAGGAGAGAAAATGGGAAATCATGCTCAGTGTTTCAAGGTACGTTTCTACTAAATGATAATTTAGCTGAGCATCGTCGATACTTAGGTTTGTGTAAAATGATTAAGCCACAAAGTGTCATGGCATATTCTTTGTTAGAAAACCTGACATCCTGCAACAGGACCTCATTTTCCACGTCTGCGTGCATTTCTTTTTAACGTATGTCTGTGAAAAATGGTAGCTTGAGGTGTGACTAAGATTAGAAGAGATGAGGTACGCTCTCTAATACTTAAGACTTTTTCTCAAAGGAATATTTAGCATTAAAGTCAAGAGTTAAAGGTTAAGTATACATTTTTAAGTTACATTATTAAAGGAAAGCACTAATGTTAAATTATAGTGAGTTAAGAGGTTACTTTGGATATGTTATATGAAGAAATTGGCACAGGACGGTTTTTAAGTTTACAGATGGTATTTCACGAATCGAGACTTTTTTTTCACTCCAGTGTGGAGAAGTTTTTCTGTGTTGTGACTGTTCTAGGTATGAATCCATTTGTTGTTAATGGTGCTTGAGAACAAATATGGCTTTTTTAAGGTGCATGAGAGCTGATACTTGATACTCTTTGCTGTTGTGAAACACCCCTCTAGTCCGCACTGTAATCGATTGACCCTAACTGGAAGCCGTACTTGGCAAAGGAAATTTTAACTACAGTTTAATTGCAAGGTAAGGATGTGTTTGAAGTTTCAGTTTAAATGATTCTGTGTTTGTGGCAGTCGTATGGTGGCATTAGAAATGCCCTTGGCTTTGCAGGGGGTAGTTAAAGGCAGTGCGCTCTCGTTAGTGGCGTGACGTCACTGCTCTGCTTTAGCAGCTCGCTGTAGTGTACGATCTGCATCCCTGCAGCTGAGCCAGGCTTGCCCACGTCCTCTGCTCGGAGTGCTGGGAGTTAGCGTGCGGTAGGATGGCTGCAGATCTGTGGGTAGGCCAGGTGTGTAGGGGCTCTCATTACCATCCAGTCTTGCCCTTCCATAGTCACCGTTATCTGCCAGATAACGAGCCTGCGCCCAGCTCACGGGCAGGCTGCGGCACGCCGGACACGTGCAGGGAGGGCTGGGCGGCCGCGCCAGGGCTGCCGGGGTCCTGCCAGACACTGCTCCGCAGCAGCGAGGTTACGGTGCGTGTCCGGCCGAGGTCGGTCATTTCTCGTGTGTATTAAAAGACAGAAGGCCAAGTTGCTGTGAAATTGTGGGGGAGTGGATTGTAGACATCCCTACGTGTGCACAGTGTGCACAGCGCTAACGCATTTCCTTCGCTGTTGTCACATTCCTTCCTGAACAGAGAGTTCGTACCTGGGCTTTGGTGCCCTCAGTGCCCTGACTGGAAAACAAACAGCAAACAACATTTCAGCTGAATGGACTTCTTGAGAATTCTAGAAGCCGCTGGCCTTTCTGAGAGACCGGTTAGCCCTGGCAGTAACGTTCATGGAAGTCTGGGAGTCAGCAGTTTTATTAATCTTTCACCAAAACAGATTATTTCACAGTAGAAAGAAGAAATAAGAATGCGGTGAGTTACTCTTTCTTAGGAAAGCAGCAGCAGCTAGCCAAAGCTTTCTCCAAAGGTGTTTGCGGATGGATTGGTCTTTCCAATAGCTTCTCTTCTGTGGGGGAACTAAAAGCAGCAGGGAAGTGGCACTCAAAAGCCTTTCTTCAAAACACTCCTTACTGAGCACTGGCATTCCTGTGATAGCAGTAACGCGATCATTAACTCATTGCTGCGTTGCTGGAAACAATTTTCTGAGCAGGACAGGCTCGATCTGGCATGGTTTTGCTTTGTGCCTGTCCTTGTCAGCCCAGACATAAAAATAAGCCCACATCAGTTACTGAGGCATTCACGAGAGTTGTCGTGTTATTGTGATCTGATTTTGCCATGGTGGCCATCATTTCCAGTTCCCTGTGCTTTATTTTCTGTGAACAGTCACTGATACTGGTGCTGCGGTTATCGTACAGAGGTGGGAAGCCTACTAAGAGCCGGTGGCCTTGGGGTTGGGAGCTGTGATATCCAGTACTGCTGACCCATTACTTCTCATCCAGATGCTGGAGATCAGGCAGAAAAGGCTGCTGCTGCAGGCTGGAGGAAAGAGAGGGGCTGGGGAGGTTGTTCCCTGGTGTTTCTCCTTTCTGTGTGTTGCCCAAACAGGAGCACGGGTATTGCCAGCTGCAGTTTGTCTCTGGGAGCAGTCTTGCTGCAGCTCGATGAAGCCCAGGGAGATCAATTTCTCTTGAAGACAATCTTCCAAAAGTTTTGTTGGAGCCAAATGGTCAGTAAACACCAAACCAGGTTATTAATCTCCTGTTCTTTGGATGTTCTTACGCCTTGTTATGCCAGAAGACTCGAAGTGCACCATTGCTTCTGAACTGCTGTCAAACCACATTAAAACCCAGCGTTGGTTTGCCATACTTTCAGCTTGGAAGATCATTGAGCTGTTTCGTTTTCGAGCATCTATGTGTACTGAAAAGGATTTTTCAGAATCAGCGAGACCCTTGGTTCTGAGTAATGTTTAGTGCTGCCGGAGTTGTGTCCTCAGCCGGGCTGCAAGTTTGATTGCCAGGAAAACGATTCACATACGCAAAGGAGAACATTCCAGCTCACCCCAAACTCTCAGCCCTGTGCAGCTAACAGACGTTAAAAGAAATAGTTTATACTTGGAAAAAGATAGAAAATGCGTGACTTCACCTTCCTACTTAGCAGCTCTGTTCAAATTTTTTGCCCAAGCACTTTTCGAGTGGAATTTAGTGTTGTTGCCTGGGAGTTCCTCAGATACTTGACCCTAGGTCAGTCTCTCCTACAGAAAACCCTTTGGGAAAGTACAAAGTCCAGTGGAAAATCCCAGAAATTTCGTTGGGCAGTTCTCCTTTGGGACTGATGACTCTCAGTCTCATGGAGGTGATTCAAGAGCCCATCTCCATCCCAGCGCTGTTTTAGTTTGTAAGCATGTCCCCTTTAGGTTAGTTGGCTCAGAACTGTGTTTGCTCCTGTTGTGGAGTGTCGTAGAGTAAAGGAAGAGGAATTACCGGCATATGCTGTGCAAACAGCGTGCCTGTCTGAAGCGGTACTCAATTCCAAGGGGATTTCCTCTACCAGATTGAAAGGGCTGTGGCTTCCCAACACTGTGCTCTCACACCCTGGGGAAAAAATATGTGGAAACACATAATCCCAAAGCTGGGGTCGGGGGGGAGAAGTATTGTTGAACAATTCATGATGGGAAGCCAAGGGTTCATATAAAACATCCTTGGTGATATGAGAAGAACCCAACTTGTTTCCGATTGGAATTTGTTATTTGTCCTGAAACATATTACCAGAACTGTCACATTTTCAGGACATTGTGTTAACCCATTGCGTAGGCTCCAAGGCCAGTCGGAGGCTTGCGGAGAAGGGCATCTCCGAGTAAGGCTGCATTAGGTAAGTTTTCAAGGGTTTTAAAACCTATATTGGGAGATAGGGAGGCGGAAGATTCCAGCTGGTGATTGGTAGGAAACGCTTCATTAATATTAGGTGCAGAAGAACTGAGGAAGTTGTTTTTCCATTATCGGGGGGGGAGTGATACCAGTTATGCCAAGGCCTGCAGCAGAAACATTTACTGGAAATGTTTACGTGTTACTTAATACCTTGACATGCATTATTCAACTTGTGCAATGTCAGCCGGGGTGGAGCAGGGAGGAATGGCTTTGCAGAAGAATGTATTTGCTCCCCATGGAGTATTTTCCTGAGCGTAGCTACCTTCTTTGGCAGTGAGGTACATTCCAGGAATGAAAAAAAATGCTCCTCAGCCACATTTTTATGAACTGCTGGAATGTGTTCCCTTGCAAAGGTGGCCTGGCCTTGTCCAGCTGGCTAGCCCTTCTCTGAGCAGCGATGTCCTGTCAGTCTGTCTTCACTGTAGAGCAGAATTGCAACGAGAGCCCCCGTGAGCCCCCTGCAAGCAGGAGAGGAGCGCGCTGCACGGTGGAGCGGTTTCGGTGGCTGCTGCTCGCGCTGGAGATGAAAGCCCGCTTTGCCTCTGAGGCGTACGCAGCGAGCGCTCGCTCCCGAGCAAACCCTGAGGGCTGTGCTTCAGTTTTCCTGATGTGTCTGGAGGACTTTCTGAACGGCCCCGAGACGGGCTGTGTCTTGAGAAAAGGGCAAGAAGGGCTCGGCGGCTCGGATTGGCAACGTCACAGTGGCGCAGCGAAGGGGCCGGGAAGGAGAAGTAGATCGGGGAGCGTGCAGCTGAGCTGGCATCTCCCAGCTGCCTTCTGCGCTGGCTTACCATCCACACAGGCAGCGATTTCATGATTCACCTGCTGAATGATTTGTTTCGCTGACAAAGCTGCGATAAATAGAGACTTGGCATCATTTGCATGGTTGTTTAATCTAAAGGCGTATGAATCATATAAATGAAGCTTTCAGACTTGTTGTGATAGATTGCCAGACAGAGTGGCTGAAACACATACTTTGATTTGGTTAATCAATACTTACTTACAATACAAAATGTTGTAAAAAGCGATTTAGCACAAAGCCTGGAGTTTCAAAAATAGTGAGGCAGGCTTAATTTGTTAGTTTTGAAAGTAATACACTTGTTTCCTCTTATGCCGCAACAATCTTTTTCTGGTGGCATCTAGCCAGATTTAGTAACGTTACTTGTTGAGGACTAAAAATGAAGATGATGCGTATGTAGCTCAAAGAAACCGTCTGAAATGTAATTCCTAGAAATAACACGAGTCTTCCTGAGTCCGGATGACTGGATTGTCTAGCAGCAAATGTCGTGCAGGGCATTGCTTCAGAAATTAGGAGCGTTCCCAGCATCTCCCCTGCGCTGGCTGCGCAGTGCCCGTTCACAGCGCTCTGCGGGTGCTGTTCTGGGATGCGTCGGAGAGCCGGTTGGTCTGAGGGAGGGGCTCACGGCTCCTGGTCCTGGTCCTGCGCAGTTAAATGCACGGAACGGAGAGGTGGAAGCGTGCCCGTTTGTTCCAGCGGAGCGCTGAATGTTCGTGGTTGCCGCTGATTTCGGGGTGCCACAGTGACTCTGTTTGCACTGACCTTACTGTAAAGAATGGGTTTATGGCAAAAGAAACATTGCTATGATTAGCTGCTCATGAAGTGGTATTAGGGAGGTTTCTAGACACTTGCAACATCCTTAAGAAGAAATCTGTAAAAGCCTTTTGAATGCCTATCTGCTAGATATATGTGTTTTTGATAGTCCTTTTAAAAATAGATGCTCATAAGTAGTGTTACAATTGTAACACATTCACCAGAGGGAAGAAGTTCAAGTCTGAGATTTTAAACAGGGACTCAAAATAACAGTCCATTTGTAGCTAAGAATAGATATTTTTGGAGGAGTGATGTTGCATATATGGTTTCTTATTTTTCTTGTGCTTACTGATTTTTAAAATTTCACATGAACTTTTTCAGTTTGCCCTTATACGTAGGTATAGATAGGTAGAGATGTACTAGCTTTCTAGTAGTGTGTAATAACTGATGAGATTAAAGTGACCATGTTTTTCCACGGGCTAGTGAAATGTTGACGCAGTACCTGTGTTTTATGGTAGCAGTAATACATCACATTTGCTTTTATCTCTTTCTTTGGTTTGCACATGACATACAACTTGTGCGAGATAAAGATTTGTTTACGAACAAGTCTTCCATGGCTCGCAAATGGCATGTGACCAAATTCCGAAGCGATGTTCGCTGTGTACTGCGGGTCAGTGAATGTGTTGGACTCAAAGGGTAACTGCAGCGGAGTGATTCAGGGGCTAAAGATTCTGTGTTTTCTCTCTTATGGCAGTTCTGCACAAAACGAAGTCTTGCTAACCCTGACTTACATTGTGACTGGGCAATGAGCTTCTCTAAACAAACTTGACAAAACATCTGCTGAAAGTCTCTGCAAGGCCAGGTTCAGAAACAATACAGTGTATTTCCTATGCATAGTCATTAAAAAGTGTGATAGACTGAATAGTATTTGTGATCAGTATTCATTTTCACAGCTGTTACATCTGTTCTGTTATCAGAATAGCCTCAACAAAAAGGCTAGCCAGAAGATAAATGTATAAAGCAGGTGGGAGAGATACAGGTTTCTTTAAACTGCTTGTGTTCCAGTTCCTGTAATGAGTCTCTTCCTAGTCTTTGCCTCTGGCTGAGAGCAGTAATGTACCGTTGACCCAAGAGACGTAAAGCATGCTGCGCTGTGCTTGGAAGGGTGTCAGAAACTTCCTGTAAGGAGGAGAAGGTATTTATTGCCTTTTCGATTGTTGCACAGTCTAATCCTAGTAAGCATTTTAGCAAAATGGATCTAGTAAAGAAATTGTGAAGCCCGATGTCTGATTTTCATGATCAGCATGCTGCAAAGATGAGCTGGTGGTGTAGCTGCATCGAGGCAGGTACAGCAGCTGGTTCACTTGGAGGGCTGTCTAACACATCGCAACCTGCTGGACACTAAAGCCTATTTTTAGTAAAAGAATAAATAAGCCGGCTGTGCCCTACTTTTTGTAAAAATGTGTCATGAGATCTTTATATTTGATTAGAAAAGTCAGCAGAAATAACACAAGGGAACTCGGTGCCTCATCTAAAAAGTGGCAATTCTAACAATCCCGTGCTGCTTTTTATTTCAAACCTGTGTTAATATTGGGTATGAGGTCAGACCCGTAGAGTGGGCAGAGGAGATAATAGCTGGTAGGAGATTTGCCTGTGTGGTGTGTGAGGTTACCTGTGGACATGGTTCTGTTGGGCACTAGCTAGTCGAGATGCTTTTGATGAAAGAAGATATTTTGTGTGGATGAATGGAACTATTTTTCCAAAATCTGCATTAGGAAACTGGAAAAGGGGGAAAACTCTATAGAGATGTTTGTACACAAAGAGAGAACGCAGCAGCAAAGCCAGGCGGCCACTTCACGATGCTGTTGATCTCTGTAAAGACCTTACTCTTCCTAATTCTGAGCAAGTTTTTGGATCCTCACTGGCTGATCTAAGACGGATGTCCACATACCTCATGACCAAGCTGTCTATAGTGCGCCCATACCCAGAAACCTCTGTTTGCCATGAGCAGATGCACAAAATAAGCAACTACATATACATTTGCTATAGTATAGAAGTAGTGACAACCAAGTACTTTCAACCAGATAAGTGATACAAAACAAAACACTGCTTTATCACAATAGAATGGGTGTAAATTGATGAAGAATGCCGCCACTTAGAAGTGTCTTCGTAAGAGCTCCTGGTCGTGGAGCTTCTGTAATTTGGAAGTGATGCGATGACGTGCCTTCGCAGTGTGGATTTGCAGGGTAGGGTAGGAGGGTTCGGCTCCTAACTCTTGCTGGCAGCCAGTACTCCTTTCCAGTTCCCCCACTCCGCAGCCCAGATCTAGGGAGCTGGAGAGAAGCAGTCATGCTCTGTGGGGCCGCAAGCAAAGCCGGTGCTCCAGAAGGAGAGCTTTGGTGGGCCAGGGCCTCTCCCCAGCTTGAACCTGCTGCTGCACGCCAGCTCACGCAGCTCGCCTGAGCGGGCAGACGGGGCAGGAGCTGAGCCCACGCCTTCACAGCCCGGCTCTGCCTGCGCTGGTGGGTGAACCGGCCGGCGTGCTGGTGCTTCTGGTCTGTCACCGCGGCCAGGGAGGCTGGGGAAGAGGCCCTCTGTTTCACGTGGCTTTACACCATTTCAGTTAGGATTAGCATTTGAAAACGAGAGGCCTCGGACACCGAATTCAGTAGGGGAGCAGAACGGTGAAGTGCCAGCGTGCTGAGTATTTGGGTATCGGTGCTGCTGGCTGTTTGAGGCGCTGCTGTAGGCAGCGGAGCAGTTTGCCTCTCTGGCTCTCGTACATGTGCTGCACGTTCTTGGAGAACTTCTCCACTGAATTTTACACACATTAAGTAACTTCGTTTAGCAAGGCACTGTTAAAAGCTGCTTGTTCTTGCTGTAGGCTGTAGCTTCATTAGCCAAATTCAGCATCCGTTTTGCCTGACATCTGCATTTGCAGTCTGGTACTGAATGTCACTCAGTCCATTATTTGCTGCCGCCTCCCCCTTCACCGGAATCAGCGTGAAAAACAAAGGGGAGCTTATTATAGACACACACGCTGGTGCAAGCGCAGGAAAACAGAGCAAGGCACTGCACGGAACACCTCTGAGGGGATGTTACGCTTACGAAATCGAGCTGGCGTGTTCCGCTGAGTTTCTCACCGTGCCATTAGCGCCGAGTCGGTGCGCCCTGCGAGGCCCCGACGGCCGTGGCCAGCTTTGGGTTCGCAGGTCGGTCTGACATCTGCAGAGGTGGGGAGGTCCAGCCCAGCAGGCCAGCTGTTATTTATCAGCTGAGGCTGTCAGAGGACCGTGCTGTCCACGTACCGTGTCTCCTCTGCCATATCCTTTGTGTGTGGCGCAGTACTTTAACCTAGTGCGCGATATCACGGATAGACTCAGCAAACCTACTTTTAACATACAAAACTCCTTGGGAATCTCTTAGTATTTCCTTTTTTAGGAGATTAAATACAGACTTTAATGGTTAAACCTGATTCTTGTGATTTTATTTTTTCTAAACACGTGGCTTGAAATAGTCACGCCAAAATTATTCGCTTGCTTATTAATACCTCTTAAAGTTCAATGCCTAATGAGAGATTCTGTCTCCAAGCAACAGGGGACATTTTTTTCTAGTATAGATGAAGGAGGGACTTAAAACGGGAGGTGAAAATGTTGTTAATTCCAGATAAGCTATTTTTTGAATGTTATAGTCCAAACTGGCTCTCCTCTAGTGACTGCTTACGAGACTCTCATGTTATTTCTCATATACAAGATGTTCTGAAGCCTTTTATTTGGATGATGGTAGGCAGCACGCTGACAAAGGAACGACCGTTATTCTCTCTACCACTGGTCACACAGTTTTGAATTTAACTTTTTTTTTTCCTTAAGAAATACTCATAAGGGATTCTCATGTTACTCTGTCTTCACCACAAAATGTTCCTGTGCATTACCTACCCAAAGCTGATTTGGTTTGTGGATGTTGCCGTTGTATCACACCGTCAGACACCAGCAAGTTGCTGTGAGCATTGAAGTTTTGTAATAAACGATTTCTAAGCATCTCCTGCCCAGTGCTCAGCTGTGTTCTGGGTCACTGTCCTTTAGATTTACTAACTTGAATTTTTTCTAGACTATCTTGTTCTACTTCAGGCCAAACATCCTTCACGTGGCATTTCCACTTGCGTTTTCTGCCACACTTCTGTGACCTCTGCAGCTATGCAGACAGCTTGTGCTTTGGTTCCTTTCTGCTGACCACTGCAGTGACATGGGGATAAAATAATGTACACCCAGAATGCTGGAAGTGACACGTTTTCAAGTGCCCAAGAATGTGCCCTAGGTGTACAGCTGTTTCACATGCAAAGACGTGACTCAGATACAGCCTTTAGAGACAAAACCCTTTTGTTGTACTGAGAACACAGGGAACAATAGCCTGGGGGGGACAATAACAGAACGTTTGTTGTTTTGTGAAGGGGGAGTAGGAAGAGAATCTGAAGATAAGGACATTGAAAATCAAAATTATATTTGAAGTCTGGTTTTTTTCACTGCCACGTAGGGTATAAAAATGTTTCTTTAAGACGTTTCAAGGCAAGCTCGGAGTGACAAGAATGTGAATATCATGCAAGTTAATCAACTACAATCTGAAACACGGTGATAACTACTGATCCGAGATCTTTTTACTCCCAGTGCTACATACTGATGTTGTATTTGGAGGCATTAAAACACAAAAAGGAAAGGAAGTTTGAAGTTGGGGATTACGGCCCTCCAGAATAACTCTGTGCGGGCAGATGCCATTGAAGCCTGTTCACAGGTATAGCAGAAATTGTCCATACAAGACAATTTTTAAGTGCTTGGGGCTTTATGCGTGGCAGACGCTTCAAGGCATCGTTATTCAATTGAGAAGACGCAGCGCAGCAAACAGGTTTTGGGGTTTCTGGATCGTAGCCCTCTCCTCAGTCAAAGAGACCACTTGCGTCGTGGTGGACTTGCTCTTTGCAAAGGCTGCTCTGGGTCCTGTAGATCGAGCACCTAATGCTGCCAGGTCCAGAGTAAATGGCTCTCCTCTCACAAGCATTATCTGGCCTTTCCAGGCTCAAACCCGTGTGTCATCAGCAAGGCCAACGAGTGAGCCAGCGTCTGAGTACCCAGGCCAAGACTCTCTGGAATATCTAATGTCGAAACCACAAGTATTGGAATGGTTTGAGAAGTTACGTCTCTGAGACTTTCTGCACTTCTGGATTTCATTAATACCTTATTTTTCAGAAATATATCTCAGTAGCAATGTAAACTTTAAACAAAAAGAGGCCAGTGGCTCGATGTACTGAACTAAACGTCATTGTGTAGGAGACGATCCAGAGAGATGATGCTGCTGTCTTTGCAGGATCTGTACGCTTGCCTGATGAACCAGTTGCTTTCGTCTGAAATCTGTTGACTTCCCCCCCACCCCGGAAGAAGGGCAGTCAAGTGAAGTTGCCACACTCCGGCAGCACGAAGCAGCAGCGTGGCCTTCGGAAGCAGCGCCTGCAGCGCGGGGCAGCCGTGGAAGGGCTGGTTGAGAGCAGGAAGGGGAACTGTTGGCTGATGCATGCAGCGCGCGGGCTGCGAAGGCCGCGGACACGGGGCAGGCAAGGCGTCGCGGTCGCTGCTGCCCTGCCCCTGGGGTCTGCGGGGTGTTGCGCCGCGTGCTCACCCTTCCTGCAAAAACCCCTTTAGCTGAAGTGAGCGGGGAGAGCGTTGTCCTTTCCGACAAACTCCGGTCGGTCCATGTTGGGGCTGGCTCGAGTGTTTGGGACGAACAGCTGAACGGACGCTTCCTGATCCAAACGGAATGGGTTCGTGGTGCCTGGAGACGTGGTGAGGAAGCAAATCCACCCGTCCTCCTGTTCCCAGAACTGGACTAACTGGAAAAATGAACAGGGAAAACCAGGCGAGACCAGTACCAGAGGGGGTGATTAGCACGGGGCTGCCGAGGCGCCGAACACCGCCGTGCTTGCAGGCGGACGGGGGCCTGGCCTGTCGCCACGGGAAGGTTACTGCTGGGGGCGGGGGTCGCGGCGGGCACAGGCGAAGCTCTCCCGGCACCGCCGCCGCTCGGCCCT
>Ga0065711_1043722_pt1 | contig 14551 bp, 9 predicted proteins | sample Hoacrofraction12_FD_59098 | JGI IMG/M metagenome (GOLD analysis project Ga0065711, IMG submission 59098) | Hoatzin crop microbial communities from Cojedes, Venezuela - Epithelial fraction 12 v2 (version 2) | ecosystem: Host-associated > Birds > Digestive system > Esophagus > Crop | place...
TCCTCCCAGTAGCTTCTTGAAGAGGGCAAAGTCAGCCCTCCTGAGGTCCAAGGTTTTGATCCTGCTTATCGCCCTGCTTCCTCCACGCAGGATCCTGAACTCGACAATTTCATGGTCACTGCAGCCGATTCTACCTCCGACCTTCACATTCTCCACCAGCCCCTCCTTGTTTGTTAATACAAGGTCCAGCAGCACGCCTTTCCTTGTTGGTTCCTCCAACACTTGCATCAGAAAGTTATCATCGATGTTCTGTAGGAACCTCCTGGATTGCGCCTGCCTAGCTGTATGGTCTTCCCAGCTGATGTCAGGGTGGTTGAAGTGCCCCATGAGAACCAGGGCCTGTGACTGTGAGGCTGCTTGCAGCTGCCTGTAGAAAGCCTCATCAACCTCCTCCTCCTGGTCATGTGGCCTGTAGTACACACCCACCGTAATGTCACCCTTATGAGCCTGTCCCTTGATTCTAACCCACAAGCTCTCAACTCGTTCCTCATTTGCCCCCAGGCCAAGCTCAATGCATTCTACTTGCTCCCTCACATATAGAGCAACTCCCCCACCTCTCCTTGTTGGTCTGTCTTTCCTAAAGAGTCTGTAGCCATTCATGACAGCATGCCAGTCATGTGAGTTGTCCCACCACGTTTCTGTGACGGCGACCAAGTCATAGCCGTCCTGCTGTATAATGGCTTCCAGCTCCTCCTGTTTATTGCCCATGCTACGTGCATTGGTGTAGACACACTTGAGCTGGTCTGTCAATCTCACCCCTGGCCTTGGCACGCCAAGCCTAGGCTCATCCCTAGTGAGTTCATAATATTACTGCATTTAATTTCGTGACATTTATTTCTGTCATGTCAATTTAATGGTTAAACCAATTTTTTATATTGCATAACATAATTCTGCACCAGACACTAATTCAAAAACACACACGGTTCTTCACTGTTGCTTAACGTATACATTATTGATATTGGAAGGGCTAGTTCTAAAGATTTTGGGGGAAATTAGAACTCAGTCTGGTGATAAGAGGTTTTAGAGATTGAATGTGCAAGCTCAAAATTACAGCTCTCGTAGTGCTGTATGTGAGCTGAATGCCAAGTCAGGTAGAGCTGATTATTATAAACTTTTTTTTCTTCTGCGTTCTGGCAACAGTAGCCACTTGCTCTTAGAATGTTTTTATCCAGAAGATGGCAGCTCTGTTTGAATGGTCACTACTTCTTACAATATTCAACTTAAAAATCATAACACAGTCAGTTTTATCATTTTATAGCAGATGTCCTTTTCTGCCTCATGAAGAATTTAAAAAAATCCCCAAAGAATTGCAATAGTTAAGCACTAATTAAGCACAATGTTTAGATAAAATTTGCCAAATTTTTGCTGAAGTATTAACAGATTATAAGAAGAACTTTTAGGTGCACAAAACCATTATTTTTTAGAGTTTTGAAAGAAATGTCCATTCAGATCCACGTTTCCCTTGTTTCAATTTCTAGGCCTTGAAACCCAGCATAGTCTAGCATAGCTTAAAAAGTTCTACTGATAGTAAAGGAAATGTTTATTTATATGCCTAAAGGTAAAACTTAGGTTAATAGGTTTCCTCTATAGACAATGCTATCTTTTATTTTGTTTAACACCTGAACTCATAAAGAATGCTAACTTATGTTATTAAAATCTAGTAGATAACTTTATTTCTAAGGTAAAAAATGCTGAGATGTTTATATGTAGGCACAAACTACATAGAATAAATAACACTTTGTGCCTTGAAAAATTAATAAAATACAAAGAAACATGAGTAACAGGCTCCAGTTCTCTTCAAGTGGGTCATTCACAGCTGAAATGATCAGCGAGTGTCTTAACTTCAGATTTGGGCCAAAGGTATATACTATGTGAAAGCATTATCTTTACCAATGAAACCTAGTATATTATCATGAAGCTTTAAAAAAAAAAGCATAATTTAACATGGAAATAGTTTGCCTATGAGATGGCCATTTCAAAGGAAATTGTTCTGCCTAGGGTATCTGTCTGTGTGCAGTCTTTAATGCCTCTTCTGGAGTGGAATCTTTGATCCCACAGAGAGGGATAAGCAACTCTGAGTTACCTGAAATTTACCATTTGCCAAGACCCTTTGCATGTAGCATTATAAATCAGTGGACCAGATCTTGTAGGGTGTAATAAACGCAAACTAGATTGATGTGACTTAACTTTTCATGAAAAAGAGATATACTGTTTCTTCAGTAGTGTGGGGCTGGAGTGCAGATGTGAATGGTTACCATGGATCTGCTAATGGGCAGTAACTAGTTAACACGTCAGCAAGGCAGTGACTCATGGCTTAGGGGTGAGTACCTGCTCTCACAGCATTTTACATAATGAAAAGCCCAATTCTGGGATGTGAAACTCCAGAGGACAAGAGCATGACTGGTAACCTAGGCCACTTCTGCATGGGCTAAATGGAGATGTGCAGCAGAAAAGAAGCAGATAAAAAGCGCCTAAAGAAAAAAAGGTGGTATGATAGAAGGATAAAGGTAATCTGGGGTAGTTTAGACTTCCATGAAGACAGGGAAAGCTGCCCAATGTGTGACATGAGCCTGAACTCAGTCAGTTATCTCAGAGCAGATGATTCATTACAAATTACAATCCCACAGTGACTTGTTCATATAGACACTCTGTAACAGCACACCACTGGTCTTGTCGGAGAATTGTCATAACAGAAGTGCATGACTTTCATCAGAGAATGTCAAAATACATTAATGTCACGAAGTTATGTTTCCATTCCATAAATGAAGCTGTGAAAAGGGTATCACGAGAAAAGGGTTTCAAGCTTTCTCTACGTGGAGGGTGAGTGGTGGTGGTGGTGGTGTTCTGCACCAGGGTTTCCTAACTGTGGTTGACTTGTATTCTGGTCTGCCGTGTGAGGTTCTATTTTAACACACTTTTTTAAAAACAGGTAATTTTGTATGGTTTAGAATGCTGCAGTAAAGGCACCTGGGCTGAGAATTTGCAACGCTCTCAATAAAAACATACATATGAATATTAAATTTTTGCAACACTGAAGGTGAGAAATTTCAGATAAAATTTAAGACAATATTTTCAAAAAATTCTACCTAGTTTAGGAGACTTGATCACTTTTTCACAAGTGGCTTCTGCTCTAAGTTGCACATATCTAAGTTTTATCTTTCTTACTGCCTAAGTTCAGAGACTGCCAAGAAAGCTGTGAATGCACCAGAATTTTCTTACAGGAAAGGATGGAACCATGAAGGTGTACTCACTGGGTCTCAGGCCTACCACAGAGAGCAAGTAGAGTACCTGTCCTCTATGCTCAGTTAAGAGCAATACCATGTTTGTCCAAAACAGAGCCTGTTTGAATAGCTGTTGCAAATCAGGAAGAGTGTCAACTGACCGACCTTCGCTTGAGAATGACACAGACTTAATCTTAAAAGATTAAAAAAACAACTGAAATATGGAAACACCTTCTGCTTCTCTGATGGTCGCATTACTGCAGTACTTCAGCTAAAAAGCTCTGCTCACAGGCACCTCCATTTTGAATCACTACGATTTTTCTATGACTGGAACTTTCAGGGAACCATTTTACAAGTTCTGACTCTAGAGCTGGATGGTATTCATATACAAGCTTTGAAGAAATTTCATTATTGGATCTCAGGGAAAAAAATTCAAGACAAAAATAGTAAGAACATAGCCACACAAATCTTCTGCATAAAACAAGGGCCAGATAGTCTTTTCGTGCTTTTATAAATCGTTCCTCTAGCACCTAGCTTCCATAGCTGCTTTGCAAATCCTTTATTTATTAGTCAATTGTGTTTGGAATAATAAATGATTTCATTGTTGACTCCTGTATAAGCCATTTAAAATTTAAAAGTTAAACTGCGATTCGGTATGTACAAGCACAAGAGAGAAAGTCTCATAATCACTTCACACATAGGAATCAGAACATCTCCTAAATTTAAAAATATGAACTTCACAGATTTTTTTTTTTCTAATTTCAATAGCACTATCTCTGTGTGTAAGCTTTAGCCCAAACAGAAGGATCATTAGCACTGCTGGAAGCTGTGACTGCTGTGTTATAAATTTTGCCCAAAGTGTGGATCACAAGGGTAGAAGAATGAGTAGAACTATCTGAAAATAGGTTTTTGAGTACTAAATGTTCATTTCAACATCTTGATCTGTATGACCATCCGCAACTAGTATTTTCAGACTTTACTGCAGTAAGGGGAGGTCATTAACATTCAAATCAGTAAGCAAAGAGCAATTTTTGCAGGTCCAAGTCTGAAATATTGGTCTTTGAGAACAATTCTCATAGGCATTACAAAATACAATACAAGCATCCTTCTCTCTAACTCAAGTTCTCCATTGTTGGGTATGCCAGATACAAATTTACAGGGAATGTTACCAGTACCGCATATCAACGACATGTTGTGAAGGACATGCATTACATGATAAATGTATCACATGGCATACTAGTGGCCACACAGCTGTGCAACCCTTTCTCATTCACACAGGGATTATACTTCCTCCTGGATTTCATCTGAACAAGATGACTTTTTCAGCATTTCAGCTGAAAGTTCATCCAAGAGTTAATTATTCAGAATAAGTATGTCAGTATTTGATGTTTTCTCAGGAGATTTTGAGCTAGCATAAACTGAAGAGTTTGTTTCTTCAGCTAGCATGACAGTGTACAAAACCATGTCACACTAAAAAACAGGAGGTGACTGACTGAGATACAGTTCTCTGCTGACTGACCAAACAACCTTTCTGATGTATTAAATAAGCTAAATTTGAACTGACAAATAGCTACATTTATGTTATTTATACACATCAGAAGACTTCATTATGCTTTTCCACTTTACCCAAAAAGATTACTTCCAAAAACATGCATAGCAATATTTAATACAGCCATAGCATTATAAAAACAGTACGCACTGAAACTATAGAAAAAAAAACCCAAACCTAAACATTAGGCAAGGTAGTCATCTTCTGTGTTTATTGAATGCTCAGGGAGTAATAAAAACAAGACAAAGACCTTGAGAAGGAGGATAACCTATTAAGTGACTTAGTCTTTAATGCACTAACTTCATTCTGACATTGTTTTGAGAACCAGAAGTGGAAATGACATCTTTCTGTCAGGGGTGTCTGCTAGTGGCTGGACAGATGGATTTAAAAATGACTATGATTTACTGTTGTATTTATATCAATATACAAAGTTGTATATGGTGGATACACTACATATAGTATGTAAAAAATGCATTTAGAGATATTGAAAAGTGCACTTTCTGAAAGTAATAGCTGAAAAAAAACCCAAATAATATTACGAATAAAAGTATTCAATACTGTTCAATAAAATTAATTCCAGTGGACATTGATAGTGATAGAACAGGGAGTAATATTTTTAAACTAAAAGACGGTAGATTTAGATTGGATATAATGAAGAAATTCTCTGCTACAAGGTTTGCAAGGCACTGGAGCACGTTCCCCAGAGAAACTGTGGAAGCACCCTCCCTGGGACTGTTCAAGGCCAGGTTGGATGGGGCTTTGATCAACCCGATCTATTGAAAGATGTCCCTGCCCATGGCAAGGGGGTTGGATAGATGATCTTTGAAGGTCCTTTCCAGCCCAAACCATTCTATGATTCTATGACTCTGACAAAACTGTCTGTAAGCACAGATAACATTTTAAATTTTAGAACACTGAGAATTAATATTCTGTAAAGCACACATGCAGTTTCATGTAGATGGAAAACTATATACAAGATACAACACTAACCATTACTTTATTAAGCACAGTCTATTAAAATGATAACATCTTAGGTTTTAGAATGGTTGCAGTAATTAAAGATGCTCAAACCATTCTGCACAAGATAAAGAGTCAGCTGAATTTTGGGGGGAATTTTCAATTAGCCTACTAGATTAAACCTGTCTTGGTTTGAATCCATCTGGATGATTTAAAATGGTAATGCTTTGCTATATATGGGATTCAGTTTTAGATTAACACACAAATTCAAGTGTCTAGGTGGGAGCTAGGTATCTTATCTCACTTTATAATCAAGGCACATCTAATCAAGGCAATCACTGGAGCCTAGAAATAAGTTCATCTTGTTTTAAACTGGGTATCTATAGAGAGTTACAGTTGTCTGAATACAGAAGTAGTTTAATGTTATTTGAGATGGCCATGGGTATCTGAAACATCAACATGTCAATGTAGCTGAAGTCTCCTTTCTGAGAAGTGACAGGTGGACACAGCAATTACAGGAGACCTGCACCCTCCTTGTCCTAGGTCTGCAGGCCAGTCAGGTTACCCAAAGCATCACAGATAGCAGAACAGTTCTATGTTAAAAAAATTGAGTAATTCCTCTAGTGATTCTTCAGATCAGCGGGAAAACTTCAGTTGGTTGAATATAGACCCCTCAATCTGATGCTTGCTGTTAGAGTTCCATCTGACCCAGGCCTGGAGGGCGGAGGTCTTTACTGTTCTTACAACTTACCTACCATCCTTGTAAAGATGTCTCCAATACCCTAGCCTGTCATTTCAAATGGCACTGGATGTTTTGGCAATTGCTTTGAATCCTGTTTACTGAGGTGAAATAGCAGCTTTTCGATGTTACCCAGGATTACTTGTTTCTTAGATGTTACTTCCTAAAATGAGCACTTACCTCCTTAAGTCCCTCCTTACACTCTGAGTAGAAATCCTGCTCCTTCCACAATATATATCTCAATATATATTTTCCAGTCATGATCCGTTACAAACACAGAATGAAACAATATATTTATGTGATGAACCTCGACTAAGTAAGTAAACCTTAACCTTTTTTTGTCTGATGTTTTAAAAATAGGGAACTTCAACATGGGCCATCCTGCAACAATATCTATATTACATTATTGGAAAAATAGTCGAGGGAAACTAGCTCTTAACAAACAATGGGACTATGAACTGCAGTCCCTATAAGGACTCATACTAGGAAAGTACATCTTCAGCACTGTTTTTAAATTTTTTTAAAAATGTAGTATTAGTCAACTGAATAGAATGAATCATTTCATTTGGCAGACTGGCAGAGGGAATGAAGGAGGTGAACACCAGCAGACTTTTTTATACTGTATGGATTTGTTACTGTGTGAGCTACTATCTTATATGCCACTTAAAACACTATTTAAAAAAAAATCGACTATAAAAAATGTACGTTTTACTTCTTTTCACTTTTTAAACATAATTGAAAACTAAACTGTAAACTAAAATTATACCAGTCATTGTAATTCTAGAGAGTGTGAGCATACAGATCTTGAATTTATACATTAAGCACAGGAAGAATGGCAATCAATAAAGTTTTATTGTCTCAATATTACCTAAGATACACAAAAGGAGGGAAAAAAAATTGTATAGCTATTTTCATCATCAGGATTGTGAGAGTACGCATGTTCTCTGAGGTTGGACTTCTCCATAATGTGTTTACTTTTCAACCATGAGTGTCTGAAGCTAAGATTGTGATATATTTATATTTCATTTTTTTGAAAAAAATGTTAATGTATATCTTTATTTGCTGACATGATAGAGATGCACATTTGTTGATTCATTCAGCATAAAATTGAAGTTCTGTGTCCTCAGGAGAAGAATCTGTGAGAAGTGCTAACATGACAATACAGGAGTTGCATCTTATGCTCGACCTTTGCAATAGGTTTTCACAGTCATGTTGCTTATTTCGGAAAGCCATATCAAGAACTTTTTTTGTACAGTAGTCCTTATTAGCGCAATATCTCACTGCAGTTGTAAATTTACAACACTTTCTTTGGTTCTATGAAATGACATAATCCACTATTCTAATATTATTTCTATGGTGTTCCACTTGCTTTTAATGAGTTTTATGAAATAGCTTGTTTGTTTGTTTATATAAAGCATATATATCTTAGACACAAAAACTTTTATACAGACCCATACATATTGCTGGGTCATTGAATCTTCTGCTCTTCAGGAAAATTTTTCTTGGTTATGCCATGGTGACACATACTTTGTTCCTATTTAAGCAACATAATTGAGGAGATATTTGAAATAATCTGGACACAGACCACTGTATTGTTGTTGACTGTGCTGACTTCATATGTAGATGCTCTTCTGCTCTATGTTTGTTAGGCTTTTTCCCCTACATTGCTAAAATAAAATATAGACTCACATTTTCCTCTTTACCTTACTTTAATCTAAATAAATTCCCAAATGGATTCTAAAGTCTGCCTTATGATATAACCTTACCTTTGCTTCAGTTAATAATTAGTCCTTTTTTTAATTTTTTGCCTTACTTTAAGTTATGAACTTAAATAAATATTATCTGTTCTCTTTCCTCACTGAAATTAATGAACCATATATACCATTTTATCTCCTTATTATGAAATTAATAAAGTCTGAATCCTTTTTTATCTTTTCTGAAATTAATAACCTGTATGACCTTTGTTATCTTTCTTTGACTTAAAAGAGCAATCTTCATGTCTGTTTTTGCTTTCTGTGTCCTGAATGGCTGAACCCAGCTTTGTCTCCTTCAATAAAATTAACAGTTTCTTTAAAACAGTTTATCTTCACTTTTATTTAAAGGAGAGAATTCTTTATTACAGTTTCCTTACAATCATTCCTTTCAGTGAAGGTTTCAGTGAAGGTCTAAAACAGTAAGCTGCTAAGACACATTATTTTAAACAATTAATTTGCTGTCTAATGTGTTAGCATGTAGTTTCTTCCACCTAAATGTCCCCTTCCCATCCCATATGTCTTTGCAATTTTTAATCATTTTATATTTTCTTTGTATTTTTGTAATGTTTTTCTGTTTTGTCTCAGTAAGGTGCACCCTGAGCCTCTAGTTACACAGCTTTCCTCCTACATGCTCTCTGTGGACAATCAAATTTGCAGTGTGGCTGTAATTCATCCCTGTGGCAAAAGGTAAAGACAAGGTCTATGAATTACCTAAGTCCAACTGAAGCCTTCAAATAGACTTTACATTATCCTTTTGAATGCAAATGAGTTTTGTCATTATAGAGTTTATTTGTGTGCAGCTGTTACATATGTATAGTCCAACAGAACTCCCCCTGGAGAAAAATAAAATAACAAAAAGTGACAAAAACCAATTTGCCTTTTATGAACTTCGAAAGTTGATATAAATTATTGTCTCTGTATCCTTACTGACAAGATTGTGGGTTTTTTTCCTTTTATGTATTCACTTGATAAAGAATTATTAACACAAATAAATTTAGCACTTGAAATTAAATGGCGTTAGTGGATACACTGAAAACTGCAGGCAAGTTCTAAATTTCTGTTCTGCGGGCTGGTGGAAATGTTTGCTTATTTCACATTTCAGATCTCTGAGATGCCATTTGGATCTTTTGACTGACCTCCAGCCCTAAGGTCTCTTTGCCAATCATTTTGTCAGTTGCCATGTGATGCTTCTTTGTAAGATATCTTCCTAAAATTGGTAGAAAATGTCATATCTAATGACATGATATCTAAATTTTGATTAAGATTTGCATTTTTTAAATCACAGCATTTTTCAAATCAGAGTGACTTTTCATAAAGTCACTTTTAGACCATATTACCTAGATGGCTCCTGACTTGCAAAGAATAGAAAATCCACATGATAAATGGGTATTGGGAAAAAGAAAGGAGAAAGAAGCTTTACCAAATGAAAGCCTAGTTCTAAATTTACTGAACTAGTGGAAAACTTCCCAATGATTTTATTGATCTTGGCCTCAGGGTGATAAGGAACACATAATCAATAACAAACTGTCAGTTATTATCTTCAAGTTATGTGAGGCTAGATCTCCAGCAGATTTAAACTGGTGCAACTCTAGTTGTTGAAATTCTGTTGTGTTTTTGGAGATTAAATGAAACTGTGTCAAATTTTAGCTTAAAGCTTATACTGCTTACCAAAACATCTCATATGAGTGAAAAGTCCCTGTAGGTTGAGATAATTTAGAAGAAATATAAAAGATGGATAAAACTTTTCTAAATTTTTGATCATTAAAAATACTTAAATGAAATTATAATGGTCATTAAGAAAAGTTCTTTAGAAAGTAATAGTGAGGAATAATGGCTGCTTTTAATTGCAACACCTATCTAGTCTCAATAATTTAGCTACAGCGCCTTTTGCCTGCAATGTGTTACAATGGGTCATTAATGTTGCCTATGATCCCTTCTTCTCTCAAGCAGCTCATTGAAATGCCTTACCCTCATTCCCTTTGTGTAAGCATTATTCAATATCTTGAAGCACTACTTAGAAACACTTATAACACAGCAACGATTATGCTTCAAAAGTTTAAAAAGAAAAGATTCCCACATAGTATTTTCTTCCTTTCTATTGTGAAACACTGCTTCGAACTTGGAACTGACCATGGTTCATATTCAGAGAAATGTTCATCAAGATTATACATGTTCAGGGATTATATTCTCTGGGCATACTGACTGTCCATGACAAATAATTTATTTCAAAATATTTTCCTTGCAGTCCCCTACTGGTTAAGTAGAATGACTGTTTACTCAGAGATCAGTGCACATTAGGAGAGATGTTATTGCTCAGATAGAGTCTCTCAGTAAAGAGACAAAAATGCCGTCATTTTTTGAATAAATCATTTGAAAATGTTAAGGGTGAGTTGTTTTGTGGTTTGGGTTTTTTTTTAATTCCCTGAGCTAAATTTCAGCAGTTTCTTTCTCACTCAGAAAGAAAATAGTTTGCATGATTGAAAACAGAAATCAGAACATTCATGTCCTTCAAAAATTCTCTTAGGATCTGTATGCTATTTTCCCACAAGTGTAATTTCATACAGTGTGTCTTTCAGACAGGCAGCACTCAGGGACAGCTGGTGAGAGGAAAGATATTCATTTTCTATTGTAAAACTTGATTTTAGATCTGACTAGAGTGTGTTTCTCTTAGTTATGTCAAGTCCTACTCAAATTACCAGCCTCTGTGTAACTGCAGGAAAGGCAAATCTTGAAAATTCATAGGAATTTTCTTTAAGCATAAGCAAAACCCGAGAAAATAAATCTTCTAATAAAAAAGGTCATTTCTACCTTCCCAGTTAAAAAAAAAGAAAGAAAAAAAGTTTATCTCCATCAGTGTTTTTTGTTCTCAGAAGAAAAAGAGTAAAATATGTCTGTGAGATGTGATTATAAGAGACTACCTAGAAATAATTAATAATAATGTCTGTAGAAACTGTCATATGTATGTGTGATGCCCTTAAATTAATAGAGGTTTACATTGCCTACATTGTTTTTCACAAAGAGTGCTGTTCCATTCTATTTGACCTTAATTAGTATAATTGATAGTAGTTTTAGAGCTGCACACCATTTTAATCATGTAGTTACAGCTTTCATGACAGAAGAAAAATGAAATAGCAGCTGGGAGTTATCTATTAATAGTGAGGGAACAGAAAGGTAAAAGGAAAGACTTGTCTCTTCTAGGACTTCAGGGCTTTTATGGCGTTAGTAATGAATGACTAATGTATTCTAAGCGGAGCACGCTGATCTCCAAGAATGTAATGAAGGGCAGCAGGAGGTAGGATCAATGTGAGTTAGAAATCTGATAGCATTAGGAAATCATATGGCTACAAGAGTGTATGGATAGGTCAGAAAAAATGTCAAAGCTTGAGAGTATAAACAATGAGTACACATGCACGTACGAATGGGATTACCTGGGCATGTATGTTGGGGTTCAGACTCTGACATACAGAGTGCTTTAAAGTTTCCTGGAAAGTTGTGCAGTGCTACCACAGGTCATGAGGTTAGAGTTAGAACGGCAGAACAATCAAAATTTATTTGGAGATATGGTAATTTGGAATGGATTTGAAACAAGCCAGGGTACAATGAAAAAAGAGAATAAACGAGAGTTTCTAAGCTGTGAGAAAAACATCCTAAATGAACAGGTAAGTTTATTAGCTTCAGTTGGTAATTCTTTTCTTGAAGGCTTCTCCTATCATTGTTAATGACACTCAGCAGTTTCTGAGGTTGGGAGGCTTTGTAAGAAAAGAAAGCTTGTTGTACTGTTTCTTTCTCACATATCTAGTTCAAAAAACCCACAATGAAACAAAATAAGAAAACCTTCTACTGGTGGCATGTACTGCATATGATAGTGGGAGAAAGAGGCATGTCCAGCTAAGTGCCAATTATGTATAAATCTCTATTCCACTAAGTTCCCCTGTGCCCCTGCAGTTTAGCACTTTATTTTTGTAAAAATTACAGTGTAATATGAATTTATTGATAAATGCTAATTACATCTAATTATTCTGTTTTCTTCTTTAAGACAAAAAGGAAAAAGTGGCCACAGAGCTCAATTAACTTAAAAAATGTGGCAGAGGATAGCATAATTGAAAGTGAAGGAATCTGGGGGTATACATTAGTTTTTAACTGTGCATGTACCCAGAGAAGACCTGTGTTTACTTAACATAGACCAGCTTGGTCAAGAAAATACGTAACGTAACATAGCTCTTATAACTTAACTTAAACGTAATTGTATCTGTTTTGAAGATAATGCCAAAAAAGCTTAGTTGAGGTACTGACTGTATGTTATTCACAGTGCTAAAAAATTTTTGCAGTTCCTGTCTTTATGGATTTTACATACAAACACTGCTAGGAATATTCAACTGTCATTACATATGTGGAATAGTCAGATGGTAAGAAAGAGAAATATTTCTAAAGACTTGTAAAACAAATCCTCATCCAGCTTTTTTCCTAGCTTTGCAGAATGAATGTGGCCTTTTTCACTATTTTCTTTTTTACTTGTGTTTCTGCTCTTCTGTGATCTTGCACAAAGAAATGAACTTTGACAGTGGGGATTCTAAGACTTTTGCTGCCTAAGCAAAGTGAAAACGTTCATCCTGAAATTATTTATGCAATGAATAGTCAGTAAATCTGTTGATGTTCCAGTTAACAGTATATTGTGGCTACACGATAAAGCCAGTTCTATTTTTAGGTCAATCAATTCAGAAAGGGCATACTTTTTTTTTTTCTGTCTTTTGTTATGAAGAAATGCAATCTGATCTTTTAAAAAATAGTAACCATACATTTGGGTTAATACCTTAGGGTCAATAAAAGTCAGGAAAACAGCAAAGTCAAGGTTACACACAGAATTCAATCTCTAGATGTGAGAAAATATGCACAATGATTACATGATTACATAACTATGTAGAATTAGTAAAATATTATGACTTTTCCAACAATATTAAGTACACACACTTGGAGTCTTGCACCACCTACTTTCTTCCTAAACATATAAGCACTGTTTGCATTCCATATCAGCCTCTGTACTGACTAAACTCAGAGTTTCTTAGAAGTAGCCAGGCATTTCAGAAATTTAAATCTTTTTCACTTCCAATGAAAGGTCAATGTGCAACAAAACCCAGGGCACAGATTTTGAAATTAGTTCACAACTTTAACAAAACACAGCACCCTGGTTTCATTATGATTTTCCCTTCACAATTATATAAATCCTGACAGATAATTAGTATTTTTCAGCCTTTCTCTTTTGCCTGATAGAGCACTTACTAAGTTCAACTAAAAACTTCAGAGATTCACCTGAAACTTATTGTCTAAGTTTCTTGTCAATATTAAACTCAACTTACCAATCAGTTAAAAACACAGCTTTCACTGTGTGAACACGTATGCAGAACCCTTTTTTCTGTTTGAAATTTCTCCTATATGTAAACATTTACATATACACAAATTACTGAAAAAACATAAACAAAGCAATAACAAGCAAATGGGATTCGTTCTTCTATAAACATTACCTTTTAAGAATTGTCTCAGATCCATCAAGTTGAATAGACAGATTTCAGTATAAATGCCTAGTTTTATCAGTAGACCCAAGTGAATTAGTATTAATTTTTAGCTTGTTTGAAATTTCTCCTATTTAAGAATTGTTATTTTTATTCCTCTGTTTATTTTTTCTTAATTTTACCCTCTTCAATAACATCATACTTTACACAAAGAATCACAGAATCACAGAATCACAGAATCACAGAATCACAGAATGTTAGGGGTTGGAAGGGACCTCTGTGGGTCATCTAGTCCAACCCTCCTGCCGAAGCAGGGTTACCTACAGTAGGTGGTAGAGGACCTTGTCCAGGCAGGTCTTGAATATCTCTAGAGAAGGAGACTCCACAACCTCCCTGGGCAGCCTGTTCCAGTGCTCCGTCACCCTCAGAGTAAAGAAATTCTTTCCTCATGTTCAGACGGAACTTCCTGTTGACAACTTCTTTTTGTCTATCTGTCGAGGTAGACAACATCCACGGCTCTCGCTTCGTCTACCCAGCCAGTCATGTCATCGTACAAAGCTATTAGATTGGTCAGGCGTGATTTCCCCTTGGTGAATCCATGCTGACTGCTCCTGATAAACTTCTTTTCTTCCACTTGCTTGATGATGGCCTCCAGGATAAGCTGCTCCATCACCTTTCCCGGGATGGAGGTGAGACTGACCGGCCTGTAGGTCCATGGGTCCTCCTTCTTGCCCTTTTTGAAGATTGGAGTGACATTGGCCTTTCTCCAGTCCTCAGGCACCTCTCCTGTCCTCCAGGACCTCTCAAAGATGATGGAGAGTGGC
>Ga0065711_1043723_pt1 | contig 14551 bp, 14 predicted proteins | sample Hoacrofraction12_FD_59098 | JGI IMG/M metagenome (GOLD analysis project Ga0065711, IMG submission 59098) | Hoatzin crop microbial communities from Cojedes, Venezuela - Epithelial fraction 12 v2 (version 2) | ecosystem: Host-associated > Birds > Digestive system > Esophagus > Crop | place...
GCCTGGACAAGGTCCTGTGCAGCCTGCTGTAGGTGACCCTGCTTCGGCAGGAGGGTTGGACTAGATGACCCACAGAGGTCCCTTCCAACCCCAAACATTCTGTGATTCTGTGATTCTATGAAAACAACACAGTCAACTTGGTAGTCTAAAGATTACAAGCTATTGTGTCATGTGGGGAAGGTAATCCAGGGTATTGATGCTTCCTTGGACCGCCAGAGTGGAAGTGTATACAACCACATCCAAGACTTCTTTTTACAGCTGCCTTTGCATGCTAGTATAATGATTAAGCAATACGACTAATCCAAAGCTTTCCATAAGTTTTAATAGGCTCTGGATCACGTTTCTACGCATAGCCTTTATTAGCAGGATGGATTCAAGGGGAAAATAAAAAGAGATTCTGGCTTTTTTGCCTGAAGCAGGTTAACACATGCCAACAAACAAAGAGACTACAGAAGCCACTGCCTTGAAAGCTCTCTGTGCCCTTTAGGACACTGAGTTTTATCCTTCCCCTATTCAGAATCTGAATTGCCAACAGAAAGTCTCTAGGAAGAGCTCTGGTGAGACAAAATTGTGCTACGTCCCCAATGACCCAGGCTGCTACCGTTTCTTTTTTGGAGGGCAAAAAATCTGCAAGCTGCTTTAAAAGGTTCAGAGATTCCCTAATGCTCTTTCTCTCAACATTCAATTTAATCATTCTCAGAGGGTCCGACCTGCACAGTCAAAAATGCCTGGCAGTGACTTGGTAATTAAAAATATTCAGGAGGAGCTATACTTTGCCCCAAAGAAGAAAAGAGCTGCATAAATATTTAATAAAATTAAAGACACCATTGCTGTATGCCCTCAAGGTTTTGTGCTTGTTCATTAACTTCTGGTAAATGTATATTAAAAACTTGCATGCTGCCCACCTTCCTTCTCATAAGCCCCAGGGTTTGCATAAGTTAAGGAAATAATCAAGTCCTGCTGCTGCGCTGTCTTTCTCAGGAAAGCTGTCTTGACAGAGTAAATAAAGAAGCAGGAGGAGGGAAAAGAAAGATCAGTGAGCATTTTAATACTGCTTCTGAGTTCCTTCTGCCATTCTCTCTGTCAGAAAAAGGCCAGGGTTTGCTTTTGGAAATGACTGCGAGGGTTGGCAGGAGTCACCCCTGATCTTGACTCACGAGGATTTGTTGAACTGGGGCCCCAGATCATGATTTATGCCCCTGAAATTGAGATCAGCCTTCTGTCTAACAGCAGGAAACAGGTAGCACTGCAGCATGAGGCAGACAGGGGCAAGGGCTCTGTGACCACATGGGAAGAAGCACAGCCCTCACAGCTTGTGCTGTAGGACTCCTGCAGTCACTTGTCCTGTCTGCCCATCTCTCGAAGGCAGGCTTCATCACACCTAGTAGTAGTAGCATGGGATGCTCTATGACCAGAACCAGCCTCCAAACCTACTTACCGGGGAAGCGGAGGGCCTGTCTGTTGGGACCTGCTGGTCAGTGTACTCACACAACCCCAGCTGATGACGCTTCTCCTTTCCCTGACTCTCTGCAGGACCTACTCACTTCACGTACAAGAGATGGGGCAGTCTGTGCTTCCAAGAACAACTGGCAATTGTCAACGCAGCCAGAAAAGGCTGAGCAGACATCCTTCCTTTTCAAAAGCACCAAGTTAAAGTGCAGGAAGGAGCTCCTCTTCCAACTGTAGATACTTACAGTGGGGACGTAGCTCCATAAGCTCCCTGCCTAGAGCCTTCTTCCAGTCAGTGGAGAGAAAAAGCACTTCTCAGCACCTCCCCTTCTCATACTGTCACCCAAGTGAAGGCAGATGAATGATATTCTAGAACAACCTGCATCTTGCCACTGACTAAATAACTGTTTCATCCTTTAGAAGTTACAAGTCAGAGCAGATTAGTCTACCCTTCCTCTTCAAAAATCACTTTTAAGATAATCAAGCTTGGTGCCCTATTTCCAGCACTGCTAGAGTTTCCTTCAGACTGATTGCCCCACATCTTCTTCCAGTCAGCCCTGCAGACTAGCATCAAAACTCACCCTTAAACTGCAGCTGACTCTTCTGATTCTCCATCACCAGCTATAATAATTTTGCAATTTGAAGCCAGTTAACAATTCTGTTGGCAGAGCAGAGTCTGAAACAAAAGCCAGCTTGCTGTCCTGTATTTCCTCTGCAGGACTGACAAGGTTAACAGCAATATTCTCTCATGTTAGTGGGAAAGTTAAGCAAAAATGATGCTGAACACATGTAAGGAACACGTCATTTGATTGAAAAGGTACATTCTGATGCAGACCCTTTTCAAGGCAGAACAGCACTTAAGGCCAATTTAGCTACCACAATTTTCCACTTACAGCTTAGAAAAGACAAGCTTCACTGTGAAAATAGAAAGCTGGTGAGGTACAAAGCTGCGAAAAAAACAAAACAAACCCAAGAAAGAAGAGCAAATTCATAAGCATCTCTGGAGACTGATTCTTGGTTCAGAGCTCAGAGGCATATGCCAATGCCAAGGGCAGATACTACAGGGCAAGATAGTTTGTTCACTCTGCAAGTTCCCATGACAAGAACAAAGGGCAATTATCTCCTGAGTCAAACTAAGGAGTCTCAGATGTAATTTTGGCATTAGAAACAAATTAAACAGCCATTCAGATAAGATGAAAATCTCTGCTTTATATCCCTGAACATCTTTTAGAGCCATACTACTCCGATATTTAAAAGGCTTTGGTTTCTATCTTTTATTCATTTTTGCCACATTTCAGTGTGTTCATGTTCTAAAAAGAACTGTGAGTCTCAGCTGGCATAAGTCCATATAATTGTGCAGATCTCACGCCTCACACCTCTTCAGGAGGGATTCGAAGGTAAGTGAGGTCTTCAGCAATCACACTGATACCGAATCAGACACTGATCCTGATAACCTTCTATAAAAATGAAAATGTTTTCTCAGCTGATCTGCTTTCAGCGTCTTTTGAACTCCATTTAAAGGACATTCTGATCATTTAAGCTCAAACATCACAGCTATTGACAGTCTTAAATCTTTAAAATATTGCCTATCACAGGTTCTCCATAGGAATTCCTTCTACAGAGATCCTGACTGTTACATTTCTCCCATCTCCTATGCCTGACTGTCAAGCAGTATCAAGCAGTGGTTCGTTTTTTCCCTGTTTTATTTTTAAACTGCTTTCAAAGTGACCTTAAAGCAGTTTGGAAATTATGGCCCCATTAATTTAGAAACACCAATATTTATGCAAAACAAGTAGCTACATTTGACAAGGATAGGCTGTACAGTCATGTCATAGAAGCTCTTTCACAAATTTCTCGATAAAACGTTGCTAAAAAGAAACAAACGGTTTCCAGGAATTCAAAGAAATAATGATAAAAATGTACATGTTTTGCTAGCTTTCTTCCTAGGTATTCAATGACCTTGCAAGTGAGGACAGAGAAATTCCCTCTTTCTCCTGTGAGGGGCATGCTTTTGACCAGAGCCGAGTGCCAGCTTCTAGAATGATGGACAAAATCCAGTCATACAGTACTTGCAATTTTCTGCTTTTGAATTCCAGGCTTGGCTTTCTCATGGAAATTAACAAATATCTCCTGTAGATGAAGGGGACACCTTCCTCACACAACAGGTATAGGGATCACATCTACGCTATATGATACAGTCACAGCCACGAAGCTGCATGAGACTCTGTTTCTCCACAAGGTTTTCTGTCTGGACAGTAGCTCAGCCACCTTCAATGCTACAAGAACAGTCCCTTCAAAAGTCCCCAGAGTCACATACTCACCACTCAAAGTCCCCTTGACTGCAGACACATGGTTCAGACACCACAGTTTGGGAATAGTCCTGACCTAGGGAACACTGGGCTCCAGGCTTGCGTTTCTTATAGATCTTCCTCTCTCCCATGACACAAGGCTCCCCCTTCAGCAACCAAGGAACAAAAGGAGAAAGAAAAATAGAGTTGTAGTGGCAGCTGGGCCTTAAATGGAGCATTTTGTCAAAAGACACAAAAGGCAATGAAAGCATGAAACTACCACTGGGAGAGTTGGGAGCTAAGAGTCTAGCTCCCTTTTGTGTCTTTGTAAACTTAAAAGCCACCTTGGGAGGACCCATGAGCACAGTGTGCTCAACATTGTGTTGGGATGCTAAGGACAATGTGCCAAAAACACCTGGGTGCCCTAGCCATGGCATGCAGGCAGTAATGCCATATTTCAGAAGACATCTACCAATGTATCCAGTCCTACGAATCATACTGAAAAGACAATGGGGATGTACTCCAGGCTTTCTTCCATATGTCAGGTGAAATATACTACAGGAAGAAGTGCCCAAGCCTGAAACCCAGGGCAGGGACAAATTCTATGTGTGGAACCCAGGAGTCCTGGCTGCCCTGCTTTTTCCTTGATAGACCTGGCTTTGTCATAGACCTCAAATAATTTTGATGGTCTGTTATACTGGGCTTTTGGAACACAAAGGTTTCCAAGAGCACTACTGGGAGTAGCTAATCTAAAAGAACATTTGACTTTTAGGTGAGTTTCTATAAACAGAATTTTTCCTGATGCAGAAATAATTTGTTTGCATAGAAGTAAGAAAAAAAGACAATACCTAATTGAAATAATTCTCTTTCCCATTAACAGTGATTCCCAAGATGAATGCCTGGTTACACACATCTTCTCTTTTCTTTCATTGAAATTATTTTATTCAATTCTATGACTTCAGTTATCCGATGCATCCTTGCCAAATTAATGCTTATTTTTAATTCATGGATTTAATTCAGGAATATCAGAGTGCCTATAGTTCTGGTTGTAGTTATATTGTCATGCAGGGAGTGAGATGTCGCACTGGTGGCCAGTAACACATAAGTAATCTTCAGAGGGTATTGAGCTCTCTCAGTGATAGTGGCTACTGGACCTAAATATATCTAGCATGAAAACAAGCCAGAGTGTATGAAAAGCAAAGCATGAATCCTTGGAATAAAATTAAATAAATTGGTCTTCTCTAGTGTCTTTTATTCAAGAGCTCCCCAGAGTTTTACAGACACCTGCAGGACCTGCAGGATGAATACATGTTTTTATTTTCATTTTTGAGTAGGGAAAACACAGGCAAAATGAAAGAAAATTATTTTCATGAGTCACTGACAGCTACAAAGAGTTCAATGTCTCCTACAATTCAATCACAAGGTGAAGTTTTACATTGCCCTGAGCACCAAGGGCAAAAAGATCCAGCTGGTGTTTTCATACAAAGAGAAGTTAACAACCTCCCTAACTTGCCCGGAGAAGACTGGTCCCGTGTTTATTCATGCATATAGTTCAGGGGAAGTAAAGCATCAACAGGTTAGAACTGTGATTTGATGGATGCAAAAAAATCCATACGCCTTGCTGAAAAGAACGAGTACATTCCTACCTGGCAACATAGACTATGGGAAAAGAGACCCCCCTCACCCCCTCCCTACACAATGGGAATACCTGATTGTGCAGATGCCAGGTTTGGTAGTCATCTTTGTTACACCTCCATGTGAAGATTGACTGGTAGTCCACCTTGACCAGCTGCCATTCAGAACGGAGACTGAAGTGCCCAAAAACTCTGGGCATGGGAGAGGAAAAAAGAAAGAAACAGTCAGCCACAGATATGCTTCCATTAAGCAAATACTGCAGAAACCAATATGCAGTCTTGGAGCTTGATGCCAGAAAATGTTATGAATATTCAGTTATGAATAACATTTCCCTGTCCCTGTAACATCCTAGGATTGCTTAGCCTTTGCCTGACCCCTTGTACAGCCTGTGTTGAAAGGTCTTCCATGCCTTCAGTACTTCGCACTATGGGCCCCGAGCCTAATACAGGCAGCTAGGTATCACTCAGAACAATAAAGAACCAGACTAGAAAGCAACATATGTAATGTAAAGGGAGCTATTCTGACGAATATATGGGTTTGGTTGTCTCACTGTCAAGCCTCCCTTACCTGACTCAGTTTCTTTACTGCTACACTTTCGCATTGCACTACTTAACGAATTGTAAAAGAAACACCTCCAAAAGCATATTTGGGATATGGACTGTAAGCAAGCGACCCTCAAAGACAGCAGGCTTCCTTCCACCTAGTGAATGCTCATGCAGCTAGTAGGAGTAGAATTATAAGCAATCACCACCGTAAGGTTATCAGTAGTTTTTCCTTAATTCTTTTGAGTAGGTCACTCATCAGCAGCATTCACTGATCACACTGCATGGTTCACCTAGCTAAGTAATAAGTCGATTTTCAGGATGAAAATGACGCTTTTTCCCACACAACACCAGGGCAACACAAAACTTGTACTGAGTAAGGCAGTATACAGCAGCAATAGGTGCTGAAGGGTCAGCACCCAAAAGACAGTGGAAGAAGGACTCAGACTGTAATTTAAAAATGAGCCACAGATCTGTTACCAATAGGGTGATGAAAGAGATCATGTAAAATTGAATAGCACCAGAGGCTTCTGCCCAGACTTGGACCAGAACATCGGCAGCAGAGCTGGTTGTTGAACACAGGTCTCTCTAAATGCTGTCCTAACTATATGGCACTCCTTCACCTGCAGGGAAAGCTATGAGCATGCTTCCGTGTCTGGAAGGGAAGGAACAAAGCAACAATGAGCGCTGATGGTATACATCACCAAAGTACCATCACCACAAATACTAAGGGACTCTGCATGTTGGAAGCTTGCACCTTCACCAAAGAAAGCAAAATCCTAGCAAAAACATGGTTTAACTAATAAATAACACCAGGCATCCACACAAAACACTCCATCCATCCAGAAACATTGCATGAGTTCTGCAGGGTGTTCAATTTTTGATCAAGTGACAGCTTCCTCTTCCCTTGGTCAGCTGTGATTGTCTCAGTAAGGAGCAGCTTTTCAATCAGCCACAGCTGGATTTCCAAAAAGGTGTGTAATAGGAGGAAATTATGGCAGGGACATGGGACACCAGACTTTAAAAGCCATTAATAAGTAGCTTTTAACAATATATTAGCAAGAGAAGAAGGGCTAAGGAGAATTTCCATCCTTTATTGGATGGGGGGGAAACATACTGACAAAGGATGAGGAAAAGGTTGAGGTACTTAACATCTTCTTTGACTCAGTCTTTAACACTAAGGCTGATTGTCCTCTGATACCCAGCCCCCTGAGGTGCAAGACAGGGACAAGGTGCAGAATGAAGCCCCCATATTCCAAGTGGAAACATCTAGTGACCTGCTATACCACTGAGGCATACACAAGTCTATGGGACCAGATAGGATCCACCCAAGGGTACTGAGGGAGCTCGTGGAGTTGCTCACCAAGTCACTTTCAATCATTTGTCAGTAGTCCTGGCTATCTGAGGAGGTCTCAGTTGAGTGGAGTTTAGCAAATGTGATGTCCATCTATATGAATGTCAGAAGGAGGATCCAGGGAACTACAGATCTGTCAGTCTGACCTCAGTGCTTGAGAAGGTTATGGAACAGATCATCTTGAATGCCACCATGTGGCACACACAGGACAATCAGATGATCAGGTCCGGTCAGCATGAAAGGCAGGTCCTGCTTGACTAACTTGATCTCCTTCTGCGACAAGGTGACTCGCTTAGAGGATGAGGGAAAGGCTGTTGATGTTGTCTACCTAGATTTAGTAAGGCCTTTGACACCATTTCACACAACATTCTCCTGGAGAGACTGTCTGCTCATGGCTTGGATGGGCATACACTTTACTGCGTTAAATGGTGGCCTGATGGCTGGGCCCAAAACGTGGTGGTGAATGGAATTAAATCCAGTTGGCAGCTGGCCACAAGTGATGTTCCCCAGGGCTCAGTACTAAGGCCAGTTCTTTTTAATATCTTTATCAACTATCCAGATGAGGGGATCGAGTGCATATTCAGTAAGTTTGCAGATGACACCAAGTTGGGTGGGAGTATTCAATTGCTTCAGGTTAGGAAGGCTCTACAGAGGGATACGGACAGGCTGTATCAATGGGCCAAGGCCAATTGTACAAGGTTTAACAAGGCTAAGGGCCAGGTCCTGCACTTCGATCACAACAACCCCATGCAATGCTACAGGCTTAGGGAGGAGTGGCTGGAAAGCTGCACGGAGGAAAAGGACTTGGGCGTGTTGGTTGACAACCAACTGAATATGAGACAGCAGTGTGCCCAGGTGGCCAAGAAGGCCAACAGCATCCTGGCTTGTATCAGGAACAGGGTGGTCAGCAGAAGCAGGAAAGTGATCGTGCCACTGTATTCAGCACTGGTGAAGCCGCACCTCAAATACTGTGTTGAGTTTTGGGCCCCTCACTACAAGAAAGACATTGACGTGCTGCAGCACACCCAAAGAAAAGCAACAAAGCTGATGAAGGGTCTAGAGCACAACTCTTATGAGGAGCAGCTGAAGGAACTGGGGTGGTTTAGTCCGGAAAAGAGGAGGCTGAGGGGAGACCTTATCGTTCTGTACAGCTACCTGAAAGGAGGCTGTAGTGAAGTGGCAGTCGATCTCTTCTCCCAAGCAACAAGCGATAGGGCAAGGGGAAATGGCCTCAAGTTGCGCCAGTGGAGGTTTAGATTGGATATTAGGAAAAATTTCTTTACCAAAAAGGTTGTCAAGCATTGGAACAGACTGCCCAGGGAAGTGGTGGAGTTACCATCCTGGTGGTATTTAAAAGATGTGGTGCTTAGGTATATGATTTAGGGGTGGCCTTGGCAGTGTTAGGTTAACAGTTGGACTCAATGATCTTAAAGGTCTTCTCCAACCTAAACAATTCTATGATTACTACAGAGTCTCATTGTCAGGAGGAACATCTCAGTACACATAAACAACAAAAACCCGACAATGATCCAGTTGATTTGTCGTTTAACATGCCAACTTCTTCTCTATCATAAATGAATACATAGAACAACCTAAAAACTTGTTTAAAATACAAGTTCCAGATTTTAAAAATTTTGAATGTACTGAAACCCAAATCTTTTCTAACAGTCACGAAGCAGTAAATGTCATTTCATCACCCTTATTGTGAGATTTAGAGGGCAGAAAAAGAATGCTTTGTTTCCTTGTATCACATCATTCAGTAACCTACATTTTTACCCAAGCCACTTATGAGATCAAAGTTTTTGTTTTTTTAATTATTCCAGACTGATAAAGAAAGAGGGATAGAGAGATGATTTACAAATTTCCCTATGAAAGCGAAAAAGAAACAAAAAAGCAAACTTCCATTGACTTTCCAAGCACTGACTGCAATCCAGACCCTGTTATGTCCCTAGCATGCAGCTATTCTTTATTCTAGTTCATCTTAATTTACACTATAATCACACAAGGTTGTTGACTTTGCTCTCCCCCTCACTGCCCAAACTACTCCAGTAGACTGTAGCTTGCACCAAAATTCCTCTGTATTCTGCTGTTTCTCATAACACAGTGACCATACAGGAATCAGTCACGTTCCCTCATTTAGGCTTGTCTCAGCTCATGGGTGTCAGGGAAAGAAAGGAGGTAGGGGAGATCTGAGAGCCTGGAGTTATGGGTTTGCTGTGGACACCTTTCTATGTCCAAGTTCTGCCTCCCAGAGGCAAGCTCCAAGAAGCTGACAAGAAGGGGAGAGGATACTATGCAAGAAAAGCCTGTGACAAATGCATACACAGGTTAGAAATAAGTAGGTGCAGAAGAACTTATGTGTAGGAATGGATTTACAAGGTAGATTGTTGCTGGCTCCTCAGAACTTATCTTAGTGTAGTCCTAATTGTGGGGTACCAGCAACAGGAAACACAACCTCATTCAGGCAAAGCTACAGAAGAAACTGTAATTCCTGTTCCTCAACACAGAAGGCACATCCTGGACCAAAACCAACTCCTGGAAACCACAGCAATATGGGGTGTCAGGATACTTGTTGGCATAAGGAGGGAGAAGGGACGAATGGGAAACAGCACAGAGGGGGAATGAAGACCTCCAAAACTGTACTCAAGTAGGAGTTATAAGTCCAGCTTCCCTCCTCACTTCCCCTTGGCACTGCGTAAATCCCACCAGCTCTTACGCCACAACTGCTTTCAGCACATATTCTTATGGAGTGCACATCTTATCACAGTATTACTGCACAGCTGGGCAGATCTCCCATGAATCTTGTTTGTCCTGAATCTGATGCATGACTGAAATGTCATTCCGACAAAGCAGAAACTCAGCAGGCAGAAATCATTTAGTCCAGCAGATTTATACCAGTTCACAATTTGACCTGGATGTTTACTACACAGAAAACATAGCAAGAGGAGGGGAGAACTTAATCAAATACAAACACCTGCCTGAACCCAGAAGATAATAGGGCTGGAGAAACCCAACACTTCAGTAGCAAATGCATCTCAAGCAAAATGTTATTCCTCAGACTGACCCTTAGCTAACTGTCCAGCAACAGACCAAGAGGCTTCTTTGTGCTTTACAAGCTACAAAAATTGCCAGAACCACCTGCATTTTAAATCTGTTGAAAGAAGCTAAAAAAACCACCCAACCCTCTGCCATGGAAATTCTCAATGATAATGATAATTAATGGAAAAAACAAGGTTTCCTAAGTGGAAGGCAATATATTAGCATTCCAAAAGCACAGAGCATTAGCTACTCTTTAATTAAATGATTTCCAAGAAGATCTTTGTATATAATTGCTTTAATTTAGACGGAAACAATGCTACACTAAATGTAATTAGAGGAGTGCGAACAGAGAGGGATGCTTTCCTCTGTGCTGCAGAGATGGTTCTGGGTCACCAGATTCCTGAAGTACTAACGTCCCCTGCTTTGCTACTAAAAAGCTTCTTAAGCCTGACCAACCATTGCAGTGCAGCCTTCAGAGATAAGAGCTGCTCAGATGCAGAGCAGCTAGCAAGCAACCGCACTCTATGAGCACTGCTCACCAACAATAAATGCAACCTGGACACCTACAGCACTTTTTGACTGACCAGCCAATGTGATGAAGGTTACACTACATTTCAAGACACCTCTGTTGTGCATTTGAAACTTCTATGTGGGTAAGCAGACACAAGGAATGGAGAAGAGTGCTATGTTATCTGTGGGGCTCCACTGGACTCTCAGAAAGCTTTTCTTGGGAAGTGATGAAAACCCTCATTTTTTGTGGAATTAAAAATGGGCTAAACAAATCATCACAGGGAAAAATCCCTGACTTGGCAAAATCAGGTATTGCAGCTGAACTCTGCTTTCACCAGTTGTGTGAACTCCATCACTGGATATTTTTCCATAGTGACTAAGGTGCATGCACATGACCCCTCCCCACCCCATCTGTTTTGGGGCAGCCAGGCCCAACAGAGAGGGTTGGGCAGACAGCAAAGAACTGCAACATCTTGAATCTGCTAGTGTTCAGGTATCAATAAGTTCTAAGTGCTCCACTACATACATCTGTATTTCTGCATCCAGTGTAGCTGATCTAGAGGAGTTGTAAAAGGCAAGACAGGAGATAGTGTACAGGAGTTAACAACTTCTTGTTGGCTCAAGATGGAAGAATCTTGTGTGCTCATTACCTCAGCAGCCTGAACTGTGTTTTGTCTCTTTTTTTGAGCCTATCTCTTTTAGAAACAAAACAAATCCCAAGGAAAGAGATGGAAAAGGGCTTGGTGGGAGTTTATTTTTCCCTACTCAACTGATGAGTCCTCTCATTGCTTTGAAGATACCATCTCATTTATCTCATCCAACTCCCATGTGCCTTTGTTTCTCATTTACTTTGTCTGCTCACTACATCGGGGAGGTGGATTTTTTTAAATAAATATAGCTAAACTATCAAGATGATACATGGGAAAAGGGGACTATGTACTATGAAATTTGCCTCAGTAACTTTGTCTACCATGGTATAACTGAAAGCTCTTAATTCCTTGTTGCAAGGATAGAAGACAAAAGAAGAGAGCTGTGTTTTAAGGTCCAAGTCTGGGAAGTCAACACAAAAAGTATGTTTTGATTTTTTCCATCCAAGCAGTCTGATCTGGGAGTCCTTGAGAAGCAATAAATACAAGAGCCCAGATAGCATTTAGACAGAGTCAGTTTTCTGACTAAGCTCAATTCAGCAAAGGTTCTCCAACTTCAGCCATAGAACGGTAATTTACAGGCTTTAGACAGGATAGATTTTGCTCTGTCCCTCACAGTAAGCAGTTAAAACTCCACATGAAATCTTAGTTAATAGGACAGAGTCTTCTCAACTGGCTCTACGCATATCTCACTGTGAAACCACTGCTAGGAAATAACAAAATGCTTCCCAATCCCTTCTTTGGAGAAACAAGGCAAAGCTTTTACTGCCAAGGCTAGATGTCATTAATTCAAAAGAAAAAAATTACTGGTAACTTGGAAAACAATTCTAAAATGCTTACAGATTCATGATGTAGTCCTTTTGGAAAAGGTTATTTGGTAATGCTGCTATAATCACATCTTTCATTAATTTTTAAAATATGCAGTAACTTACAAATGTGGTATATACTGACTTAACAACCTTGTAGAGAAACTATTTAAAAGGCTTTTTACGTTTACACCATGTTCTCTTGTCAAATTGCATTGCTTTTGCCTTACCATTCCTTGCATTGTTGATAGTTGTGCTTTTTATGTAATTCAATACTGCTCATTCCTGACAGGTCAACAGAATGAATTGAGGGTCACAAGATAACAACTCATCCACCTCTGGTCCATAGATTCAATCCCTGTCCCTGCCTAGGGTATGAGAAATAGATCACCTCAAGTAATAGCTCCTGTATTGCTCACAGGAAAGGCATCAGCTGTATCCATCTGGATCTATCCCTGCTGGCAGTTTCAGACAAGCTGCCCAAGCATGGAAATAGAAATGCCTTCTCATGCACAAATCAAGTGCCATTCTATCATTTCTGAAGTAAACTGGCAGGACATTATAGGGAGCAAGCATGCATTGAACCTGTTTGTACTTGGCTGGTCTAGATATAGATGGAGGACTTTTATCTTCACTGGTCAGTCTACTTCCACTGCATGTAATGGAAGATAAGAGTCAAAGTTTCTGATAACACCTCCTGTCCTCAGTTATGCCCATCAGTAGGACAGATGACTGAAGATACAAAGGAAGGAAGCAGCTGATAAGGTCATCTTCACTACACATAACGTCAAATGTATCCTCCTTTCCGAAGCCTTTTTCCCTCACTGGACACCAACAAGGTGAGACAGATGAAAAAGTACCTTACTTTGCTTCTCAGAAAGTACCCTGGGGGCCTCTGAAATCAGATTTTAACAAGATCAGGCCCTACAGAATAGACTGTTTAAGTTTTATGCATTTTGAATATCTAAAAATAAAATAAAAACAAAAAAAATAAATATACTTAATAGCACCTTTTGAGACTAACTATATAAGCAGATAGATGGAAGGATCAACAGAAGACTAGATAGAGAGCCAAATATATACTTTAAATGATAATACTGAAGGAAAAGCTAATTGCAGTCTCATCATAAATAGACCACTTCATTTAGCAAAGCCTGAAACCAACCTTGCCTTTTTTCCCCCCTTTACTGTAAAAGAAAAATGCTTGCAGAGGAAGTGCCTCAGCAAGCAAAAAAACCCCAACAGTAAAATCACCCAAATCAGTAAAGGTTTCAGCTAACCCGAATCTGCACTTCTATTGTGGGAATGTAGAGAGAGAGAAAGCGAAGCAAGATTGCCCTCTGATTCCAGTTAAAATCCCCCTTTATTTACATCTGTTCCTCTAACAGGTAGTGCCAGAAGTAGCTATTTAATGGGCAGACCCAAGAAGTGCTATGAAGCACAATCTGGAACACCACCTCCTGGCAGAGAAATAAGCGTTCTGGTTTTTTGCTAGTCCCCTGGATGGGATGAAGTTATCTCAGCAAAACCAGGGGAGCCCCAGATCAGGGCAATCACAGCTCAGGAGCACTGAGTGGTTAAGTCACCAGAACGGAAGTTGCACACTCTCTCAGAATCACAGAATCACAGAATGTTTGGGGTTGGAAGGGACCTCTGTGGGTCATCTAGTCCAATCCCCCTGCTGAAGCAGGGTCACCTACAGCAGGCTGCACAGGACTTGTCCAGGCGGGTCTTGAATATCTCCAGAGAAGGAGACTCCACAACCTCCCTAGGAAGCCTGTTCCAGTGCTCCGTCACCCTCAGAGGGAAGTTCTTCCTCATGTTCAGATGAAACTTCCTGTGCTTCAGTTTGTGCCCATTGCCCCTTGTCCTGTCACTGGGCACCACTGAAAAGAGCCTGGCCCCATCCTCCTGACACCCACCCTTCAGATATTTAGAAGCATTTATTAGGTCCCCTTGCAGCCTTCTGTTCTTCAGGCTGAACAAGCCCAGCTCCCTCAGCCTTTCTTCATAGGACAGATGCTCCAGCCCCCTTATCATCTTTGTAGCCCTCCGCTGGACACTCCAGTAGCTCCTCATCTTTCTTGAACTGGGGAGCCCAGAACTGGACAGAGTACTCCAGATGAGGCCTCACTAGGGCAGAGTAGAGGGGAAGGAGAACCTCCCTCTACCTGCTGGCCACACTCCTCCTAATGCATCCCAGGATCCCATTAGCTTTCTTGGCAGCCAGGGCACACTGCTGGCTCATGGTTAACCTGTCGTCCACCAGGACACCCAGGTC
>Ga0065711_1043724_pt1 | contig 14551 bp, 12 predicted proteins | sample Hoacrofraction12_FD_59098 | JGI IMG/M metagenome (GOLD analysis project Ga0065711, IMG submission 59098) | Hoatzin crop microbial communities from Cojedes, Venezuela - Epithelial fraction 12 v2 (version 2) | ecosystem: Host-associated > Birds > Digestive system > Esophagus > Crop | place...
CCCGCCTTTACTGTCTGCACACACAGCATGACAGACTCTCTAGTTAAATTATTAGAGTTATTTTTCTCTAACTTTTTCAGGCTTTACTTTGGAGACTGAATACGTACTTTTACAATGATCTCCGCAACACTGAGAGAAATTGTATCAGACAAGTTGCAAAGGCCCTTGGTGAACACCCACAAGCACGCAGGCAGTTAATTTCCCAGTTATCTCAGATGCGGGTGTAAAGACTGAGAATAATAAAGCAGAATAGGTGAAGGCTCACCAAATAAAAGAAAAGCAAACAAATCTGTAAGTAAAGCTTCCTGGCAGCTTAGAAATACAGCTTTTTAGCTGGTAATTAAAGCATATTTTCTCTTTGACTGTATTTCTGTTATTTTTGTGCCAAATTCTGCAATTTTTCTGGCATTAACACAAAAAGGGAGCACCTGCTTCTAATTCAAAAAAACCCTGTAAATTCTGGTCTTAAAAATAAAACCTTTGGAGAGTAAGGAATTTTTCTATCACTTGTGTTGTTTTCCTTTATCAGTTTACAACATGAACCAGGAAAGGATTTTTAGTGAAGTTATGTTTAGGTTTTCCAGTGTTTTCTTCCTTTTTCCTTTTTTTTTTTTTTTGTTTTGTTTTGTTTTGTTTTTTGCTTTTTTCGCAGGGGTTTTTAGAACATGAAAGTAGGAAATCCTTAGGTAGGGATATATATTATTCTTGACCAGTGAAATTGTATTCAGATTTGGCTGAAGCATGAACTATTTAGAATAACTAATTTCCTTCAGAAGTGTGTGTTGGTTAGGAAGATTCTGCAGTGTGTTCAAATGAATGAATGTCTAGAAATGTTCTGCAGAGGCTGGCTTACTAGCTTGATCAGTGTCTCTAGCACCAGCTGCATCACCAGTGCCTGGGTGCTTCTTGCAGAAGTGGCTATTATGGAAAATATTATGAGAAATAAACCTGCTATGTCCTAGCATCTCACTGGGCTCAAAACATTTCTGCAGTGCCACTATCTCACTTCATCTGGGTCACTCCTTGCACTCCTCCATATTCAGGTGGGTGGAGAAAAACATACAGAGTTCTCTGGACGATGGTAATAGTCATCATGGGGAGGTTTCCACATCTCTTACTTCTTCTCTGTGTATGGGTGTTAAGTGTGGGAGAAGCCCAAAATGACTATTTGTTGGACTTGATTCTTCTGCACCATCGCTTGGAGCAACAATGTTCTCCATTATTAGTTGTTTATGAGCAAACATGCTGCAAAATATCTATTCCGGAGGCATGGAGTTCAAACACTCATCATGATAAATGCTGGGTTTGTTATAGGAAGGTATGCCATACTTAAGCTGAAAGGCCAAACTTCTGAGATATAGGATGTTCCAGTCATTAGGCTGTCTGTGTAATCTTAATTTGCATACAAATTTGCATGGACAGCTACACTTCATAATGCTTTCACTACAGGAGCCAGGTCTTGGTAATATATACATTCTGCATGCAAAGGAGACAGAGTTCAGGATCCCCAGACAACCATGGAAAAGGTATTTTCCAAGCTATTAAACTTCAAATCCTGTGGAGCAGACAGAATTCATGGTGTAGATTCAGAAATCCCTAGTCAGTGTAGGAAGTAAGAGTTAGTAAACAGAACGCTGCTCATTACAGAAGGTCTTCAAAAGACCTTTGGAGGTCATTTAGTCCAACTTCTCCCCCAAAGGCAGGACTGTTGCCAACACTAGGTCAGGTCAGCTGTGGCTTTGTGTTACTGCATCTTGAAAACCTCCAAAGTCAGAGATTTCAGAGTTTACCTGCACAGCTAGACAGAGGGCTACACTGCAAAATTTACTCCTAGTGAAAAGTTTTTCCCAATGACCATCTTAACCTTTCTAAGTCCTTTTTTTTTACTACCCTTCAAGTAGTAATAGCCTGCTATTAGACCAACCCTTAGCCTCTTCAGCAGACTAAGGACCTGGCAGCCATTCCTTGTGGCCCAGGCCTATGTGTATCTTCATAGACCCCATGAGAACCTCTCCAGCAGGTGGTCCAAAACTGGATTCACTTTTCCACTTGCAGCCTCATGAGCTCCAAGCAGAGGGGAGTAAAAACTTCCTCATAACTTTTGGCCAACTTCTGGCAACAGAGCCTGATCTGCATTTTAACTTATTCACAGTGAGAGATTATATTCAACCTAGAATCCATCATTACTCTTCAGCAGGACTTCTACTCATCCTTTAATCATATGTGAGCTTACACTGTCCGAACAGAAGTTTACTTTTCTCTTTGTTGAGCATCATGAGGCTTCTGTTGGCCCAGTTCTCAAGTTCAGGAAAGTTCCTTTGGATTCAAGTTCTGCTAGTCATTGTGCAAGTCTCTCCCCCTAATTTAGTATCATTGATAAATTTGCAGGTGGTGCATCCTGGGTCATCACCTGGGTCATCGATTAAGACATTGAACAATATGAGCAAAAGTTCGGCCTTTTGGGTTCTGTGGTCATTGCAGCCACCAAGCAGATTCCAAGCCAGTCATTGCCACTTTTTGAGCCCAGAGATACAGGCAATTCTCAGTCCATCTAACCATCATTTCTTCCAGTCCATGCTTCCCCAGCTGCCAAATGAAAATGCTGTGGGCTATGGAGTCAAAAGGTTTCCTAAAGCTGAGGTATATCACATCTTCAGGCCTCCCCTTGTTCACAAAGACAGTCATTTTGTTGTAGGAGGCAGTCAGATTTCCTGAATATCTTTTGTGCCTGGTAAATCCATGCTGATTGCTACTTTAAGCTTTTTGTTCCTCACATGTTTGGAAATGTATCCCAGAAAGATAGGCTGTGTGATCTTTTCAGGGACTAAGGTGAGGCTGGCTGGTCTATAAGTCCCTGGACCCTTCCTCTTACCTTTCTTAGAGATGGCACCCCGTGCTGCTATGCAAGCCATCCAGGGAAAGCATGTGGGAGCCCCAGGGAAATATTTGTTTTCTCTGTGAAGGGCAGGGTATCCTGAAACTGGTTTGCCCTGACAGAAGGGTCCGGGCCTGAGAAAGAGTCATGGTCCTGGCAGCACCCAGTGAGCTTTTGCTGGCCCTTGAAAATATAGAGAAGATAGTGTAAATCTCATGCCACACCATGCCTGTATGTGCACAGGTATTTATCTCAGCCGACTGTGTCATTTCTGTGTGGTCACACTAGCTTTAGGCTTCTCACTTAGACTTCTGAATAAGCAGGACAGATCACCTCATATACAATTCCTCCAGAAGACAATCCCGAACTTGCAGTTTAATCAGCATTTTAGCTCAACTTTATTCTCACTGTTTTTTCCTCTTGGGGGAATACTGGTTATAAAGGAATCTGACTCAGTCCCCAGAGTTAAGGAATCACTCCCTTAGGCAGTGTGACTTGTCCTATTGAGTTGAACTGGAAATTTATTTTGTTGTGTAAAGCAGCAAAACATGATTCATATACTGTTAATACTCAGCTTCACATCTGCAATTGAGCACTTAATGAATTTTCAGTTCAACAAATTAATTGCCATTTTAGCCTGAAAATGTTTCAGAGATCCTTGGGAACAAGAAAGAACATAGCTCAGTTCCCTCATCCGTGTGGAGCAACACGTGACCTCTGCAGCTATGACTGTCTTAAGAAAAAAAGTTTTGCCTATTTAGAACAGCAATCACCAAGCCAACAAAACCATTAAGAGGTGAAGCTAACAATGCATTTGCTAATTATTATTGGACATTAATGCAAAGAATTGAAATTTCATCCAAAGCAATCAACTCTCTACTTGAAAACTGTCACAGAACTATAAAGTTTTGAAACTACAAGAGCCTTTAAAATGATTTTTTAAGAAAATAATTGAAGATTGTTTTGTTCACAGGTAGTTGCATTTGGAAGCACTTCAGCAGTTGTGCTCTTTAGTTTTGCAGCTAGTACACTGTGAAAAACTTCTGGCCCACCAGAGGCCTCCTGCAATGCAGGCACTGAACTGCTCATCCTTGATCCTTTGGATTCAGTGACAGGATGGGGAATATCTGCACAGAGAGCAGAAGCAGCAGCAGGCTGGGTTGTGGAAAGGCTACATTTCAAGCAGCAAATGTCGGCAGAATAGACTCAGGAATCCCACCCAGATTTACTTGTTTCTAAACCACGACCTTAAGAACTTCCTTCTGTCTCTTGGACAACATTGCTACAAGGCATAATAGATATGGAATGCTAATAGACATTTTTGGAGAATGTCACAGAAATGGCAGTGGGAAAAGCATTGTGCGACATTCCAAGTTTGTGACTGGATCCTGTTAAGAGAAATGCAGGAAGAAATCCATTCTAGCATGGATGCCATTGCGATGGTGTTAATTGAGGGCATGGATCATGAAAAATATTGCCAGCTCTGTCACTTGTTACAAGTTGTTGATTTATATGAGAAATGAGGACTACAAAGGTGTGTTTGCGGATAAGCATTTGTGTTTCTCTCTTGGTATAAAGGGTTGAGAATAGAGGTGAAAAAGCCAAGGAATGAGAAGAATACAAAAGATACCCACAAATCTAGTGAATATTATCTTGTTCAGTAGGTGACATGCTAATTTCCTCTTTGAGTATTACATATTGTGCCCCTGCTAAAGTTTATTATCAAGTAAATTAAACTGGAACTTGCAGCCTTTGGTATATCAGTCAGTCCAAAGAATAAATGTCTTTCATTATTAATTTTTAAAAAAACAGAAATGAAAAGTCACTTTATTTTCAAAGAAATAGTCAAGTGATGTATGCTGTCTATGCTGTATTTTAGGTGTTTTATCATATCTCTGCATGAGGTTGCCCAGAAGTTAGAGCAAATTAGCAAAAAGATAATAAAAAATTCCAGTTTCTTAAAATCTTGTCATTTTCATTGTATATCAACCCACTTTTTAAATAAAGTGAAATGATGGATGCAGGAAGAATTACGTTAACTTTGCCCCTCATCTCTGAGCTACACCTGAAGATTAAGTTCTGCTTTACTTATGGTGTTGATTTCAAAGGAATACAGCAATGTGTTCACAAAACCATGATCTAAAGCTTTAGCTTTCATGTATGAGAATTCCCTAGAGAGTAAGAAAATAAGTGACCCAAATTCTAAAAGAAAATAGTTTAGTCACTGAGAGTTCATGGTCTTTATGCAGTTGTTTCACATATGTCCTAGTTAGAAACCCAAAACAGCTAGACAAGAGCTTTCAAACCAGCAATTGTAGCTGTTCCCTTTTTTGCAGCCTGGCTGCAAGTCATGTGCTGTTGTTTCGGTAATTTATATCTGTACTTCTCAGAATTCCTCCAGTAATTATATTTTTATGAATTTATTTGGATTTCATTGGAGGTAGGTAGGGTGATGTGTGCTAGGGAAGGCAGTGAAGTGTTTGGCATAGAGGAGATGCCAGTTATCTAGCTGTTGGGATATGCAGTCCTCCTTATCCTGTATAAATCTGCCATCAGCTGGTTATAATGAAATTGATTCCCTAAAATCTGTAAAGATTCAGTAATTCCTTAAAATCAAATTGTTTTGGAGACTCTCAGAATGTTTCTTATGTGCTCAATAGGCTATGCAAGATAATTTCTCTCCAAAATGAATTTAAATAGACCTTGAAAATGTAACACTGAATAATTACGCCTGTGTCAGGCAGTGGGTTTGGGTTTTGAGATGGGATATTTTTCCAAAAAACAAAAATTTCCTAAGAAATAAAGAAATTGCTTGCTGCTGCCACTGCTGAACTAACTGATGGCTCTGTGTGGGTGTTCCTTATTGCAGCTATGCAAAAGAAATCAAGAGTCACAGTCAAGCACAAGAAGACAGTTATTGTAGGCACTGCCACTGAACCGAGGAGTGGCAGAGTGCTGCAGGTGTGGGGGAGAGTGCTGCAGGTCTGGGGAAGAGTGGCGTTTCTCTGACTTTTTTGCTCCTTGCTTTTCCTGGAGTCTTGCATTCGACATGTCATGTAAATGGCGAAAAGAATGGCTGCAAATTAGAAAGAGGAGCTGGGACTGAACTAGGAGAAAATAAAAAAATATGATGGATTAGGTAAAATGAAGAAACAGAAACTGAGGACCATGCTGATAATGAGAAGAGAATTATAGTAATGTTGGATGAGGGACCTGTTTATAACAACCCCCAAACCTAGTGTATGATTTGCCCACCTGTAGCAGCTGTGATGAAGGATGTTTTCCCACCTCCTTTTCATTCAAGTGTGACAAACAGGATCAGCAGCAAAGCTGTCTTTGGAACAAGTTTCTCATTCCACTAATCTGTCAGCATTATCTCCTGAGCTGCTTCCTCCTCCTGTGAGCCTGCAGCAGATGTAGTTACTTTGCAAAAAAAAGCACGGAAATCACTTTGCAAGTCATTTCTATCAGTGCCATCAGCTCACTTAAGAAATGCAACCCTGACCGCCTGCACTGGGTCTGAGGCAGCATCTCCCTCCATCCTAACTCATGGGCAGTGAGGTATCAGCAATGACAGGTGTCAACAGAAGACAGCCATAATTGCCAAAACCCCAGGACAAATTAAAAAATGCGCAGCCAGCTGAAAGCTATCAAAATAAAAGGCACTTGGGTTAAAATAGAAAACGGGACCACAGGAGTCTTATGGTCATATAGAAGTGTGGGGAAAAAAACAGTGGCCAAGAAAATAATTATTACCCTCCCTGCTGTTGAATGAACATATACAATAAATAAATAAACAAATGGGAGGTTGGATAGAACTACAACTTTGATAATGAGTTTAACTGATGAAATATGGCTATCTTTGCAAGTGTGAAGATCCTGGGCACTACGAAGGGATGCTGCCGTGTCCGTCATCTTCTGTTTTGTGGTTAATATACCAAGGAACCGCTCTGCCCTCCAGCCTGAGTTTACTGCAACTTTTCTGATCTTGCTTTGGAATAAAAGTGTTGCTCTGTTCCAGGCCTGGGTGATAGGGATCCAGAAACCTAACAGAAGCAATGACATTGATTCATTACAGTACCTTAAAGAAATCAGTCACGTTCTGGATGCTGTTTTCTATCTCTGTTCGTTGTGAGGATTCATCAACAGTTATTTTATCTCTCTGCAGATCCGCTGATAGCATTGATGGGGAATGGCGATGCTACCTGTTATTACTAATAAATATGAAGGTGTCATTTTTTTGTCGTTGCAAGAAATACAAGTTCCTTTGGATAGAATTATATCTAGTTTCGTTTTCAAACTCACCATGGGCTTTTTTATTTATTAAAAAAGTCATGTTGGCAGATCTATACAGCAAAAGCTTAGTTAAAAAATAGAGAAAATAAACCTTTTAGTGCAAAAATCATTTGAATACTGAGCTGTGGCAAATAATGCCAAGACTAAGCTGTTTCCTCTACTCTGCCTGTGGCTAGCTCCTGCTCCAGGCAGTAACTAATAGCCTGCAGTTTGGCCTTGACTTTCTGGGATAGTGGAGCAGTGCTTAAAGCACATTTGAAGTAGAGGAAGAAGCATTAAGACACTGACGTATATCCCTGCACCTCAGGTAACAAATGCCAGCCCGTGTCTGTGAAACACATTAAAGTAGCTTCAGGGCTGCTGTCGCTCATGCTGTCTGCCTGCTCCAAAAGTACCATTAGGGCTGTTGGGAAGAAGATGAATGGAGTGACTCTTCAGCAATTTCTGGTGAGTTAGAGTTGGAGTGGAGGCATGGCATAGGAGTAACCTTGGCTCTTTCATGCCGTGGCGACAACTTGGTTGCTTATTAAGCCAGTAAAAACTGGAAACAGAGGCTCATCATCTGGCTGTCAGGGTTTGAATGCACTCAAGGAGTTTTAATTTAACCAAAGGGCCAAGGTCCACAAACTTTCATAATTTGAATATTCCTGAAAAATAAAGCATGTGCTTTTCCCTTATTCTTCAAAGAAATGACCGGATAGCTGCCAAATATAGCTTTCTTTTGTGATGAAATACATGCCACCAACATTCATTCTGTCACTCTGATCTTCAGATCTGCTAATCAATGCCCCTCGGGGCGGTTAGATGAGGGGCTGACAGTCAGAGTCTGAATTCTTTCCACAGCACTTTCTGCAGAGGAGGAGTCAAGGAGATGAACCTGTGTCCTGTGTAATACTCTCCAAGAACAATGTGGGTTCAAAATATATTAGACTTACAGTTTTCTGACAGCACTTTTCTTTACGAAATTCTTCTCGTAATTGCTGCCAAAAGCAGAGGTCGGCTGTTAACAGAAGGGTGGTGCAGAGCCCGGAAGGCAGAGTACGCTGCACACTTTGGGCAGCCTCACTTTCTGTTCTGCAATGTTTCCTGTAATCCTCCGCGCCTCTGCAAAGCCAGGTTTTCTCTTTCGCTGCAAATGGAATGTATATACACCATTTTGAGACAAATATGTGCTAGAAAATTGAAGCACTTTAATGCCCACATCCACCAGACTAACTTTTATGGCATGGCAGCGCTTGACAGATAGAAAAGTTGGGGTTTTTGTTAAGAAGTCGGGAAGTGGAAGGAAATAAACTTACAACTAACCTTGTCTCTGAAACTGCAGGCTGCTTGGGAGACTGAAAACACAGGAAGTGCTCTATGCTGAATGACTGTAAATTCTGGGAAAACAGGTATATGAAACTCAGTAAGGATTAAAGGCAAAACTAATGCAGCATTTCAGTCTGTTTTTTCAGTCCATAAATGTTCCATTTTATGTTCCCATTTATGTTCTCATTTATGTAGGTGGTGATCTCCTATAGTTTTCACAAGTTGATGCAGAACATATTGCTGTGCAGATGGGACAAATAATCACGGTAAGTAGCAACATCAGTGACTAAATACCTTAAACATCACAGGACAAAAAGTATTTTCTCCATCCTTGCATATACCTGGGCACGATCTATATATACGAATGCTGTTAACAAAGATAATCATGTGATAGCCCATAGCCCTGTAAGACAATCTTTATAGTCATGTGATTTCTGCATGCAAGTTCCCTCATGCAGCTTGCACTGTGACTTGTTTCTACATCTACTTAGGCTGTGTTTCCATCATTCCAAATATGCAATAGCAGATAGAGTCCCAGTCTGCCAGGTTTTTCTTTTTCTTTTCTCTTTTCTATGAATTAGCATTATTATAGGCAAGTGTCTTTCTTTGTCACAAAGAGAAAATTGAAGAAAAGTTAACCTGTCTGTGGGGAAGCCCGATTCTATTCTCTTGCTTAAAAAGCACAAAGGAAGTCTTTTACTTTTCCGTATTATTCCTCAATCCACCCATGATGGATTGCAATGTGTCTCTGTTCCCAGATTTATAAATACGAATTTATAATGGAAAAATTGTTATATAGTTATCTTAGACACATGGTCCTAATCAACAATGCATTAATTAGCAGTACTGAAAAATGCATCAGAAGAGATATCTTTATTTTTTCCCAAAATTTTGCTTTTGATATCCCTGAAGTCACTTAACAGCATCAGCAGCAAAGCAGACATTAACCCAAATTTCATGAATGTATGATCCATAGTGGCCATTTTTCTGAAAAATGACAGATTAAATATTACATAAGCCATTAATTTTCAAGAAAGGGGGTTTGTTTCTCATTAAAACAGGCTTAAAAATCTCATATTTCCTTCCTGAGACTGTAATACTACAAGTTATTAGTTGCTGGAAGGACTGGGGCATGGAGGCCTAACGTGACAGGTGAGCAGCTCTGTACAGGCCATATTCAAAGCATCTGTCCTCTCTGGGGAGCTGCTGTGCTGTCTGAACAGTCCCCTTCTGCTTCAGAGGTTGGGTTTTGACATAATAAATGGGGTTCATTTTTACAGCCACCATCTTTCAGTCTCCAGAGTTAACAACAAGCCCTTCCAGGCATATTTGTAGGAAAGCAGGGCATTCAGAGGCTTTGTTCATTTGAAAATGAAATTAATTAGGCAATGTGCACTAGATGTTTGTCCCAAAGGCTAGTATTATTGCTTTTTAACCAATGGCTGTCATTTACTGAAATAGCAAACCACATATTTAATTTTAATGTTACTGTCACATCTGAATTGATAAGTTAGATATGTAAATTTGATTTCAAATGAGAAATTAAATGGCTAATCAGCTGATCATTACTTTCATAGTATGTCATTAGCATTTTAGGCCTCACAATGTTATTTCTTTTTGACTACTGGGTAGTTTTACTCTCACAGCATGTTATTTAACCCAATTGCTATTTTTCTTGTTATATTTAATTAAAACTTGTGAAAAAAACATTTACAAGGGAAACACCAAAATTACCGTTTTAATATAGTCTGATGTATCCCTTACAGAGGTCGAAAAACAGTAGATAAACATGTCTGTGGATGTAAGATATCACACATACTGCCTTCTGCACACAGTTCGTTCTATTCAAGTAGAACTTCCGTGTCTGTCAGTTTGTGTGCTAGGTTTACGTGAATGGGGTAAACCAAGTCAAAGACAATAGTGACTTGATTTTTACTTTTCCAGTGTTTGTGCTTTGGAATGGTTTCCGTTGTTTTGAGTGTCTCTGGTTTGATCTTCAAGTTACAGTCTTCAGATGATTGCTCTCTGTGGCAGGCATTTACACACTATTAGGGTGTTTTTTACCTTCAAATTATGTTTTCTATTGTGGATGAGTTTGGTAGAATGTTGAGGAGAATTTTTAAGGCTCTTATAAACCAATAACTTATCTTTTTTCAAGAGGGAGATCAGCATAGAAGAAGTTTGGAGAGAATATACATTATCAGAACTATCTTTTTGCTTAGAAACTCCAGCAGCTCCTGGCTTGGAGCTGGATTTGGCATTTAGTGAGGAGTAACTTCTTTATACATGAAAACCCACACACATTTGATAAGTCAATGTAGACAGCTTACACATCTTGAAATTCCAGCATATAAATGCCCTGAAAGTGTCATTTTCTCAAAATATGGAGAGGAGTGGGATTTCTTCCTGCCATTGCAACTCTGGGCTGCTGTGATTGTGCACGGTCTACGTGCCCACACTGGATGGGTTCTGTGTTTCTCCAGTTCTCTTCCTGCCCCTTGATCCAGCCATTGCAACATTAAACTACCCAGTTCAAACATACAGGGGACAAGGCAGAGCTGGAACAGACATTGGAAAGATGGGTTGCAAACAGGGAGAGGAACTTGGACTGTGAGTCAGACTGGGGAGCAAAACTGGGAGTTTGGCATCAGGCTCCTGTCAGAGACACTTAAATGTCTTCAGCCGAGACCAGGAACTCCTGAGAGCAGATGGAGCTCTTGGTCTCCCAAGCAATTTGGAGAGTAATCTAGGAACTGGTAAAAATGAAAAAAAAAAGGACAAATAGATCTGAAAATAAGCTTCAGTGCCAGCAGGAGAGCAGCAACTGCTCAGGCAGTGAGAGTAGTGAGCAAGGCTGAAGGAGATAACTGGAATGGACACAGTTTAGAAGACTACTGGAAACCTAGGGTGGAAGAAAAAAAAAATGTAATTGAACCACCAGAAAGGGAAAACAAGAGTTAACAAGATTACTGGATGAGGGAGAAAAAGATGTGGCTAGTGGGCAGCAGTGCAGGAGAGTAGAGGAAGGTTGGCTATGCAAAAGGGCCAGGAGTAGGATGAAAAAGTAGAGCACTTCTGGGACTAGTGAAGTGAGGACATGTGTCTGAGAAGCAACCAGATGAAGGCTGAGGAGGATGGGCACACTGAATCAAGCTTGGAGCAGATGGGGAACAAAACATCAATGCCTGTTCCCATAAAAGCACACTCTGCCATAGAGCCTGGTGCTGGACCCAAGATCCCAGGGCCTCTTGCTGTACTGTTCCTTCCAAAGATGACTGGGTGTACATGTGTTTGCAGCATATGCTACCCATGCCAGTTGACTTTAGACAGATAATAATAAGGATGTGGTGGCATGATCTCCTTTAGGTGTGATTGCACGTAATCAGAGACCCAGGAAGGGCCCAGTTCACACTAAGACCTCTGACAATAGATATGCATTAGGGTTAAATTAATGCAGACATGTTACAACATAGTACAGCATATAAATACACTATGGCAATATTCTACACTGATACCTTGCTGATACACGCTGCTTTTGCTGTCTGTGATGCATAGCCCCAGTTCTGAGGCCAAAAATGGTAATATCTAAACCAGAAGCCAAGATTTTGGTCCAGTTCTGATCTGGATAAGAGCTCTGACATATGCAGTTGGGATTGTTAGAGAATTTCATTCCAAGAAAATATGGAGCAACAACCCAATCACACACATAGCTTAAAATAAACTTTTAACAGAGTGCAGTGCAATAGGCCTAAATGTGGTGGGACAGGCTAATATCAATGTGAACATTGTGTTGAACTTTGCCTCTTTCCCACACCGTTAGTGGGGGACCTCACCCTTAGTCCTCAGAGACCTGTGCCTGCACCAGTAATTCTCTTACTCTAGCTAAGTCTCTTAAGTCTTGACAGTGCTGAATAACTACCTATCTATCTTCAACTGAATGTTTTCCAGATTCACAAATTGTCATTCTTTTGCCTGTCTTTTTTGATTAGGTATCTGTTTCAGAGCCTACGTATTAGATTAAGTCTTGCACTACACAGGGTGCCACTGTCAAAGGCACTGCCATTGGTATTTTTCCAGAATTCTGGTCTCTAGAACACACACATAGGTGTGGGAAACGTGGCTTAAACTGTTTAACCAGCCGATGTACTGTAATGACTTTAATGAACAGCATACTTTGGCTGGAAAAGCTCAGTGATTTCTGCTGAATTTGTTCCATTTTGACTAAAATAGTTAAACCATTCACCTGAAGTAGGATCAGAACTCAGTTCCATTGGTTTTGCACCTATTACCCATAAGTGCATGTCCGTGAATGCCCATCTGTGAAGTCTGAAGCTCTTTCTGTTTCTCTAGTTCAGCAGAAAGGTATTTATTTCATGCAATGTGAAACTGGTTCCACTGAGGGTTTGTGAATCAGCAAGTGTGTGAATCTTGCCCTTAGATGTTGCACAGGCAGCACAAGGCTGTAGAACCCTGTAAATGGACTGGGGCAGTCTGTGGAGTCTGGGGTGTTGGTCTATCCAACGCTAAACCAGCGCTTTGCACTGATTCTCTGTGCTTTCATCCCTTGGTTTCTAGAGCTGGATCTGGGACGTGCTCTGATTTGCAGGAGTACTACATGCACTTCACCGTAATTGATGCAGTAGCAACTACACTTGGGGTGGACACAGTAGTGCGTAAGTCTGAGTATTTTGAACATTTAGGCTCTGAGGGTTCAGGATGAGCCCCCATTCATTGTGGGGGTGCTCCAAGCCTGGGCTCTTTGGCCCTCAGATGGAATTAACACCACTCCTGGAAGCTCCCAAGGTTGCCCTGAGTAGACTGTGTGTGAAACATCTAAATGGTATTTTGAAGAGCACCAGAGAAAAGCCTTTAAGCAGATTAATCTTCAGAATCTTTGTTTCATGTGTAGTGCCTGAATCCAAAACCTGAAAAATGAGGAGACGGCAAAAAAGTCACAGTCAGCTTATTAAGTTAGCGCTGTCCATTCTGAACGAGGCAGGGTCAGGTAGGAGCAAAAAATAGTATGTAATTCTTTAACTGGAGAATATATCATCATGTAGATATACATAAGGTTGAGTACTGTAGCATTAATTTCCACATTTCTAAACTTTGGAGTGTTATACTCCATGACCTTTTAATGTAGTTTTGTATGTAATTTTTATATATGACTTTTAAAAACTGACAGATGGCAAGCTTTTGCAATTATTATCCCTTTATTTCCCCAGAATGAGATCTAGTAGATTGTAGAATAAAATCCTAAGGGAAACGTTGGCTGTTTCAGTGGTTGTGCCAGTTAAAACTGTAGTGTACAATATACTGTGAAGGACAATTCTACAGTGATAAGTCAGAGGACTGTACGATTTCATACAGCTTTTTTTGTTTGTGCTTTGTGTGGTTCGGGGAAAGGGAGTTAGCTTGTCGCTGTATTATCCTGCTGCTCTGCCTCAGGGAAAGACTAGACTTGGGCAGGATGAATTAATTTTCATTTGGATTGTGTCTCTCTCCCTTTCTCTTGGCATCACATTTGAAGGTCCTGTGTTGTGTGATCAAAACCGACGCGATGCAGAGTCAGTCAGCTCTGCTACCAGCAGTAGGAATGAGTACAACACAGAGGGTACTAGGGATTATGGAGATGCTATCTGACCAGTAAAGAGAAGAAAAGCATCCAGTCTTTAATAAAATGGTTGTATCAGTGGGAGTGGAGAAACATTTTATCAGTGTAGACAAGGTAACACTTAGTAAAAAGCTTAAGGATTAACTTTTAAACTCTAGCTAATGTGGAAAAAGGAAAATGCTTATCTTTTGAAATCAAATGCATTTTCTTCCCAGGGCACTGAACATTGCCGTACAGCAAAATCTTCATTTGGCTAACGTGCAATGACTTACTCCAGAAATTTTGCCCTAAAACAGGTTAGCCAGAGAGAATCAGGCTCCCCAAAATTTGTTCCTGCCTATTCATTGCCATTGGAGCTAAGCAATTAAATTGAGACCACCTGATGACTGGACTTTCTCCCTTCCCTTCCCTTCCCTTCCCTTCCCTTCCCTTCCCTTCCCTTCCCTTCCCTTCCCTTC
>Ga0065711_1043725_pt1 | contig 14550 bp, 10 predicted proteins | sample Hoacrofraction12_FD_59098 | JGI IMG/M metagenome (GOLD analysis project Ga0065711, IMG submission 59098) | Hoatzin crop microbial communities from Cojedes, Venezuela - Epithelial fraction 12 v2 (version 2) | ecosystem: Host-associated > Birds > Digestive system > Esophagus > Crop | place...
TTCAAGACCCACCTGGACAAGGTCCTGTGCAGCCTGCTGTAGGCGACCCTGCTTTGGCAGGGGGGTTGGACTAGATGACCCACAGAGGTCCCTTCCAACCCCTACCATTCTGTGATTCTGTGAATCCAGGTATATTCATATATCTTCATACTATACACATAAATGGGAAGATTCCTACCTCTTTTCTGAATCATTTATCTCACCGCCTTTGGCAGAGTAAACCAGTGTTATCAGTTCAGTTGGAGGAGCATACTTGGTTCTGCATCACGGCGAGACTCAAACTAAAATGACTGCCAGCAGATTTTATAAGCAGGAGAGACTCAGCACAGCAGAGGACAATTTCTAAGAAAAGATTCATGCTTATGCTTATTTTCCACTAAGTACTGCCAATTTTGGTCTTCTCTGCAATGCCTCACAAGCTCTTTCTCTCATCAAGCCGCAGTTATGCTAGATACAATTAATTTAGATGCTGACTGGTTGAAGACATTGTTCAAGGTAAAATTAAATAATAGTGCTGAATCACTTCCCTCCTGACAAGCAGTATTGTCACTGAAAATACAGGGCTATGTCCTTTGGATTTACTCAGAAACACTGAAATCAACACTTCTGTCAAATGATAAGGGAATGATTTCTAGTTGCACCTTACCTCAATCGCCAATTGTATCACATGTTTTATTGGCAAATGCTAACCTTTTGCTAGTATCACGGTACAGAATTTAAATTGTACAAACACTAAATATATGAGGAAAACAGAAGGGACAAAAGAGGAGCTTTAATTAAGAGCAGGCCCTTCCAATCTACCTGCATACAAATAAAATTCATTCCCCTTATCTCCTGTCTCATTCCCTGCTTCTCTTTCATTTCCCTCCTTCACTATTTTATGTGTGTAAATCCAAGACTACAAATGGCATTATTCGGACAACAGAGGCCAATTTCTGATCTCACACCACTTTAATGCTGCTGCCAGTCTTGATTTACGGCTGAGAGTAAGGGCTGTTAGCTGGCAGAGCCCCGTCGACTCAACCAGCATGCCAACGGCTTCGCCCAGCGAAGGACTTGGCCAGTACTGCTCAGAAGCTGCGCCCTCGGCCGCAGCCCAACCAGTAAGCTGCTCTGCGAGGACGTGTCACAATAAACTGGCCTGAAAAAGCGCACAGCCTCTCCCCAGTGTTGCTTTTAACATCTTACACACTTCCACAAAATCATGCAAGCATTTTGCTGCGGTGGTAAGAGCTGCCATGACAAAAGCTGCAAGGTGTATATCCCAACAGCTCCCAGGAGATTCACGATTTAACTACCCCCAACTTTCCTTTCCGCCACTTCCCTTTCTGGACTTGATTCACACAGCTGTGCCCTGTCCTTAACATAACCTGTGGAAGCTAACATTCCACAGGGAGCCCAAAGCACAGAACCCCCAACGCTGGAGCACAGTGCGAGTGATTGAGGCTGAGCTCCCTGCCTGCAGAACCTGATGCAAAGCGACACGAGAGATACTATGGATACAAAGGAAGCCAGCACAGAAAATCCCAGTACAAACAGTACAGTGACACCTCGCTGCTTCTCGATAAATTTTGCCAAGCGATTCTGAAATCAGCCATTAGGTGCTGCTGCAGGTTTATTAATATGCCAGCCTGTCATCAGCCGGGAGAGTGAAAACGGGTAACGGCACCTGGTACAACTCGGTCCTTGCACCAACTTTATTCCTGCTGCTTGAACCATGGCCTAAGGTGAGCTCCGCAGTGAGAGTTCTCAACACGTCTATCCCACAGTTAACAACAGACGCATCCCCAGCTTCTGCCCCGCTGAGATGGTTCAGCAGGTCAGGCTCAGCAAGCTGGTGGAAGCGGGTACAGCTTGCTCTTCAGGTGGGTACCTGATCAGGTGAGCTGAGGGACAGCTCAAAGTATTGTTTATTATAGTTTTTGCTGCAGGAAAAATCTCAAGGCAGGAATTAAAAGGTTATCGTAGGCCAACGGTGTTTCAGGAGCGCTCCTTCTGGCATTCTTTGCTGTGGTTCTGTTGCAGCCAGGAACAATCTCACTTTCGGAAACCTGGCTAGTAATGAAATATCATTCTAATTTCCTTTTGTCCTTTGCACACCTGCAAACTTGCTGCCTTTCTCCACGAGTATCAAAATATTAGTTGAATGGGTCATTTTCTTTTACAGATGTACAAGTTTTAAACTGCTGGTCTCAAACCAGACATACAAAAGCAGTTTGTGGTAGCCACATTCTCCAAACAGTGGCCACGGTTCTGTTCTTTCCAACACTCACACTTCTAATTACCTCTGCTGACCACAACTGAGTTTTTTACTTGCTAATGTTAATGGTTCAAATGCCATTGTTGTCTACAAACAATTTCCTAAATTTTTAAATATATAACTTTTTAAAAAACTATTTTTTGTTTTCTCCTTGTATTTCCAGTTTGCACCAGAAGACTAGTTGCCTAGCTCCAAAGAATGCCCTCCTATACAAACCACTAAAATCACCTTTTAGTAAACATGTAAGTTCTCCTAGGTTCCTACTGAAGCTTCAGTCAAACTCTAAACTGACATCAGATCCTGGACTTTCTTGTTAAATCCTGTTATCTGGATTTTCTGAAATTCTCAGAGAGTTTCAAATTGTTTCAAATTGAGTTTTAGTGGTCAGACATTGGAATAGGCTGCCCAGGGAGGTGGTTGAGTCACCATTCCTGGAGGCGTTTAAAAAATGTGTAGATGTGGCACTTTGGGATATGGTTTAGTAGGCATAGTGTTGTTGGGCAGATGGTTGGACCTGATGATCTTAGAGGTCTTTTCCAACCTGTGATACTATGATTCTATGAAATCCAACAGGAATGGAGGGAATGTGTGTGTATCTGCCTGTCTGCAACCATATGCCATGTGCCTGAGTAACAGCACACGTGAACAAACGCGCTATTTATACTATATTCACAGAAAAACTGCCTCCTAAGCAGCAGGAAGAGAAGACATCAGCAGCTAATACTGCCACCTCTTAGTGCTCTCAACACTTTGCATGGCTTTCCTTTCCATGTGCCGAAATCTTCCAGACGCACCGCTCCCCGCACCCTGCCGCTGACCTTCACAGGAACGCAATGGGTGCGCGCGCAGGGTGTATGCTGAGATGGCCTCACCTTGATCCGACAGAGCTCCGGGCACCCTGGAGTAGAGCTGGGCAGGAACTTTTCATAAAAATGGTTCTTAGTTAGTTTTGTCAGAAGTTGTTGATTTGTGAAAACAGTAGCAGTGTTTCTGTAGCAGTGTATGTAGCAATTCTGACTGGAAATGTTTCCTGGGCCCAGAGATTTCTGGACAGAAAGAATACTCTCACCAAAACAGTTAGTCATCCAGTAATGAAATAACAGCAACTGTGCTTCAAGCCTTGATTGTCCGCATTGCCCCTGACAAATGCTATTTGCTGTCCTATAAGAGGCCAGTTCCTCTCATTGAACTGAGTTTCGGATTTTGTTTGGGGTTGGTTTGGTTGTTTTCCTGGTAGAAAGGAGTTTTGCAGTTTTTATCCCAGTCTCCCAGCCACTGCTGCAGACCTTTGGATCAGAGAGGCCTTCTCCGAAATGCCATTAAAAATGATCATACTTCCATTTGCCCAGCTCCTTCCAGTTCAGGACGCTCCCCTGGATGGTGCCTGCAGGCTACGAAGCATCATCCTACCCCTTGCAGAGGGTTATGTAAAAGCTCCAACACCTTCTGACCAAAAGTGAGAACTGGGCAACCTGGTTCCGTGCACAGCGTTTTTCACCTCTACTTTCCACTGAATCTCCTGGTTTGTCTAGTGAAGGTCAGCTGTTTGACTGCATCAAAGTATGACCACTGATTTACATAATCATAAGTGAGAAGGAAATTCAGTGTGCTATTTCAGAAACCAAAGTGCCCTTTCTGGCGCAGTTTGCCTGTGAGCTGTACTTACATAACAAATAGCAGCTAGCTCCTGACGCAGGGTGCTCGCCTCCAGGCTTGACGTTGTTTTCATTGGATTTACTCCATTGTCATAAACTGTAAACTTAGTTCCCATAAGATTTGATCTACGGAAAAAAAAAAGGAAAATCCAATCACCATTGGTCAGTAATGCTGCCTGTTACATCTACCCTTTACGGCATTGTAGCCTCAAAGGAAAGACAGATAATATTGAGCACAAATAGTTTCTAATTCTAATCCTAACTAAATGGCAACTCCTAGATTAAAGGCCATAACAAAAATATTAAGGTACAGTACAGAAGACTATACTAAAGGTCCCTTATCATTACACTGGAGACTTCTCATGACATGTTGCAAACTAGTAAATTCAAGAAAGCAACACTCAGGGAGACGCTCAGGTGGGGTTATTTTGTTTGTTTGCTTGATTGGTTTTTAAAATATGCTTACTCTCTACAAAACTGTCTGCTTTCTTACCTGACTACCACCTCTACTAGAATACAGAGAGTGATTTTCATAAAGTTATAAATAAGATCAGTCTTTCCTATTTGAATGGAGATCACACCAAGGAGCACAAAATACAACTTGGAACATACTCAAACCACATTATCCTCATTCTGTGTTTGCACTGCAATAAAAAGCGCATGTGGTTCCGAGATCCACACAGGCAAATGACAATTAGCAGCACAGTCCCCCTCCTCAGGCAAAGGCGATCTACACATACTTTGAGAGGCTCCACATAGGTATGAACACCAGACTGATGTATGATGGGGTAACAAACAGAAAAGAAACAAGTGGTTCTGAAAGAATTCCACTACTTGTAAATAACTCTAATTAGGATCTTGAGAAACGGGCAAAACCAAAGAGATTTTCAGATTGTCTAACAGACAGAACTTTGTTCCAAAATATTTGTATCAATGGGGGCTTGACACAATCTACTCATGTACTTCCAAAAATCCCATTAAGGTAAGTTGTGCTTGTACACCCTTGAGAATCTGACCTTTGAGCATTTAAGAGCTTCAGTCCTGCTGACTTTTAATAAAACGTGATCTTGTAAGTACTTGAGATGTTTTGAAAATATGCCTTGGATACCGGTGAACTTTAAGACCATTACCACATGATGTAATCAAGCCTCTAATTAAGAAGTCATAGTGGCTTGCAGGCTTCTTAATTTCAAATGAACTTCATATTCTATAAAGAAAATTCTTAGATGTATCAGTGTTTACCTCAGTTTTCCAATAAAACTCTCTCCACCCCGAGACAGGTCAGTTGGGTCTATGGAGATGAGGTAATTAGAGGTTTTACTCTTCTTTCGTTTCCTTCCAGCTAACAGAAACACCTAGGCAGTGCAAAAAAACATATTCTAGAATTCCAAAGGGGTTAGCACACACCACCTCCTGCTTTGATATAAGGAAGCCATAGGCAATTTTTCTGTCTTCCAGCATCATTAGCAAAGTAACGAGGTCTCCTGGACTTAGCAAAACCAGATAATAATCTGGAAAGGGAAAGTGAATTCTCAATCACTCAGTCCATTATTTATGCTTTAAATAATTAAATTAGATCTATTTTGTTAAATGTTTCATTATGAGTTGCTCTGGCGCTTCTAGTTGAATTGAAAATAGATGCCTTTCAAGATACAGAATGCAGTGAGCCCCAACTGCTTACTGCCACATAAAGGTGCCAAGCATGGATTATTCCAGGCCAAAGATCAGACATATGAAGAAAGGCAGTACCACAAAGTGATACTACTGTTTTGCTTTTGGAAGACCGTAGAACAGATCTCAGTGAAAGTGAAAATATATTTAAAAAGTAAGATTATATTTTCTTTGCAAGACTTCTTCAGACTTTTTTTTTTTTTAATTATTATTTGGATGCAACTGGTATGCCATTCAAGTTATTTTATGACCTTTTTACCATGCTCCCTTTCCAAGTGGAGGTAATAAGTGGGGTACATCCCTCGGTCCATTCCCTTTTTGTCTCTTGTGATTCTGCATTTGACGGTGACACCCTGTGGAGCAGGTCTTACGGCAAATTCCTCCAGGTCATCAACATCTATGAGAGGCTCGTTTGTGGAAGGACTGGGAGCTGAGGCCGCTTCCTAAAACAGTAAGCAAAACAAGTTTGATTTATAAGGTTGTAAGTACAAAGGAATGACGTTTGATGGAAGCTGCACTTTATAAAAATAAATACAAGGGACATATTGTCTTCCCCATTCTGATCCCTCAGTAGCCTTGAAGGCAGCTTATCAAGCTAAGGTCTCTCCCCATCCAATCGGTCAATCAAGCTCCTGGCTACCAACGGCCCAGGGAGCCGCTGTCTGCGCCGCTGATGCTCAGCGTACAGACACAGCTGGCAAAGCAGAACAGGGCAGTCGCACAAGCAGAGCGCTGCAATGTTACAAAGCAAATCCTGGCTCACACCTTGCCTTCTCACCTCTCTTTTCAGAATCATACCCAAGGACACTGACGGCCTTTAATGAAAGGATAAAATGGGATGGGGGGAGACAGATTAAGCTAGATAGAGATGTAACAGAGATGAGAAGTCAGTGCAGTATATCAGAGAGCGGGGCACTGTCAACTGGTTTAGTAAGAGCTTGTGATTTAGAATATTTGAACAAGCCAAAATCTCATTTTATGTTTGGATGGTAGCAGTGAGAACAGGGTGGGAAAATGCTCAGAAAAAGGCAACAGAAACAAAAGACCCTTCCAAGCACCTGCAAGAGGCAGAGAAGTAAATATTTACTGTTTACTTTTCTCTCAAGTTCAGACAATACTTGCTATTTTTTTCTCCAAGTCATTATTTTCATTGCTTGCCCCTGTGAACCCCGAGAGCTATCACAGTAAATCACCTTGGAGATACTCCAGTGCATATCACAAACAAAACAAGAAAGCCAGGCCCATCCCGACTGCCCTCGGAAACCCCGCAGCACGCAGCAGCCTGCCCGCTCCTCCTTCGCCACTCACCCCTTACCTTATTGGATTTCTTGCTCGTGGCAGAACCGGGCCGGGTGTTACTGTTCAACTGCGAAGAACTGGAGCTGTCTTCATCTTCCTCATCCTCTTCCTCATCAAAATTCATGCTGCTTGAAATGCCTGAGGAGAAAGCAGTGCGCTTGTATGAAATACTAATACATCAAAGCTGTCCGTAATTGTAGTATCACTTATTTTACTGTTGCACCCTCAGGCTCACAGGTGAAAGTGTGAGTGTGAGGGGGGTTCACTGTGAGAGGCAGCGTACAAACACATGGGTGAGACAGGACCTGCCCTGAGAAGCCAAAACATTTCAGCAAATGAGAAAGGAAATACCATGGTTCCTATTCCACAGAGAGGATCGAGTTACCAAGTAATACAGGAGCAATATCCAGTTATGAATTAAATTCAGATCTTCTTAATCCAATGAAGTACTTCAAACACAACTCAAAATCTTAGACCTGAAATTGGAGCGGAATGGACAACCTATGACAGTCATTTGGAAACCTTAACCAGTAAAATATGAGCCCTTCTACAGCACACTTTTAACCATTCCTATGTGATCCGACGAAGAGCAGATCTTAGACTGAGAAGCAACATTCACATCAAGGAAACGTTCTCATGCATATTTATTTCATGTAAAAAAAAAAACAGTATCAGCCCCAGCCAAAGGAACTGCCTTACAGCACTTAAAAATTTGCCTTTATAAGAACTCAAAACCTCAGACATTTCAAAGGGTAACACAACTCTGAACATCAAATAGGACCTAGCAGCAGAAAGCGTCAATGTTGGGACATTTGCCAGGCCTAGATTTTCAAGGACTATCATGCAGATGAAGCCACCCTGTACTCAGGTTCAAACTCTAAGTTCCACATATTAGAGGCTAACTAGGCAATATTTTTTCCTTATTAAAAAAAAAAAAAGAAACACTTGGTCCAGAGTTTCCACTATTGGTAAGTCCAATGCAGAAGGATAAATGAAACGCAAAGACTTCCAGAGCCAAGCAGCATAGGCATAATTAACTTTTTCCTTCTGTACTTACCAGGAACATGATCCAGGCCGACAAGACTGGATTGGGAGGTGGAAGAGGACCAGGATGTATTTGCATGGGGATCTGGGAAAGGAAAAAATCCATGGGCTTGATTCTGCAAACCCTTAATTGAGTGAATAAGCCTAACTCGTGAACAGGACTCCGCACGGGGCTAAAGGCTTACTGGATGGGGCCATAACGTTGCTGCCAGAATTCTCAGTTATGGACATTTTATCTTTCTGCACAATCAAATGCACCTTCTTCCTACTTATACCTGCTGTCACCTTCTTTTTCAGTACTTTGAATAAAGTAAAAAGCCCTGGATCACAGAGCTGAAGCTTCAGAAACGATCATCCACGCTAAACGGCTGTGCCACAAACCCTTCTGTGCACCACGTGCCCTGCACGACAGGTTTTTGGCCTACTTTTGAATTCTAACAGACACAAAAATAAAACTGATGGACACAAGTGATACACACAGATTCTACACCAAAATTCATTCGGTGACATTGAAAAAAGTATTCAGACTCCTATGCAGATGGCCTAAATTCTACCTAAATCCCTGTGCCCAGTGTGTCCTCATCAGGCTTCTCAGGCTCTCTAAACTGTTCTTCCGGGACTTCCAGCGATATGGACAGAGACTTTCAAGTAGCTGTCTTTTGGAATATGAGCTTAGTCTGCACCAAGCAGAGACTGAACCAAACTAATGTACAGAAATATAAAGATTAGAGACAGTGTCAGTAATAGTTTTCTTCAGTTGAAATTTTGAATTGGAATGAGAAAAAAAAGACACCAAAAAAAGGCATTTAAATACTTTTTATGTTAGTGCCGCTTCCAATAACTTCAATGGATATCCCTTTAAAATAGCTTTTGACACCAGATGCACACTGGATAACAAAACAACACCAGAGCAGTACGAGCAAGTGTATAAAAGTAAAATAGAAGCATATGCAATGCTTGTATTCCATTCAGCCGCACCATGAATGGTCTCGTTATCCACTTCTTCCATGCCCCCAATATGGAGATACACCACACAGCACAACAACAAAAAGTTTCAATAGGATCTGGTTATGCAAAGGAGGCCTGAGTTCACAGGTCAACAGATACTTTCAAAGCGTGTAGAACTTGGTCATTATTAATCACATGCTCATTAATCATAAACATTATTTCTTAATAATGACAACCATGTTCTAGTGAACTATGTATGGGTAATAGAGACAGCCCATCTCCTCAGCTGACAGGCTGTGCAGTAAAGCCATACTCCATATGCACACACATAATCAGTTTATTTCTCCATCTGTGCTCACTATTTCGCCACCAATATTCTGGTCATCAAAATTCTGTCCCAACCTTAGCAGAGTCTGCACTCAGGACCTGTGGGGAAGAATGCTTCAGTGAGCTTCTGTTTGGTTTTTGAACCCAGAAATCAAATCTATTCCTTTCCTAAATATCAAAACAGTTGTAACTTCAGGTGGCACAGAAGAACTAAGGCCAAATTGCTCATTCCAAGTCTTTACAAAGAAATGTAGGAAACTGACAAATGTGGAGACTAAATGTTAGTTATTCAGTGTTAAAACCTATGGAAGTCTGGCTCTGTCCTAATGACTCATTTGCCAGACAGGAACTCGACATATTAAGGCTTCTGAAATCAAAAGGACAAATATTTTCTGCAGGAATAAAATTATTCTGGTACGGCAGTTTCCAACAGATGGAGAAATCAGATAAAACATTCGGCATTTTCTTGCAGGCAGCATATTCTTTCCACACTCAGGTAGCCTATAACCTCTTGCCTTGTAATAGAACTTGGCTCGTTGGGGAAGCAGAGACACATGCTGAGAGAGGCTTCTCTCCACAAGGTTAATGTCGAAGAGCAGAATGGGCACAAATCAGGGCTACGCAAATCTGATGGGACTCAGCCTTTCCCACCAGGCCGGTTAGCACTGATCTCTCTGTTCTTCTCCTTTTGCTCCTATTCCGTGCAAGAGAAGGACTGATGGGAGACAGCAATTCTAAATGCTTTTCAGACCAACGGGGACACACCAGTAAGGCCATGCCACAAGCAGTGAAGGGGCAGTGGGAATCCACATGGAAAGCCCTAGCTCTACATAAAGTCTACATCCCATTAACACTGGGATACTCAGAACTTTCTAACAAGCCTCCTCTGCTGGTATCAAGTAGATACAGAGTAAAAATAGTTTATGGAGATGCTACTAGTTTCAGTCTTGTCTTGTTACCTTTCTTTGTATCTCACAGAGCATAGCTCGGTTGTTAATAAAAGTAAACCTCAGCATTCCCATTAACAAAAAGCCCCACCATCCCCCAGACTTGAAGCATACTAGTGGTCCACTCTTAGCAGTGTCTGTTCTGATCAGGAGTATACTCAGACCTGCACAAAAACAAGGTCATATCACATATTTAAGAATACGAAGCAACAAAGCAAACCCAAACCAAATCAAACAAAAAACCACCACCCATTGCTTCTATTAAAATTAAACAAAAAATCGGGGAGAATAAAAACATATCTTAGTCTGGAAAGAACATCAAAAATAGAAATGTTCCCCAGAGTAAAAATCTGAGTGCTCTGACCTAATTTGAGAATTCTGTTGATAGTTCTTAAGTCAATCTGCTTCAGTAAATAGTGTGCCTGATGATTAAATATTCTGAGCCACCGTCTAAGGCAACACAATCGCCACACAGATCAGAAGTTGTTAGTCATGCCAGCATCCCTCTGACTCAAACACCCAGGAAGCACCACACTTTGAGAAAATCTGCCCATTTCAGTCGAAGTTGCTCACATCTGCAGAGTAACATCCCCAAAAAAAAGAATCTTATTGAGAATTGCTCTGCAGACAAGAGGCGGGCATTTACGTATGAATAGTTTATTCTAGATGAGTCACGTTTGCACTTACATTTTGCTCTTTATACACAAAGAGTTTATTCTCAAAGCATCAGAGCACTCTTGGCTTGAGCCATCTTTGCTTCAAAAGCTGTACACTGAAGAAGAACAACTCCAAAGCAAATGCTTTCAGAAAAAGCTTTGTGAGGATTTTAGGATTTTTTTTCCTTCCTACAGTTAACCTCTAATGAGAGATAACAACAGCGCAGGAAGGAAGAGACGGATGCAGGAATGTGTACACACACAATCTCCCAAATCATGCGTGCCTCCAGAGAAAGAAAAAAATTCTGGAACATTTGAGGACTATGCATGGGAAATGCGGCAAAACACACCGTGATGTAATTTTTGCCTCTGCAAGCATGAGCACACATTGTGAGAATGTGAACAATGTTTAGCTGACAACGCAACTAAAATTAATATTCTAGTTTGAATGTTGTTATTCCACACTCTTTTTTTTAACCTACAAGTAAGTGATTTCAGAGTTGTAGAATACAAAAATGTGAGCAGATGGATATGAGCATTAGCATCTGCCTGGTACCTTAATAGCAGCACTGCACTGCAGATGGGAAAGCCACATCCCTGAGAGCCTGCAGGACTCTTGTTCCTTGGGATGACAGAGCACTTCATTATTTTTTTGGAAATAACAGAACAGAGCCTAACAGGCTCTGAGGAGAAGAAACACAGAGTAACAATCTCTGCTTAGGCTAGGGCTGAGAGAGAGAATAGGAAAAGGAGTCAGCATACATAAAGTAAGCAATGAGAACATGAAGGCAGCTTTGTCTACTTACCTTTCTTCTGCATTGCTGTTCTAAGATCTTGTTTGCTTTGCTGTTGTTGGCCACTAGCCATTTTCTCTCCATCATCTTCATCATGGCTGGACTGTCCAACCGTGAGAATCTGCACCTGACTTCCTATCTTCTGAACATCATCTTGAAAAGCAGCCGGACCATCAATGCCTGTCAGACAACAGCAAAAGCCTTAGTTGTCTTTGTGCCGAGAAGTTACTGAAAAGACAATTGCTCTCTCACAAAAAGCATCTTTTCTAAGAATGAAAGATCAGAGGTTCACATTCCATAATATTTCTAGACTTAAACAAGACTAAACCAGCCTCTGAGGCAACCTCTTACTTCCCACATGCTGCACGAGAGAATCTCCAAGAAGTGATCAGGATTTCACTGTTGCCCTCCTCACCCCCAAAACACACCCCTTCGTGCACCAGAAACACCGAAAACTAAGCAGAAAAGAAATTCACTGAGGAGGACCGACAAAGAAAACAGATGCAGCTTTCATAAAGACACACAACTGGCGCAGAAACAGATAAGCCTGAGTCCCAGATTATGCCATATCCCCTAATAAACAAGACTGCTATTATGAAACGGTGCTTCAAAGTTTCAGAAACCTGGAAAATTCACAGGTAGATCTAGCACTGTATACAACAGGAAAAGCAGCAGGTTAACAAGCCTAAATATGCCTACTGAGTTAGTAAATTGCTATTCAGTTGAAACATCAGAGTGAAATTATAAAGAAGATAATACACATATTCTGGAACCTCCATCCTCTGAGATGCTCAAACCCCGACCGGGTATGGTCCTGGGCAACCTGCTCAGAGAGCAGGGACGTGGGACTCGACAGTCCCCAGAGGCGCCGTCCGGCCTCAGCCGGCCTGTGATTCTTCCGGCTTCTGACAACAGCCAGAAAGAAACTACCTCCTTACGGCTGTAAATCGCCTCCGAAGACAGAAAAACAAAAATATGGGGCGGGGAGTGTTCTTGACACAAGCTAACTTTGTTTTTTTTGTCAGGACAGCAAGTTAAAACATCAGATTCCAAATGTACTTCAGCTCTTAGTTAAGACTTAGTGCTGGTGTATATTACTAAATTAGCTATATAAAATTGCCCTTTCGCACAAATAAAAATTGTAATATTATCATGTACAGTTACAATAAATAACATAAGCCTGTATACTATTGGTCTTCTGAAATTGTTGTTGCTAAGCAAGCAACACTGTGGACAGTTAGCAAGCATAACAACAAACTAGTTCAGTAAAAGAATATGGTGCTTCTCAACCAAAAAGAGGTGAATAAATCCTGTAAGAAGGAGCTGCAGTGACTGGGTTTTTTTCAGAGAGTGACCTGTAGCAGAAGTCTCCACGAATACCATTTCAACCCACTTTGCCAGCAGCTGTCACCTTGCATTAAAAGACAACAGGCTTATACATTTAGCATGCTTAACTGTACTTTGCCATACTTGCTGTCACTGCCACTGGGATAGCAAGCCTAAGCGGAAAAGAGAGTGGTCTGCAGCCTCAGGAACAGGAACAGCCCTGGCTGTGCAAACACCAAGCAAGATGCGGTCCGACACTGCAGAAGTATTAAATTCACAGAGTTCGAGACCACAAGGAATTATTGACTCACCTGCATCACACAGACCCTTATCTGGAAATTTCTGCACCAACCCTGTAAATTCTGATTTACTTATAGTAAAAGTAACAACACCTGACAACAAACAACCAATCTGTCCATCCAGCCTTGAAGGACTGAAAGTCCATGGAAATGTTTCTCTCATCTTGACTGGACGACAATTTCAGATAGGAGCTCTGCAAAATAAACAGTGTAATTTCCTAGGCTGAAGGTACAATATGGCAGTGAACAGAATAACGGTTTTCTTAACAGTTATCTCAGGATAAGTGCTGCAGCAAAGGTGCTCTGGAACAGACAGGTAGTTTCTCAGATCCACTGTGGTATTTTTAACAGCTTTAACTATATTAACCATCATCATTAAAGTGGCTGCATAAAGTTAGGTTCTTACCTTAACACTCTGAATTTCAAAAGTGTTAAGTATTCATGAATTTAACAAGATGCTCATCCCTCATGCCTATCCATCTAGCCTCTTATTAAGCTTTGGATGGTACAAACCTAATTTTGAGGACCCATTTCAAAAGGAACAAAACACCTTAATTATTCTACTTCAAAGCAGACATTGATCTGCAGCAAATGAAATGCCTTCGACAGCATTAGACATTGCACTGAGGCTGCTTGTTTCTGATGAACATCTGCACTAGCATCCTGTGCTGTGAGGAACATCACGTATTATTAGGCGGCAGGACAAAGGCTACACTGGCAGGTCGCACTTTTAGAGAAGAAAAATCAATTTCGGTATTCAGAAGAGTGCGTTAGTGGTAGAGTGTGTTATTAAGCATTATGAATGGTTCCACTGGTGACCCCATTTAAGGGAATGGAAGATGCAGCCAGACAGAGAGGAGACAATAAAGAACCTCTCCTGCATTAGAATACTGTAGATGGCTCACAGCAAATGCAGCATTAATGGTTTAATATTTGTGTGTGTGTGCATGCATCTTTGTAGTTATCTATGCATGTGTTAAATGGCATTCAATACAAGCATACATATACATTTCTTTTTTCTATGTCATGAGATAAAAGCGTATCTTCGTAAGTCATAGTTCAAAAGGCAGCTTTACCATCACCTACCTAATGTCTGAACACAGTTCCAAGCTTGCATAAGCGTGATACTCAAGGTGGCTCTCTCCCTGTGTTCTCACTTTCTTTGCCTCGCTGACTCCTTTCCACCCACTCACTGGAAGGGTGGTTCACAGAATCACAGAATCACAGAATAGTAGGGGTTGGAAGGGACCTCTGTGGGTCATCTAGTCCAACCCCCCTGCCCAAGCAGGGTCACCTACAGCAGGCTGCACAGGACCTTGTCCAG
>Ga0065711_1043726_pt1 | contig 14550 bp, 7 predicted proteins | sample Hoacrofraction12_FD_59098 | JGI IMG/M metagenome (GOLD analysis project Ga0065711, IMG submission 59098) | Hoatzin crop microbial communities from Cojedes, Venezuela - Epithelial fraction 12 v2 (version 2) | ecosystem: Host-associated > Birds > Digestive system > Esophagus > Crop | place...
GGACCGAGCGCCCAGGGGTGCGGCGGTCCTGCCCCGCCCCGCTCCGCCCTGCCGCGGCCCTGGCTGCGGACCCCGCAGCGAGCCCGGCCCCGGTCGTTGCCCTCGGGGGGCGGCGGGAGCGAACCAGACCCCGGACCGGAGCGAAGGCACGCTGCTGGGAACAGGAGGCTTCTCCCGGGCTTGGGGGAAGGCCACGGCACGCAGAGGGCATCGGGTGGGCTGCGTGGTCCTTTGGGTTTCTGTTGAGGCGACAGAAGCGACGCGGAGGGAGGGAGAGCTGGCGCATCGCCAGTACCGCCGGCACGGGTGGGACCGCCGGGCATCCCCCTGCTGAAAGCCGTCGGAAGTCAAGGGCTTCAGGGGTACCGCTCACGTGTCCTCATGGGGCACTGAGGGCAATGGAGCTGCACGGCTCCCTGGACCTTCAGCGTGGCCTGACAACATACTTCTTTCGGGCAGGAATGGTGAAACAATTCACATTAACTGCAGAGTGAAGGCAGAGTGTGGAGGACAGGGAGGCAGGGGGGAAAAAAGCGTGTTTGTTTATTTGTTTGATTGATTGATTTATTTCCCTGGACTTGTACGCAGCACTGGCAACACGAAGCTGAAGCCAGCTCCGTAGCGCGTAACATCACCACCCTGCTGCTGCCACCCCGGGCACCGCAGCGCGGCCCCTGCGGGCTCCGCTGGCCCAGCTGGCAGGCCACTGCTCTCCCCACAGCGACAGCATTAGTGACTCGAAGGACTTCGGGTCCGGTACAGGAGGAAAAGCTATCTGTGGTTCGGTAGGTACGCAGTTAAGGAGCAGAATTAATAATGTTCTTAAAACATTCGGGGTGAAATTATTGCCCAGTTAAGTCAAAGGTAAGGTGAGAACAGCATCGCTCGCCCTTTGCATTCTAGTTAGCAGTTTGAAGTGAAGAAAACAGAAAAGTCAGATTATATTAATTTGGCCCCATGAGCATCTGGTTCAATTTCACTGGAATCCGTAAAATTTTTTTCAATAATTGCAGTTTTGGAAAGTTTTGGAACATTCACAAGACCAAAGATGAAACAGCCCACCCATTGACCTACAGATAACTCTAAGCTTAGACATTAATTTTATTACCATTACTCGCCTGAGTTATCTGAACTAATAACACAGACGAGGATCTGAATCCTCTATGAGAAGCAGCACATCTATCTGTTAAAGCAGGAAACACGCGCACCTGCCGTGTTAGAATATTTTATCATTTCCCCAGCATTCACTTGTAAGGAGCAGAAAGGCAGCATGCAGGAGTTCAGAAAGACAGAAACTAAATAAACCCAGAGTAAACAGTTTACAGCTGATGACTGAGACAACTGAACACACTCCACGTTTTTATGGCCATAGCTCATCAAATTTATTATTGGAAAACGTTGAAAATTTCCATTAACCTGCTGGTTTTGTGCTTTCTAGGTGATCAAAAGGGCTGCTGGGAACATACTGAGAGGTTGAAAGAGGTATAAATCCCTGCTTTAAGACCTCACCTGAGAAACTTGCAGAAACATCTGTAAGAATGTAAAGTCAGTAGAGACTCTTCCAAGACTGTTTTTAACCAGCAATTTTACAGTGGTGTAGACTTTGTAATGTTCAACATTATACTTCAGTTCTCATTTGCGTTTATCTGCTGAAACACAATGCTGCATATCAGGAACTTTACCACACTGCTATAAAAATTATTATTAGATACAGTTGCTGGTTGACAATAATTGTTTCACTGCTCAGACTGCTACAAGTTTTTCATGTTTTTCTGTGATTTAATTCCTGCTCTTACTCTCTTTAACAAGTTTCTTGGCAGTTTTCCCAGCTGCTCTAGAAGTGTCCTCAAAAAAAAAAAAAGATGAAACAGTTTAGAAAGAGATATTGAGAGTTTTTCTATTAAATGTGTAAAACAGGAGATCTCAGTAGTGAAGTATGAAGAAAACAAGTTTATCCTGGGATCTGATTTAAGGCCAAAACTTAAAGACTCCTGCATGAACACTGATAGTACTAACAGGAACTAGGACCTCTGAGATTTGAATTTCTTTCCTACTAGATACACACACACACAAGTTATACATACATCATTCTGAAAACATTTTTAATACAGTTTACCAAGTATAGTGTTTGTTGATGTCTTAGAAGGACAAATGAGCTTTAACAAACAAAAGTAACAAGGCTGTGAGATTGTCCAAGGTCTAATTATATAAGACAAATGAAGTATAAAACATTATTATAAGAGATTATGAGAAAAGGATTATACTAATCAGGAGAAAAATTGGCAAGAGTTGCTAGTTTCAAAAAATTACAGCTACTTTCCATGTACTTAATAAGAGGACACCATGTTGCAACATGGGTGGCATATATATAGTTCTGGATGTTGAGCTTTTCTGGGCTAATGCATCATAGAACCTGACAATTCATTTATAAGTTGGTACGTGGTTGGAAGATTTCCATGCAGAGGCAATGGTCTGTCTGGTAGGAAGAAGCAGGAGATGGAGCATGGGATGGAGAGAATCAGAGCTTGCGATTATTAATGCTTAATATTCAAGTTCTGTTCAAAATGGCCACAAGCTTGAAATCCACTGTGTAAATACTGCAAACATGCAAGGAGTGAGAATCTTGCGACCTAGTGCAGATTACCGAAAGCCAGTTTTATCTGAATGTTAAAACTATTCAGCCAGTGGAGCACTGCTGATTTCCAGAGCCATTTCACAATTTATTCTGCGTTTGTACTCTAAATGGAAGAATTGTTCTGGAATAATCCTGTATGTGCTCAGGTTTAATAGTCTGTTCATGGCGTACAGGTATTCCCTGGTCTGACAAGAAAACACTGATTCAGTGTGCACTATGTTTGAAGTTCACACGATTTTAAATATAAATGTTTCCATATGCCAAGTTGAGTTAATTCAGAACAGTGGAAATACCAGCATCAAACTGAAAAGTAATAGTATTCCTCAAAGAACTAAAGTTAAAAAAAAGTTATTAAAATCACATAGAAGTCAAAGTTAAAAAAAAAAATTGGGGTAGCTAACTTCTATGAAGCAGACAAAAAAAATTAAACTCTGCCTCCTGATATGAGTTCAAACTGCCATTTGTAAAAACAGCTTGTGGAAGATAACAGAACACTACCGGGTTTTGACAATTTAAGATAGTGACCTGTGGTAACTCTCCTTCTGCTCAGTTACTAGGTAAAGCCTTAACTTGTTTTTCACACCTTCAAAAATCCAACTTCTAAAGTTGTAAATCATCCATATTTTACTCTCAGTCTCTAACTTTATCAAATCAAACATGCCCGTGACTGTTTGAGATCTTTCTGCGGGTAACTTTTTAACTACAGGACTGGGTTGACTTCTCTGCCATTACATTTTGTGATTTTTTCCCTGCATACTGATGGTACTTCCACAAACGAGCAAGGCAGTGGTTCCTAACATCTTGTTTTATGAATGAGACAATCATTAAAGCTTATTAAGTAATTGTGGCTAGCTCTGGCCTGGAAAAAAAATGAGGCTGGATAAAAAATTATTTTCTACTTCTCAGAAGAGGCTGGGATTTGGGGAAAGTCCTCAAGTCATTAAAAAGTAATTACAGAATCACGCAGGTGTTAATGTCAGACTTAGGAGACGCAGACGCACAAGGTTTGGGAAGACAAGAACTTTCCTTGTGGTATAACAGAAGGCTGAAACTGTAGCAAAGAAGAATCAATGATTTACAGGAAAAGTCACAAGACTGTTGAGCTTTCCGGGGGCTCCAGCCTGTCCCTCAAGCAAGTTCAGGTAGTGAAAAGGAGGTTAAAGAAGGAGTATAGGTGAATTTACTGCTTTTTTGTCGGTATCTGTACTGGTCTTATGCTACTTTTTAAAAGAATAACGTTCAAGGGTTTTTAATAGTTTTCTTAATTTTCTGGTGGTTTTCAGCCGTCATCAAACTGTTTAAATGGGAGTGCTTTCTCTAAGAGGCATGAAGTAATGGCTTCATTCTGTTGAGAATTGGGGAGGCCTGAGCTAGAATATCGAGTCATGTTTTGGTGTGGGCACTTGGAGATAATCCACAGAAAAGGAAGCACAGTCGTTAGAGGTCTAAAAAGCAAAAACCACGACCTAAACGGGAGGAGTGAAGACAGTGGGGGTGTCGGAGCACAGAAGGGAACATTGCCAAGGAGATACCTGAGCAGTCTTCATGTATACTATACGTGCCACAGATCTATACCAAGAGCTATGAATTGCTGTAGGGAAATTATGCACATGAGTAGCTTTACACAGCTCTTGTATCGCATGCTGTATTTATGCTATGGGCTGAACAGAATTATATTCACATAGCAGCATAGGTAAAGTTCTGAATGTCGCAGTACTGCAAAACGTATCTAAGGCAGACGTTGGAGTTGGCCGTTCTTTATTTGTCCTTAGGGCCGTGGGAGTCCACAGCTCTGTGCCTGTGGTGACCAAGAGCCACCATGGGGATCTGCGCTGGGAGAATGGTCTGCCACCTTCTCCCATGCCCTTCTGCTGAAGTTGTTCTGCAGGCTCCAGCCACGCTAGTGTGACCAATCTCTTTGCTTTGGGGATGTGAGCCCAGTTATCCCCAAAGGCCGCCATCAGTTCACCACCACTTACAGTTTCAGCAAACTTTCCAGAGCAAAGCGAAAGGAAGAAGGGGCGTGGTGAACATCAGCAGCTGAGGCTGGGAAATCACAACAGAATTTCACAGGACAAAGAAAAAGCACTTTTACAGATTTGAAATTTTATCCCTGACCAATTTCATAGGGCAACTCCAGAGATTCAGTTATCAGAGCTTCCCAACAACAACTATCAAGTCAAAAAACAACTACAATGTTTTTCAGCACAGAAAATACTAGATAATCTAAGCAGAGAGCTCATTGCTGTCTATCCCTGTAATGTTGAGAACAAACACATAAACATATTATTAGTGAAAGTAAGTTTTTAGCAATTTTTCAGTTACCAGCAATTATCATTAAAAACTGTAAAAATAAAGCTGTTAAAAAAAGTGGAACTTGAGGGATTTATGACCACCACAAGAAATCAAGGTGAATGTGGTTAATTTATGGAAGACTGAACTACAGGGTGCTTGTAGAATAGACGGTTTTTAGATTCCAGGAAGTTCATTTTAATTTTGTCTTAAAGCTTTTAGAAATTTGGTTCTTTCCTAAAAATATCAGAGGTTACTTATCTTTTCAATCTTTGTCTACAAAGGCTACTTGGAGACATTTTGTCTCTGCTGAGAATATATTGGATGTTTTCATTCTGCTTTCCTTCTTTCTGCCTGTCCAGAGGTTTGCTCTTCGCTTTTCTTCCAGCCTTTCAGTTATTGATGAAGCTCCTGGCACAGATTTCAAGCCTTTGAAACACAGAATACAGGATTCCAGCGACTAAAAATGCTTGTGGAGTCTTTTCACTGACTTCTGTGGGCTTTGGATCAGGCCCTAGGGCCTTATCTACCCTACTCAAATAAGGAATAAACAGTATCAACACAGAGTTACAGTACTGGGCTCTGTTTGTCAAGTACTTGCCAGAGCTGGAACTAATTCAGATACTGTCAGAGGAACCCGTTTGCTGAGGAGAAGCTGTGCCAAATTACTTGCCACAATCAGGTTTTATCTATTGATGAGCATTCCTGAAAAAATACCTTCCTGTGACATGAAGAGGAACACCCACGGGGTATGTTAGTCAAAAGGCCTATCAAAACACAATAGTACATATATTCCACCATACAAATTGTTCTGGTGGTTTATGAACATATTAAGAATATATTTCTCAGCTGGTGTTCCTCCTTAGGGATCCCTGCTTAACCTCTCGCTCTATCATCCTTGTTGGACTGAAAGAGAGTGGGATAGTGATGCAGCTTTCAATAAAAAGTTACTTGGTGATTGCAGGAAAATATTGATAAGGCGCGAAAGGAAACACATCCTTCCCTCAGCTTCTCCATGTGTCGATCGTAACAGGGAAGACTATGGGGGGTAAGGATGTCACAGCAGAGACCTGTTTTGCACAGGATTTTAAAGGGATGTAAATACAGACAAGTTCTTAGAACACGTTCATCCCGGTTACACATGGAGTTAAATGCACTCCTGCTACACGCGCTGAAAACACACGCTCTCTATCACCCCTGTATAAACATTTGCTCCCGAGCAAAGTCCCGTAGTGCCTGCAGAGCGCCTTGTCTAGTGCACAGGCCAGCAGACAAGTGTCAAAGCATGGAGGACCAGCAGGGAATGAATTACACGATTCCTCACAGGGAATGTGACTGGGATACACACGGTCACCTTCACTGCTGCTGCAAAACTACTTGCTGACATCTTCCATAAACTTCCAGATATGTGCTATGACCAGACTTCAGTGCTTCTGAGCATCTGCAGCTCTCTTTAAAGAGGAATGGGGGAAAAAGCAGACAGATGAAATGTGGACACTGCTTTTAAGATGATTCTTGGCTTAGTTAGGGGAGATGAAATAAGAAAGCAAGAATCAGAGAGAGGTGACACATTATCTTTTTCACTCTGCTTTCTCCCATGTTCCTTTCATGAGCCTCAAAATCTCCTTTCTTTTCCTCCTCTTTCTCTACGTTATTATCTTTTCCATACCCATCCCACTTTTGCTTTCATCTCAGATCCTTTTATTGCTTTCCCTTCCTCCTGTCTTTCTTGAAAGTATTTGCAGCTGCTGAAATCAGTAAAAAGAAGACTCACATGAAATAGGAGAATCCCCAGGAGCTACATGACAGACTGTCACATACTGCAAGTCATCTATTTTATTCAAGACTGAAAAGATGATGACAGTAAATGAGAAAGTTTTCCAAAATTCAGTGCAGTGTTTTACAGCAGAAGGATGTTTTTAATTCTTCACAGAAGCAGCCCAACAGATGAAGTTGGTCTGCAAAGATTTAAAATCTGTAATTCAAAACAAATTATCTTCTCTGATACAAGACCAACTAACTAGCCTTGGCACAGGTACGCGTCAAGTCCATCAAGGTGCAACAGGCAAAAAGAGCTGAAATCAGTGGCAACAAAATCATTCCTAAAGATCACCTTTTGGTTTTTGATCTGTTGTTGACTACGCTAATGCATGGACTACAGCCCACCACAGGAGCGTCTCTGGAGAGCAGCAGCAGAGCAGCTTGAGAGCCACTGCTCAATGCCAAAAAAAAGTCCTCACTCAGGTCTCATCTTGTTTCACTGAGCAAAAAGACATCCTCTACACAGGCCCTTCAGGAACTGACATTCCAGGACTCAAAGAAACGCTTAGCAGCCTGTATAAAAAGCAGGATTTTTTACACATTAAAATTACAGCCTGGTCTGCTTCAGGACCATACCTGAGCACAGGTCCTGCTGCCTTCTGCGGGGGCTATGCGTTTATGTCTGAGAGCAGAATTTAGAGCAGATTAACTCACGCGTCCAGAACAAAACAGACAGATCAGCCAGACAAGATTAGCTCTACAGATCTGCCTGCTGCCGAGGAGCTACCAACTCAGGAGCCTCCTAATTTGCCAGAAGTTCACAGTGCGGCTCCACGTTAATCCAGCTGACACTGCAGTTATATCCATCATGGCATCTGTTCTAGGATTTCAGTATATCCCAGGTTTAATAGTTAGTCCTTCATATGGAGGTAAATGTGCATTTGGTATGCTTCAGTAATATTTTCTACAGTTTATTTTCTCTTTTGGGAAAAAAAAAACCCAACAAAACTTCTTACTAACACGTTATTCAGAACTTAAATTACCTCTAATTGCTGAGTCCAAGTGCAACGAATCATTGATACAGAAAATTGTTTAACACAGAAGGACAGTGGAAATAAAACATGGAATGTTGGTATGCATGTGTGTTATAACTGAAGAAACCTTAACCACTTTCAAGGAACAAAAAGTTGGCTGTCTTTCTGACACCACAGAAATTACAAATGCACAGCCTCACCTGAAGCCAACAAAGAGTTTAATTGCAGATAGGCTGTTGCAAGAGTTCGAGAATTAAAATCTACCGAGGTCAAACAACTATTTTCTATAAGGGAGAACAATTTCTTCTCGACCTGTTAAACTGATATCATAGTAGAGAGAGGTGATTCATTTAACACACGGTTTTGCAAACAGGTTTTCTTCCTTGCAAGATTTATCAATAAGCTGCTGAAGTTTTCTGATTTTTTCTTACAGAATCCAATACCTACTCCAGCTCACAGCTTGAAATGAGAGTGTACTGAATGCTGCTTTCTCCATACTTTTTACACCTAAAATAGATTTTAAAGTCTGGACCTGCTGAGCGGAGATGTGGACGGAGCCCATATTTTCCAGCTCTTACTGTTGCAAATTGGAGCTGCGATGGACACGAGTACATTAAAGCTGGAAACAGTTTACCCTTCTCGGGGCTTTTCTCCATCTCGCTCCTGGAGGTTGCTGGCCTCGTGTTGCAAATGGCCAGGTGACGCACTCTGAGTCACTGCAATTTGGATCGTGGTGTCCGAAGACAACCCGAAACAGCCAACGCACTTTAAAATACTGGCCGATACACCGTAGCAACTCCAGAGCTGCTTTTCATGTTGCTGAGTTGTCCTTGCCCATGGCAGGACAGACAGCAGTGGCCCGTTAGAGCTCTGAGCTGCTTGTTTCATGAGCCACCCTCCTATCCATGAGGGCTGGCTGGTTTTGTCTTCCGAGATTAAGAGCTTTGCTATTTAGCCCTGCTCATTTCAGAGGTACAGGGAGCCGTTATGCCGACAGGTACTCTGTTTGGGCTGGAGCTTTTCACACAGCTTTGAACTGCGTGGTTCAGGCAAAAGAGAAGGCGTTAGCGCTGCCGGACAGTCCTCTGTCCAATTCCATCTATTCAAATCTTCTGAAACACCAGATACTCACCACTTACCATCCATAGATCTCAGCCTGGTTGAGGTCTAGCGGGAATTTTTAGCATATTTTTTTAGTGTGTTCTTGACCTCTGCCTTCGCCTGTTCTCTGAGGTTTTCTTTATTTTTTTGCTGAGTGAATAACTGCAAGCAAAGCATGTGGACAATTTCATATCTTTTTTTCTATTAGCAGTGCTCTGTAAGTGGATTAAGTTTTTTTACAATGTATTCATTCCGGAAAGGAACCATCTCTGCGTATTTTCACATGCTGAGATCTTTACCTGTGCTTGGAGCACCTAGGAGGTGTCAAAAAATTGAAAAAAGATTATGATACAGGTTTACCATATAATTTGATATTTTTCAAACAAACAAAAAAAAAGAACTGAATATATTTAGCTCAGTCATATAAGCTTTAAATTCACAGTGAACTGGTTAATTTGAATGCCTGTATATGTGTATGCTCATACACTATGTGATTTGTGTCAGTGCTTCACCTCCTAATATTCACATCAACTTACATGCCTGCCACAAGGCCCGCTGCTTGGCCAGTATAATTTTGGCAGCCTTGTAGATAAACAGCCTCACAAGAAAGCTGTGTGCAGGGAGTAATTTTTTCTGAGAAATTTCAGTTCAATCTCATCTTCTCTGTCTTCATTCAGACTCTTCTGCTGGCGCACCTGGCTAAGGATTGTTTTTTTTCAGACAAGAAGCATCTACTATGTGTAGATCTCTCCCTTCTTCTGTACTTCCAGGCACCTGTTTTGCACACAGCAATTATCTGAACTTGTTCTTCTCTTGTGGTGACTCCAAATTTGGATTCCTGCCATTCATCATAAAAGTATTTTATATATTCTGGCCATCTTTACAGGACAGCTTCGTATTCATAGCATCTTCTTTCATTCTTAATTATTACACAACAAATATATTTTCTTGCCTTTTTTAATGCCTCAAGCTTTTAGGATATGATGACTTTTTTCTAACTTTGGTAGTTGCATGTTTCTCTGTTTCATCAGATCTTAATTTCATCTATTCCCTTTGACTGTTTTTTCAGATTTTCTGAATTGCTTCTGTAATATTGATATTCCTTTCTTTTTCTATTTTTGCATTTCCTCTTTGAATATATTAATCCATGATATCTTCAATTATTCACAGCTGCTTACTGAAAATTTTTTTTCATCCCTAATGCAAACACAAACACATGCCCAAGTGAGGAATGAGAGCCATGTACAAAAATCCATTCAAGGAGCTTCTTTTTGCTAACATTGCCTCTTGGTTTTCCCGTCCCTACCATGATTTCTCTTTCTGTTAATCTTTTTTAAAACAGCCTTTTTCTCCTTTGCCAGTTTTCTCCTCTTAAAAGGTTTCTTGCAGCTAATCACCAGACCTGAGAAATAATCATCCCTGCAGCAAGCTACAGTCCTGCAGGGTCTCAAATTTCTGGAGGCACTAAAGAAAAGGTAAAGCTCCCCTTCAATCATGGTGCTCACACAAGGGGCACGAAACAGAGAGTCCGAACACACGGGCTGAGCGAGGGCTTTCCCTGTGGCTGTGCCGGCGGAGGCAGGCAGGATTCGGCCCTTGTCTCTGCAAATACTGAAGGATAAACTCAGCTGCAGCTGTCAGCACCATCGGGAGACTTTTCTCACCGGCACTTGTGGAACTAACTGTGAAGCACCGTCTTACTGCACGGGAGGTGGGAGGTAATTTTAGTGATGGTGCAAGGTGCCAGACTTATCAGACCTAGGAGATGTTGCTCCAGATTTCACTTGTGTGGTGCGTTATACCTGCGCTAACTCAGTGTAAAACACCTTTGCTGGTTTGACCAAGGAATTTAGATTTCATAATCGCTAGTGCACTTGTTTTGCAGCCCTAATGACCAGGCAAAATTTTCTCTTCACAGAACAGGTACTGCATAGGCAGAAGGATTAACAGCGTCCTTTTGCTGGTGTCTGCCCATGCTGCTGTGGAGTCAGCACTTCCATGTATGCAAAATTATTCAATATATCTTTGGTACTGCAACTAAGCAAATTAACAAGCTTTCTTATGCATCAAACCAGGGAAGCCATTAATTTGTTATTGGAGAGCACTGCACAAACTCAGCTCTGAGCAGCCCTGCGCTCTACTTCCTTGGAGACAACTACACGTGTTTTAGTATTTATGGACTCTGGAAATACTTAGGTAAGAACGCACATTGTGTTATCTTACTAACCGGAGACATGGCTGTTATTTAAATCCCTATTTGTTTCTTGGCTTGCTCCACAGTATTTTAATAATGGTAGTGAAATCCTAAAACAAACACATGAAATGCAGTATATTTTTGTTTTGTTGAATTCTGTTGGCTTTATTTAAGGGCAGAAGGAGAATATGTTGTTATCCTGCTCTGTAGCTTCCTCCAGCCAGACAACAACAACTAGCTGATGGCTGTCTTTGGGGCTGTCAGTCAAAGCTTTTCTTACGCAAAATATAAGACATTTCAGGTTTCATCAGTCATAGCAGACAATATTGGTGGTCATTTTCAGTAAAAGTATGCCCAGGACAAAGCCTTCAGTCCAACATTCTTGGCTTGTAAGAGACCTTGCACAGTAATACAACATTGCAGCCGAGCTTTGGTGTCTACAGTGGGACAGAATGGATCCGTTGTAAGCCTGACCTATCTTCGCACTGCAGGAAAATTTGGCTGACCCAGTCAAAAGGCTGAGACTCATACTCATATTTTAATATCTGCTTTGGGGATTACACTGCCTACCAAGGAGTAACTAGCACATCCAGGCAGTGCTGCTCTCCCTGGGGGCAGGCGTTCCTCCGGAGTCCAGCGCTTTGTTCCTGGAGCTGCCTAATCCCGTCCACGCTTCCAACTTCCACCAGCGCAGACTTTCTCAACAGTCATTTTATAGAAGCTTTTCTCTGTTTTATTCTCACCTGATGATGAAAGAGACCCGGTAACGCACTGCTCTCCTTGAGAAAATACCGCAGCACACCTCCCTGCCCAAATTTCCAATCTGTTATCTCAAGTGTCTCCTTTTTCTCCTGCAGCCCAGAGAAAAGCAGTGATCCCTGAGGCTGACATGACCGGTTTTCTTCTTCCTCTTGACGTCTGTCTTTCTGGCCAAAACTCTTCTGCCAAAAGCAATGTGGACACAGATTTTGGTCTCCCTTTGTCTCCCCTACTTGCCTGCTCCCACCTCTCCCTGATGCTGCAGTGATTTCCCACCTGACCCTGTTAATATCTGTAATCAAGGGGGCAGAACACAAAGAGGAGCTGCAACTCCAGTTTGTGACCAGCAGCTTCCATTAGGTATGTCACCACCCAGAAAGGAGACCTGTAGAAAAAGATTATTTTCCTTAGTATTACTTTCGCGATGTCTGATGTGTCTAACAGAGGGACAGGAGGGTCATGAAGCTGAGAGGACAAGTGATAGAAGAGCATAAAAATGTATGACCCTGAGAAAAAGCCTCACAAATAGGCTTGAGCGAACCTCAAACAGGATTTAGATCTGAGAAATTGCAGCTGCTTAAGATCTGCCCTATATTAATGGAACACAAGGCTTTGATTATAAATAAGCAGGACTGTGCCACCGACACACCTGATTTCATCATCAGTTTCTCATCAGACCGTGGAATAACCCACAGCACTGAACTTGACTGTTCATGTCAACCAGGAGAGTCCAGCAAGGTTAAAGCATAGATAACTGTGCAAATAGTAAATATCCTAGGCAGTAGCCTGAATTGAGGCAGCTTTCAAGTTAGTTTAAAAGGCGAGTAACTACTTCGCTCAGCCTGTTTTTGGATCCAAGCAGAGCTGGCAGAAGAGAAAAAAACCTCAGCTCTGGAAGCCGAGGGCAAAGAAGCAATGTGGGGAACAAAATGAAAGTTACCTTGAAAATGGCAAGTTTCAGCTTGCTTCTAACTGCAGTAATAAGAAAGCAAAGTGATTCACTCTGGCAAAGTTTACCAGCTTGAGGAGCTTGAAATAATACGACCGCCCACGACAACCGCTGCCTGCGAGTGAGCTCAGAGCGGGGGCCAGGGGCTGCTGGGGTGTATCAAGGCGATACAGGGAAGGTGGAAATGGAAAGTTCATTTTCAGCACAGTAGATTTAAATGGTGGCCTGATGGGGAGGAGGGAAGAGAAGTAGTAGCAATGGTATTGCAGCCTTGTAAAAATAAAATTGAGTAATGATGGTTTGTTCTGTGAAAGAAAAACTGTTCTGCTCTTTCACAGTGGCTGGGATATCGATGTTCATGTGTGCCATGTAGCACTGACCTTGGAGGAATAGTCAGGTCACCATATGAAGTCTTCATTTTGTGAACTGTTGAGAGAAGGTATGTTTTCGAGATGGGTAAGAAGGGTGGAGTGTCTTACCTGTGGCAGGCTAGTCACAGAGTGAAAAAAACCCGAAAAAAAGGTATGGGTTTACTGCCTGAGTGTGGTTAATATTTATCTAGATGTTCAAACTAGATAACAGATTGCAGCTTATTAAAACTTGGCCAATCACAGCAAGATTTTTTTACTAAACTGTTAACATTTTTCAAGTACAGACATGCTGATACAACTTAAAAAGAAAGCTACAAAATAGCAGGTCTCATTATTGTCACTTAAAGAAAACCTCCAAGACAGTTCATTATGTGTATGTACTTCTAATGTTGTCAGAATGTATGTAGTAGGAAATAAATTTAATTTTCTCAACCTATATTTAGGTGGGCACACTAAATTTTTTTTTTATTCCCAAAGCGCTTATCACCAAAATTGTACTTTGTCCCCAGGCATTTTCCTCATTTCTTTCTATTCTGTAATTCAATGACCACAAAATTACACGAGCTTGACTACAGAAAGATTAATTTTAGGTTGTAACTGTTTCATCTTGCTTGGGCGTTTCTCTTTGTGGACCATCTGTGCTTGATAGTGTGATACCCACAGTTCATTCACCTTTCTTAAGGGTGACTTACATTCAGTCGTTTCAATCCTTTTCAGTATGCAGAACCCTAAAAAATGTATCAACAGGTCTTTTGACTCTACCTTAAAAATTTGAAGCCTATTGACAAGAAACAGCTTTTTTTTACTTGCTGCTTCTTAATGGTAGCACCTCAGAGGTCCATGGACCACAAACTTAAAGCTCCTGAAAGCCTCCATAACTTGCACAGACTTACTGTACCTGTTCTGCAAATGAGCTTGACTTTAACCTTTCTTGTACTGATGAACAACACTAAAGCTGTGGGCAATACATATACACAACATATATATATAATATATACATTATATATTTTATATATATACATAATGTATACATATATACTGCACCGGAGACGTGAAATGCATAGACTATATGAAATATAAACCAATAAATATGATTTATAGGCTCTTGTATAATGGAGGTGTGAAGAAATGCCAAAGTCTACGGCTGCATCCAAAACTCAGATTTCTAGCTCCTTCTTTCCTGTAAATCTATAGGAAGAATTGCCCATGTTTGGGCCTAATAGTTTTGTGAGAACCATTTCACAGCCTGGGTGTATGAAACTTGACTGCAGCATGGTAGGACTAGCTCATGGAAGTGAGTCCTCCTCCTTCCGCAGCCTGCCTAAGCCTCGGGCCCTGAGCAAGGGTTTTCCCCAAGGGTTGCTCATGCCCAGGGAAGAGGGAGCTCAGAACAAGCCACACCCACAGATATTGGGTGAGCAGCCTCATTTAAAAAAAAAAAAAAAAAAAAAAAG
>Ga0065711_1010980_pt1 | contig 14549 bp, 7 predicted proteins | sample Hoacrofraction12_FD_59098 | JGI IMG/M metagenome (GOLD analysis project Ga0065711, IMG submission 59098) | Hoatzin crop microbial communities from Cojedes, Venezuela - Epithelial fraction 12 v2 (version 2) | ecosystem: Host-associated > Birds > Digestive system > Esophagus > Crop | place...
TGGGGTGGTTAGGGAACTGTAAGTGTTAGGCCTTTGTCCACTGCAATTGAACCAGAATATAGAGCAGGAAAACACCTGCCTTCCGTGGCCAACTTCTATTTGTGACTTCAGACAGCCTTAGTTTTTTTCCTTCTTGATTTTGAGTCTCTAGCCACTCTCATTTACTAAAAGTTGTCCACAGCTGTGACTGGAGGAAGAAAAGTACCCCCTTCTATCCAATAAATAATAGTGGTAAAACTATTGAACAGAATTGCAGAAGAGAAGTTACTGACTCCTTCCTCCTACCAAAAATTGCGTAACTTTGGGGTAGTAAGTTTTAAAGCATGGGCAACAGACAGAAGTACATGCAAGTATCTCACCAGTCCCTTATCAGTGCTCAGCAGCATCACTGGAGAGCTTGAGGCTCGGTTTCAGTGGGGAGAAGCTTTGCTACATCACAGGATGCTGTTGGTATCTCTGTGGGTTATTTCCATTGCCAATACTCAACAGGTATCTCTCCCTCCCATTTGTCTGAAAATAAATAAGTAAACATGCTCTCCCCAAAGAGTGGGGAACCAATAAAAGTCGTTATTTCGTAGAGCGTACTGGTTTTGACTGAAGGGCCAAAGAAGGGTTCAGTAGAAGTGTACTCAGTTTTAAGATCTGTATGGACTCTAATAGCTGGTATCTTTTACTGTCAGCAGAGTCATCACTGGATATTCTCCTTTTAATGTTCGTGCCCAGCTGAATACTTTCCTGAAGCAATTTTCTCAAACGTGTACAAAAGCAAAACTCAATAGCTTTTTTGCATTGAATTTCACCTGTGGACATACTGACTGTCTCCAAAAAGGAACTCAGTAAAGCAGCGTACGCTCTCTGTTACCCTGTGAAATGGAGTTTGATATCACGACTTGGGCACACAAAAGTGGGTCAGGCTCTTAATTCACGTTCAGTTTGGTCATTTTGAACTTCTTGGTTTATCTGGAATCAGTTGCCTGGGGAGTTTTCGGAGTCTCCATCACTAGAGGTCTTTAAGGTCAGGTTAGACAAACAACTGTTAGAAGTGGTACTGATGTGGCCCAGAGATACAGATGGAAGAGAAGGTGCATTAAGGTCCTTTCCTGCCCTATTTTTGTAACACTAACCAGAAAAGCTCCATTTTATGCTGTTTTGCTAAAAGCTGGCCTGATTCTGCTCTCATACAGAGGTCAGTTGGGAGTAACTGTTTAGGGCAGTGGGCCAAATTCAGAACATGAGATCAGAAAAGGGATTTTTGAAGGGAAGGAATTTAAAGGTTAAGAAGGGAAGTGAGACTGTAGCAGTACCTGGGTTCTGTGGCACCAAATGTACTTCTCTTATTCAGACTGAGTATGCTACTGATGTGAGGCTTGAGATCATTAGCTCATGTCAGTGACACATCGTAGAAGTTAATGGATCCAATACGGCTCAGTAATTTCTTTCATCTTTCCTACCTCCCTCAACCATTTCCCCTTGAAGCAGTCACTTCCCTGAGTGGGGGCTCTACTCAATGTAACACGGTATAAACAGGAAATACCAAGTCTGCCCCAAATTTAGAACATTGCTAATGCATTCATGCTGTTAAGAAACTGATTTTGAGGTCCCTTCGCTATACTAGCTTTATGGCGCATATTTTTTGATGTCCAGGAAGTAATGCTGGTGTAAATGGTGTAACAAGAACCACAGCTCATGCACAACTGTAGGTCTTTTAAGATACGTGGTAATCTGGGTGAAGCAGGGGAGCTTCAGGTAACTCTGAATAACTTTGTTCCAGTATGCTAAGCAATACTGGCGCATCATCTGAGCCAGTACGCACCTTTTCTGCTGAGCTACTGTCCAAAGGACCAGAGTGGCTGTCTAAGTCTAGGGTTGCTAGAAACCAGTACGATCTTGCATTGTGTGTAATATAAACACCCTTATATGTTGCCAGCTGGAAGCATAGATATTCTTATCTAAAGCTTGTTGAGGTGGAAAGTGGACTCAAAATAACTATTCCTAAGTTGCTCATGTTATAGGAGCTTTTGTTCCAGAATAAGACAACTTTATTGTGAGTATCTAATCTGCTCTCAATTCATTTCGCATGAAACACTTGTAAGTGCTCCCACATGGGAAGATTATCAAGACTCAGTACTGACCTTTGAATTCACAGCCTGCTATCCTCCAAAGTAATTTCCTTGTATAGATAAATCCTTATAACTGGACAACCCCTCAAATGGTATAATGGGGCCTTTTTATTGGCATGTTATTACACAGATGCAATTTGAGAAAGAATTTTCTTCTTCTGCTATAAGAAGGAGTTTCTGTGCTACTTGTACGTCAACTGAAAATTTGCCATTGTCAGTTGACAAGTTCTCCGTATATTGGCAAGCCAGCGATGCATCAGTGGCTGAACTTGGTGTATCTGTTCTGTTATGCTCCTAGTGCAATACTGCTGGGACATCAGGTCTCTTCGGAACATCGCAGTAGTGGTCCAGTCAGCCAGGGCTTTCTATCCTGCATGCCTAGAGGTTGCAACAGAGCCTAATTAAGCCACTGCTGAGAGCTGCAAGGATGCTATCAAATCAACATGTGCCAAAGCTGTGGATACAGCTGATACAGACATAGCATTTTGACAACTTGAGTGCAGATTTCATGGAGTGGAAGAGATAAGGAGACTTATGCACTTTGTTGCTGGACCTGTATGACCTATACAAAGCAGCATAGCCATAGAATGCTTTCATGCTGTTTATATATATACACATATATATATATGCACCTGTCTCACTGTCCCACCCCTCAGAACCGTAGTGTGCCTCTATTGTGTTCAAAAGCGAGGTTTGAAAAGGTTAATGTGGTGTCAGTTGTTACAAAAATAGCAAATGTCTGAGTATTGTATCATTTTTATCTTCTTCACTTTACGTGTGGGCTGGACCTAACATTTTAGGTGCTGACTGCACACTGCATGGGTGCTGCCCTGCTGCTCATCATGCTGCTGCTGCAGGGATTCAGAAACACTAATGGTAGCCTTCCTCGCAGCTTACAGCAGTAGTGCCCTGTGTACAGCCCAGGAACTGAGGCACAAAGAAAAGATTTACAATGTACTTAATTTGAGGTGTTTGATTTTTAGAAAATATCCCTCCCCCCCCCTTCTCTTCTCCCACTTACCCTCAGTTGCTCACTGCTGTTCTGCTTCTCAGACAGGATGATTTCATCCTCTTTCCACATGACTGGGATAGCGGGAAGGAATTTGTTAGCTCTCAGCTCTAGTGGCAGGGCAGCTTTCAGTGCGCATGAAGAATAACTGAAAGTACAGTAAACAGATGTAGGGGATTTTCATAGACTAAAATCACAACATTGTAGCCAAACCACACATGTCTCCAAGGAGGTGTAATTTTCATACACTTGTTCTGACAAGAATTATAAATCAAGGATTCCAAGTTAATATTAAATCAACAATTGCTAGAAGGATATACAGTCACTCAGGGCTACTGCCTTTATTTTCTGCTGTCCTTCTTAAGTAGGATCACAGGCTGTTGCTTCCTATATCAGTGTGTACTGAAAGGTTAATTTTTAGACAAAAATCTAAATCAACGTGGAAGGTTTTAAGGAGCACACATTGCTCGCACTAATAATGTAGGGCAGTCCAGCACTGTCCACTGAAGCTAAAAACCAGTCAAATGCACGCACTCCCTCTGCATCATTTCAGAGCACCAGAATTCTCAGACTAATGAAATAACAGTTCATAGCTGAGCAAGAAGAACAATTTCTGAGCATTGACTCCCAATAGAGCATAACTAATGTGCTTTTACCTTGAAAGCTCATACATGCGCTAATCATAGGGCTTTCATTGAAACTGTGCCTAACTTGAAATCTGTGGTATTAACTCCTTCATCACTATTCCAATTTCTCATCTATTTGCCAGATTTAAAGGGAGTAACATAGTAAGCTTCCACAGTGCTGGAGTATGTTCTTTTGTTTTTGGACATACTGCACGTAACCAGTGATGGAAAGACAATAGCTAAGGGCAATTAATCACGCCATAGTCTCCGATCCACAAGTGTTTAGGTTTCAGACTAAGCTGAACTCCGTAGCAGATACAAACCCAACTTCCTAATGGGAGGGTATAGAGAGGACGGAGTCAAGACTTTTCTTGGACACATACAGTGAAAGGATGAGAGGCAAAATGCACACAAGTTGCACCAAGAGAAATTCCAATTAGGTATTGGAAGAAATTTTTAACCTTGAAAGTGGTGACGCATTGCAGCAGGGGCTGAGAGGTTGCGAAATATCCATCAAAACATGTCTGGACAAGGTCCCAAGTAACCTTGTCTGATTTGGCCCTGCTTTGGTGGTGGGGGTTAAACAAGATGCCCCTCAGAGGTCTCCTCCAACCTTCTGTGATTCTGAAATATACAACAGCAGCATGTTTAAGATTTATGCCTAGAGTCCAAAATAAGTCTGAGAGGAGAAACTGAAATTTAGTTACTGTTCCCAAGGCTTTTTGTGTAAACTTAAAATACAAATAAATTCAGAATATATTGTTACCAAAAACAAATGCTTCAGATCCATATTGACATAAATGAGGGAAGAGTCAGTCTTTCAGCTGTTAAATAGTATCAATTTTTTTTTTTCTTCTAGCTTACCTTCAATCTAATCAGGTCATGGGCTGGGGAGAGAAGGCGATTGAACTACGCTCTGTGGAAACAGGAAATCTGGAAGGAGTATTTATGCACAAGAAAGCACAGAAGCTAAAATTTCTATGTGAAAGAAATGACAAGGTACAGAGATGACTACAGTGTGATGATTTAACAAAAATGAGTAATAGTTGACTCTGACACTATTTAATTTTTGTAACATTTTTTACACTGGTTATTTCTTACCTTAGTAGAACTTCCCCATTCAAAGGAAGTGTAGTCTCTGACCCCACAAAGCACTCACTATGGATATTCTGCACTTTCACACCACCCAAATTCAGCCAGCTCTGTTATAACTTCTGTTCCACCTAGCCTTAACTGATACCAGAGGTGATAACAAACACAGACACCGCTGACTGGCCAGACTCCAGCACAGCAGGTGTAGTGGGGAGGACCAGTGAGCCAGCCCTGATACTGCCCAGCTATAGGACTGCCCCTCCCGGGTACTGAAATCACAGGCAATTCAGAGCAGCTGTCACAGGGAAAAAAAAACCCCAACACTCTAATATTTGGGATAGTGCAGGCACTAGAGTATGGATAATCAAGTGTGATTTCCTGCATATAGTAGTTCTTGATAAATGTTCTGTGAAACCTACTTAGTCCCACTGACATATTTAGAAAAATGGGGGCCCCCAACTGTTTAGATTAATTATTTTAAAATATGTTCTCCTGTGTCTTTCCAAATAGGAAGAGAAATATACTAAAAAAATATATGCAGTTGTACCACAAGCACAGTTTCACTTTAAAAAGTTTCTCATGGGATTAAAATTGAATTGTGATATATATATCCTTGTATTTGGGACTGTGGCATTCTCTCAGATTTGCTATATAGGTAAAAATATTCTCATACATGTAAACTGACAGTAGCTTTTTTTTTTTCCTCCCCTTTCAAGGTGTTCTTTGCATCTGTACAGTCAGGAGGCAGCAGTCAAATTTACTTTATGACTCTTGGGCAAAATGTACTATTCAACTGGTAAATCACATCAAAATGAAGGATGCTTTGAAATTCCGTGTAGGTAGCAGTGTAAAATGCTTGGAGGCAATATATACAAATTTGCATTTTTTACCTACAAAAATGTCATTATTAATTTTCCAAAATTCATATTCTTTCATTTTGAAAGGAATTGCATTTTCCTGTCAAAGTATTGCAAATGTGTTTATTTGTCTTCTAAATTATGTTGCAAACCAAGATTGTATTCACAGTGTTAGAAGAGAACAACTTTAATGAAGAATGTAGCCAACAGGAAAAGCTTCTGTACTCTGAAAAGTGTACAGTTTCATTTTCACAGATGATGTAATGTTGTTATCTGGAAGTCTCTTTATTTTTTGGACAGCAACATCTGTAGGTAGGTATGAAAACAAACTGGGTGACAAATTGGAATCTACTTTATTTTGAATTGACTTTTGGCTTGTTTTGCATTTTAAGCACTTGTCCGAGTCTTATAATCGGTGAAAGAGCAACTGTTCCTGATGGGGCCTGACGCAGACTGGGACGCGTGAGGGATCGCATCCTGTGCTAGGCAGAGCAGGTGCATTTCACTGCACAGCTGTAAAAGCAGCTACTTCTAGACATGTGCCTAGATTATACAAAATGCAGGGGACAGACAATGTTTCTCTCAGGGCTGGATGCCTGAGCCTGTAGACACAGTTATTGTAGAATGTATTTGTAAAACTAGTTTAAATAGTAGTTTGTCAAAATCATCTATGCATAAGGCATTATGGACCTGAACCTGCAACTTTTATTCAGACGTGGGACCCACACTCATATATATGAGTTGATTTAAAGGCACTACCCAGGTATATAAGGGCACAGGATCAGGCACCTTCTTTTCTTCCCTTCTTGCTTTTTCAGCGTCAAGTCTTCATGTATTTCTGTGTAAATATAATCTTTCCACAATGGATGTTAAGATTAACAAATGTATTCTTAATATAGTTATGGAAATATCCAAAGAGTTAATCTATTATAAATAGAAAATATAAAAAATTTCAGGTGCTTTCTATGCTAATTACATCTAAATAAAGCTGCATCCACTAGTGTCATTGGTGCCAGTGTTTCTGCATAAACTCTGTTCTCAGGGGCTTGTAACTTGGCCATAAAACTATACAGATATAATATATATATACTATATATAATCATATACTATGATTAAATTGTAGGGTTTAATGCAATCCTCATTTAGGTGACTTTTGGATGTGCTTTGAAAATGTAAAGCGTCCAGTGTAATACAAAAGAGCTCATTCCAGACATGATACAGTATGGATGACGCTGTAAGCAAAAGTGAAATCGCTAGCTACAGTGTTTGAAAACAGGTATTTTTTACTTGAAATGTGTGATACTGAAAGGTGCAGGGAAAGTGTGCTGGAGTATCTGGTCGTCTACCTCAGGGATGATGATTCAAAGTTGACCAAGAAGGGGAAAATGAAGTTGTTACAACTGGTAGCTGTTTTGCACAGTATGTCAGGTTAAGGTAGTGTTAGCAGGCATGCTGTGACTGACAGGTGCTCAGATTGCAACCGTCAGCTCCAGAACTGGTATCCTCGTGCATGTCAGCAGAGAATCACACTCGGGGCTAATCACCCTCCCCCGTGTTGGCACCTCAGCTGCTGCAGGCAGATCAGAGATGCCTATACTGTTGCCGTCTGCATCCTTTGGCTATGTGGAGGACTGCACTTTCCAAAGTTATTAATCTAGCACTTTTCATGAGCACTAGTTTATCTCAAGCTGTAGAGTGTTTTTTTATGAAGTATTTTCCTTTGAAATGTTTGAACTTACAGGAAAATAAGCCTAAGGCCATATTACAAAATACATGCAGTTGAGTACTCAAAGTAATTCTTAATGTATGCAAGTAATCAGCTTGTGTGCAGACTTAAAACCTGAATGATATACTGTGCTCAGGCAGAGCTGTGTGAAAACAGGAGGTCTCTGACTGTTTGTATTAATGTTCCTACCTGTTGCCCATGCTAGGACCAGGGCACATAGCAGAACATGGCTTGGCTCCCTGTGCTAGTGAACACTGGGCTGGTTTTGTTTGACTTTCACCAAAAAAACCCCATCCAAAACCAAACCAACCCAAACCTGTAACAGAAAGAGAGATGAAAGTTACAATTACAGGCAAAAAAATAATTTGCAGACAATCAGAAATACAACTTAACTTGCTTTTGACTTAAAATAAGAAGCCTAAAAGACTGTGAAGAAAGAACAGCTTTCATTTTGTACCCAGTAGGTGTGCAAAACTTGCTTGCAAAACTGCTTGGGCTATAAGCAATCAGTGATCCAGGCTGCCCTATAACATTTTTTTAAAGTGTGCTTATCTCAGCAGACTCTGCATTACATGGGATGCATGTGAATTTTTTCCCTCTCCCATTTTTGTGTCGACAGGGAGGAGGCAGAATTTTCCTGATGCTAGGCACTAGTTAAAAAGAAATTAGCAGAGAACAGTGAGAATTTAGAACAACCCACATCAACAGATTAAAGAAGCAAATGTGATCCAACTTGTTTAATATGATTGTGACAGTAAGCTGACAGACTGTAAAGATGTTTAGCTCCATACCAAGAGGGGAAAAAAAACCTAAGTACAAGAGAGGGAATGTGCACTATTACATTGAGATTTTAAGTACAAGAGTGAGAATGTGCACAATTACATTGAGATTTTAATTTTTCAATGTGTTTCCTTCTATTAGCTCTCTTTCTAGCTATGATTCAAGGTAGTGGGTTGGATTTTCATCTGTCACTTTGCATGTAAAACTGTTGGAATTATTGGGGTTACATGAATGTCTAAGTATGGAAAGAATGAGGCCCTTAGAGGTGAATGCTTTTGAAGGATTTAGAAATGGTATTGTAAATAGCAGTGGCAACTGGATGCAACAAGAAGACTGTGGCATTTTCCCTTTATCAAGAGAAAATCAGAATGGTTGAAGATGAGAAAGAGCCCAGAGATGTTGAGAAGAGTAACAGAAGAGAGTGGAAGTTACTGAAGGGGCGGGAAAAGCTGAAGAAAATAAATGGGAGTAGCCAAAGGGGAGGGAGTGGATGTCTGGAACAGTGTATTGCTGTAGGAGGAATCAAAGAAGGTTAGGAGATGTTAAGGAGAAGAAAGTAACCAAAGAAATAGAAAGGTATCTGGAGTGATCGGGTGGTCTGAACACTCAATGAGAGAGTGTTCTGAGTAACTGTTCAGCTGAAAGCAAAAGTTCAAAGGTTGGAAGAAAAAAAAATAAATCCAGAGACCCAAGTTTATCCTGAGATAAATTTAACTATGCAAAATACGTATCAGATTTGTAGCTTCATTTAGTGAGGTGTTTCTCTAACCTTTCACTAACTTCTAAAACCAAGAACTGAACTGCTTAACAGTATGTTTTTCTAGTGATGTCACTTTGATGTGAACAAATGCTATAGGGGCAGAAGGGCAGAACATGAGGATCTGTGTCAGCAATCTTTTGGTACATGCAGTATCCTGCTGGCCAGCGGTGCTCCTCATCTTATATTTGCCAAACAAGATTGCGCTCATACTGCAGCAAGATAGTATTGTATGTGCCTGCTTTCATTCTAGGAATGGTGAACTCTATTCTGCAGCCTGAACCTTGACACGTGACTTTAAAGCCTGGGAACAGTGCAAGCTATGTACTGTACATTATGTATTGTTCCCTAATGTTGAAACTGTACAACTGAAAAAGTAATAAAAAATACTCTGAAAATCAAAACTAATACTGTGCTTGTAAAATTCTGTTATATTGGCATAAGCTATTGTTAAAATCATAGAAAGCTTTGTTACTGTTTTCCAAATCCAGTCACTATCCCTAGGGAAACGTCTACATCTGCCTGTGGAGACAAAACGAATGTATTTCCTTGCAGTGGAGGAGGATGTTGAGGTGACAGTGTGAGAGTTCAGCCTAGACAGAGAGCTAGTAAGGGTGACATCCAGCACGGTGCTGCGTGCGCTGCTAATGAGCTTCCCAAGGGAGTTTCTGTGCTTCTGCCCTTCTCTCTACAGCACTACCCAGTGGGATGGGGGCAGTGGGACTAGAGTGAAATGACAGCTTGCAGTCATGGATGCTGCAAGAACTGACTTTTGTGCACGTGTATCAGCCTGAAGGCCAAGTTAGCCCAGTTCGCTTTTTCTCAGGTATGCTCATGCAGTCCTTGGTGCCACATATAAAATGTATTGCTATTACATCATGGGAGGTGTGATAGCACATGGTAGCTGTGGCACTTTAAGAATTAGGAAAGTCTCCCAGACTCCTAGCACGCATGCTGCTCCAGCCGGAATGGCTGGATCATAAAAAGTTTTCTTGCAGTTGTAGTTCTGGGCTCAGACCACACAGCCCAGCCAAAAAACAGCACTAAAGGTGGTGTGACAAAGGCAACTGCAGTTGTTGAAACCTGAACAAGTGACGCAGACAGAAGTCTGCAGGCAAAGTAAACTGGACAAAATGCCCAGAGATGAGAGCAAATAAAGGCAATTCCAAATCTAACCTGTAATTCCTAGGTTTGGGGGTTGATCTACCCTGTCTGGACTAGTACTAAAGCATTATTTGTATTTTTATCCGATACATGCACTTAGCTTGATCCCTATAGCAGGTGCTGAAGGATTGTCAAAGGAAGTGTTGCATGGGCTAGCAACTGAAATCTCCTCCCACCCCTTGCTCACTGGCGTTGACTGACACACAGGTAGGCAGCACACCCATTTCATCAGTGCTGTGGCAGCGATGAAGAGTAGTCATCTCATCCTACCCTTAAATATAGGAACATTCTGTGCCAAATATTGACTAAACAAAAAAACTGGGCCCAACTATGGCACTCATTTGTGTGACTGCTAAGTAAAATTCAGCTTACTTACAATAAAATAAAATTAGTCTTTCTCTGATCATCCTTACTCATGATCCTTTCCTGCTCCCCATCCTGAGTTGTTCAATTAAAACACTATTAAGAAAACAGCAGGTTGCAAATCGCTAGAAACTGAACCCCCTTGGAGACACAGGAGCATCCATCCATACACTGAGTGACCTGGTACAGCTTCCAGCATACATGCAAATCATGGAAGAGGTGCGCACTGCACTCCGGAACAATGTTCTGACATCAACGGGTAAAAGCAGGTCTCAACTTGCCCTTTCTTAACGTAGCAGCCAGGATCAAGCTGATACATAATTTACTTAGTCCCCTCCTACTCCACACACACACTTCATTCCAGCCCTATATACTTCTAAGTCTGCATCTTTTTTTGTTTATGCTGCATAAATCCAGCATATTGGTGCCAAAAGGCAATAGTGAGATGGCCACTAGATATTATCCTGCATAAGAAAGCAACCATTTCTTTACAATCTGCAAGGTAGCCAAAAAAGACAGGAAGGGGAAGCATGAATTAGCGGGCACTAATAAGGAACCTATAGAATTCCTTTCTCCCTGGCAGAAACTGCCCCACCTTAAGAACCCGTCAGACTTACTGTGACTTGACAGTAGGATTGTCCTGATGAAGTTATATTATCCATGTTGCACCTAAAGGCATAGATAAAACAGTTTATATCTCACCACCACAAAACACACTTGTGCAAACAAAACAATGCCAGTCCAAAGGGCAAGCATTTGGGGTTTTGTCTCATAACAGGAAAAACTAAAATATCTTCTTTAATTTACACCTATTTATCAAACAGTAGAGCTAGGAAGTAAGACAGCTACACACAAGTTACATAATATATCAAATAAACTGCAAATAGCTTTCTATTTATTGCTATTGCAGCTCAAATGAAACGGCATTTTAATTTTAGCTTTGTTTTACATTTAAATGTCATTTGTTTCATGGTACCAAATTGCTCTGGAATGAAATTGTTTCTCCAAAGACCATCATAAAAGCTAGCTTACAAGCTCAGCTCCATGTTTAGACAGCTGTATTTAAGTTAAATGAAACATGAGCAAACCTGCAATCTATACTATCAAGACTAAAACCTGCACCATAAATCGAGGTTCCACATCACACAAGTGTAAGAGATTGTCCCGCTGATAGCCCACCACTTTCTTAAACTGCTCTTCAAAGTGCATAGAGCTAATTAAAGGGCAAGAGGATGTCTGCTGGGTAATCACCTCAACTGTTATTTTAGCATTATTTAATCGCTTCCTGTTATTTTCTAGGTTCATTTAACAAAAGCATCTAGGAAATAATGGTGAAATGTATTAGAAAGGCTTTTCCATTTTTGTCCTCAAAACACTTTGTGGCGAACAACTGTGTTTTACAGTAAGCTTTATGATCTTGCACAATAGCTAATTTTTTTTTTAATCTGCAACATCACCTTTTATTCGTTCATGCCTTTCATTTCTCCAACACACATTAAATGTAATGTTTAACAGAATGTAATAACGTCCTCCTATTCAGCATAGCCCATTCCTCACTGGCATTGCTCTAGAGGCTAACTGTTTTTCCCAAGGTGTGTTGTACATAAAGACTGAGATACTTGGCTGCTAATCATGTCTGAGAATTTGAGACTATGTATTGATTCACCAGAGGTCAACACTGGTATGGTTCAGCACGCTTAGTCGTAGGTATGTGAAAAATCGTATTGTCTTCAATGAGCTTCTTACATGCCCTGATGGAACAGGCTCAACGTAACACACTCAGCTCTTAAGTTTTCATGATTCTGATAGAGACATCTGCTGATGGCTCATCACCATTCATTAATGAGCCTCCAAGTGTTCCTGAACTTCCAGTTTCTAATACAATCGCATCTGTACCCCTGGTCAGGTATGGCAGGGAAGTCTCATCCAGAGGAACTCACAGACATAACCAGTCATTAAAACACACTGTTGACATGACGTCAGCAAAACAGATTCACCCCGTTCCAGTTTTGAAATTGGGATGTTAGCTAGATCTCTGCGGGTGAGAAAGAAGGTAAGAGGAGCAAGTTCCTAAGAGAGTGAGCTATCTGAAACTGCAATGCAGACAAATTTATCCAAAATTATATTAACTCTACTATCAGTCCACATCTGTCCATTATCACTCCACAAAAGCTACATCTTCACAGTTTTCAGAACTGAAACCACAGTGACTTACAGTAATAAAAAACCCTGACAACAGGTGTACATGTAACAATTACCTCTGCTATAAATAAAATACCTTTCTTCCGCAAGTTGTATCACAAACACAGACAAAAGTGGAGAGAGGCTGGGAACAGTCCACAGATTTCCTCATTGTACCTACTGGTTCATTTAATAGCTGATAAAGAGCCTACACCACAGCTCTCCGGGTAAGCCCGGTATGTAAATGTGAAATAACACCCTATGCAACCTCAGTAAAAAGGTGTTTGGGTCATGCTTGGTTTTGTAAAGTGTAAATGCCATTTTATCAGTCCACACAACAGATCATGTGTTTACTGGGAAAGAGACATCACGCTGAAATTTTACTCAATACCTTGGCTTCCACATAAATATCAAGAAAGACTGATTTAAACTTTCTCACTAAGGAGTGCACTGTTATATAAAACTCATACCATTCCTAGGGCAGCCTAAAGGCCAGAAAAGGCTTGGGTTTTATACCCCCTTGTCTAGTTTTTCAGTCCATTTTAAATGGTTCAAGCAACAGGTTTTCCAATTTCCCTAAGGCAAATGCTCCACAGTGGCAAAGGGAATAGACCAGGAACGGAGCCATTCTCCGGCTGTGAGCTTGGAGAACTGCTTCTGGCCCAGCGTGTGAGGCAGCCCTGCCTAAGCTGCAGCCCCGCCTCGGTCTTCTGGATTTCCGAAGGCTATCTGGACCAGTGACACTATAAATACTGGAAACTGCTTCTCTGCTTCCTCTTCCTGCCCCTTCATCTTTAGCCCTCTCTCCTCATTCTGAGGTTTCCTCTGACAGAAAAAAATACACGTATTAGCAAGTGCTAATAAAGTATTAAATACAAAGTTCTTAATCCTCAGAAGTTTCATTAACACTGTAAGTGATCATGGAGAATGGGATGATATTGGTAGTAGCACTGGGATGAAAGTCAATAATAATAATTTTTAAAAGTGTGGTCATGCACTTAAGGACCACGAGCAAGAATTTCTCCTATTACATGGAACCTCAACCATTGCTGTGGGGAACAACAAAGCAGAAAGACCCAGGAGACTTTTTCAACGGCAGAATGATTGTGATTACCAACACACTGCAACCATGAAAAAGGTAAACACAATTTTAGGAACTAGCATGAGACACCTCCACTACAGCTACAAAGGAGGGCCACAAAAACGATCAGAGGGCTGGAACACTGCTGCTATGAGGAGAGGCTGTTGGGGTCGTTCAGAAGAGGAGGCTGCGGGCAGACCCTATGGTGGCCTTTCAGTACTTACAGGGGGCTTATAAGCAAGATGGGGACAAACTTTTCAGCAGGGCCTGTTGCGACAGGACAAGGGATAGTGGCTTTAAAACGAAAGAAGGGAGATTTAGACCGGATATAAGGAAGAGATTTTTTACGATGAGTGTGGTGAGGCACTGGCACAGGTTGCCCAGAGAGGTGGTCGCTGCTCCATCCCTTGAAACACTCATGGTCAGGTTGGACGGGGCTCTGAGCAGCCCGATCCAGTTGAAGATGTCCCTGCTCGCTGCAGGGGGGCTGGGCTCGATGGCCTCTACAGGCCCCCTCCACCCCAAGCCGTGCTACGGGCTGGGAGGAGCAACAACGAGCATCGCGCACCCAGTCACATTAAAACGCCACCGGCAACAGGTGCAGCAAGCGCTGCCCAACGGGGCGCGGGGAATGACGAGCGGCGGGAGGCGAGCAGGGCAGCCCCGGCCGCCCCGTCCCCTGCCCGCCAGGGGACCCCGGCAGCACCAGCCCGCTCGCCCCGCAGACCCCCCCACCCCCGCGGCTGCTCCTCCCACCTCTCACCTCCCCCGCTTCCTCCCCTCCGCCCCCTCC
>Ga0065711_1043727_pt1 | contig 14549 bp, 9 predicted proteins | sample Hoacrofraction12_FD_59098 | JGI IMG/M metagenome (GOLD analysis project Ga0065711, IMG submission 59098) | Hoatzin crop microbial communities from Cojedes, Venezuela - Epithelial fraction 12 v2 (version 2) | ecosystem: Host-associated > Birds > Digestive system > Esophagus > Crop | place...
AAAAAAAAAAAAAAAAAAAAAAAAGCAAAGAAAGCAAATTACACTTGCCTTAAAAACTGATCTGGCTTGATCATTATAATACAGCCCAATGTAGAGGGAAAAGGAACCTTTGGTATAGTCTATATTTGTCCCATATGATGAGAAACAAAGGTCTGTGCATCAGGTGGTGAGCAGAGCTACCAAACCACATCAGAAAATTAGTGGCATGTATTGCATTGTCTTTATTCACTTTGTGAGTTAACATTACTGTTTTAAAGCTAACACGAAGCATTTGGAACTGATGTTGGATATAGATTAGAGCATTCAGAAATGAAAAGGATGATTGACCTGAGCAAAATGAGAACTTGAGTTTCATCTTCTCAGAAATTTACGGCAATTTATCCCTGAGTTTTCATTTTGTTCTGTTACAAACATGGACACTACTAATGTAGATTGGGTCTACTTCTAGATTCTGCAAAAAAAAGAGTTTCTCTAAAGAATTTAACCTTCTTTTGGCTTCTAAAGGGAATAATATCACAAGAGAAACTGTTGAAAGCTTTTCCTGAGACAAACTTTTTAAGGAATAATAAAATACTAACTTCTTTCTAATTATAGATCAATGAACTAAGCAAACTACCCATATGGCTTTAAGTTCATTCCTGTCCTGGTCCAAGCTACAAGTTATTTGATTTACGTTTCATTGCATATATCTCCTGCTCCCAGGTGTAAGTGTGCGCACAGACGTTGGTGACGGGCTTCCCTGGGCCTCTCACAAGTGTCACGAGCTTGTGACGAGCGGATGGCCGGGCACTGGCCACCTGGGCACTGGCCTTTCCCATGACTTCAGCTGAGTTCAGCGTGTTCTTGGCTGCCCTGGGATGCCTGTGCCTACATTTCCCAGAAAGGAGGCTTTCTAACGTGTGTCTCTGGATTGGTTGGAGTGAAGCTATCCTGAACATCTGGGTAAAAAAATGAGCTTTTGCAAGGACTGTTCCTCCTCATGAATCCCGGTCTTTGACTCTTACATATGCTTTTTTATAGTCTGTCATTCTTCTCAGAGAAGACCAAACTATCACGTGACAGACCTGGCTGGCAAATATTGTGGGACTGTTCATTTCGCCATTGTCAGTTCTCAACCATGTTGTCTCACGACGAGAAAAGATAAGGGTGGGGCAGGATATTAGAAAGTATTTTGAAAGCTAAATTCCAAAAGGCTACAGCCTCTGTGCTCCTTGTCTCCTGACATCTCCACGGTATTGACCCAAAGCTCCAGCCTGTAAGTACATCTCCAGTTTCTACTCCCGTTCCTCCCATGTTTTACCTCTTTCCAAATGGGTTTCTTGGTCTTTATATCATTCGATGTGTCCTAAGGTCAACTCAAACGGCCTACAGGTGGAAAGTTAGGTTGGACTTCTGCTCTGTTCAGCTCTCAGCATCTGCTGAGGCTGCAGACAGAAATCCCGGTTAACGCCGGCTGGGGCAGGTACCACAGTGTGCAGGCAGAGCCACACGCCGAAGTGCCAGAGAAATTTCAGGCTATCCCAAAAGTTACTCCACCTGGTAACGCTGGGGCAGATTGCTGGCACTGCTTGGCCAGAGCTGAGATGTGAAAAGTGTCACCACCCCAGCAGCACTGTCTGCTCACCGCCCACGCGTAACTGGTCCCACCAACACGCTTCTCCCGTGCCTGGTTCCTTGGGCTTTCCCTCCATGTTCTGCTCTGTCACAGTCTGTTGCCTTTGACAAGCAGTAGGTTGCTTCTGTTTGGGGGGGGGAACCCAAACTGATTCCTTAATTGCTAGGAGGGCTCCATGAGCCACAGCTCACTCTGGAGCTAGTTTACAACCCTAAACACACAGCTCAAATAGCTGTGCGGTAAATCTAAAGCACTGCAGGAAAATTAGAAATTGTTCTGGTTTCCTTTCCTTTCACACCTCTCCTCTGGCATATTTCAGCACCATCTCATGTCTCAGTAACAGGAACCTTTCTGTTTTTATTACCTGTTGAAGACGAGAGGTAATCGATCAGAGCTAGAGCTCATGTTTTACACATGAAAATGGGCAAACGGTTAATTAGATGAGTTTGAAATAAGGCCATTTTGTATGGATTTCTTTACCTTCTGGTGTCTGAATCTCCAGGCAACATCTAGGTGAAGTGTCCAGTTTCTGCCATCTTTTGGAGCACTGAAGGCTAAAACCATGCTTAAATACTGGGATTTTTGCGGAGTCTTGTGAGATCCTGCAGCTGGAGTATTAACAGAAAAAATTGTCTGGTCTTGAAATTGCAAGAGTTAAAAAGAGGAGGAAGGCTTGACCTTAAGAACTGGCACAGGGCTAGGGAAAGAAAGAACTGGTCCTGGTGAGGAAAAGCCAAGGACATGAGCTGGGATGCAAGCCGAGGGCGAGGACTACGGGAGGGCTGTGGACCTGTTTCTAGAGGCACTGAGGGGAAGGAGCGCGGTGGCTCTGCCCTGCTGGAGCATGGCCTTGCTGCCCTCCCCACCAGGGCTCCGGGGCACAGCACAGGTGGAGAAGCAGAGCTACCCAGCTCCCCCATGCAGGAATCCACACAAACCAGCAGGGCCAAGGCTCAACAGAGAAACTGGGCTGCTAGCAGAGCTGATATTCAGAAAGCTAAGTTTTCATCTGAGTTTCTTCTGCTATGCTATTAATAGTACAGACTACCTTCATGTGGGGTTTCAAAGCACTTAAGAGACAAAATAAATTACACTTCAACACAGAAAAAAGCGTCAAAGTGGGGACAATGTGGAGAACAGTATTAAAAAAATCAGCCCTTCGGTTTTTAAATCAGGGACTCTGAGTTCAGTTTTAGGACATGCACTATGCAGACACAAAAATAGGACTTTCAGATGAAGTGGTATTTTAGGAAGTGTATTATTACCCCATTTGCATTTAAACTTGTGGAATGCGTGTTGAGATATTCTGGAGAGTGCCACTGCTTTCTCTTCTGCATCCCAGACAAACATCTTCGAAAAATCAGGCCCTGCATGTCCTTTAGCCCTTGGCTGAAACACAGTTGTGGGAGGAGCTCTTAAAGGTTATGAACTGTATCAGAACAAATCACTTAATAAAGCCTAACTGTAGTTTTATATGGTAAGCAAGCTTTGCTGTTACAAGGGGAAAAAAAACCCCAGTGTTTCAGCATTTGTTGGTCACTTGTATGGTAAAGTTGAGGGAACACTTGGCAGTGGCTGTTCCTGTCTCGTTGGATTACCGCGGAGGTCTGAGCTCGAGCAGCCGGTGTTGTGTCATCGGGACAGACTATGGCCCTGCCGCACCATGCACCGTCTCGTCACAGTGGGATTAAATTAACAGCTTGTACGCAAGCGGTATCACACATACAACGTCCATTTAAATAATTCATAGGTGAGATGTGTAACAGAAACACTTGATCACCCAGACCATGACCTCTCAGCAGAAAGTTATTTTGCTGGTGTTTGCCTCCATCAGCTTTTACCTGGGGCAGGGGGATTCCTGGTATTTCCCTTGTGGAAGCACCTTCTGCCGCGGGATGTCTTCTGATGGATCTCCTCCATCCTTCCATTTTTCAGTTTCCTTCCATCACCTCTCGTTACACTTGGCTGAATACTCATTAAAAGCCCAGATTTACTTTCCACACAGTGAACCAAACCGACATACAAGAAAGTTTAATTGAATTAATAGATAATCTTTTGGCTCTTTCATGACAGACTCTCCTACTTCAGGAGAAACAAGTGTTTGCCCTTGTCACCTCCGACAAAGGCCGCTCAGACTCCACCTCGGCTCTCCCGGCTGGGTGGCAGCCAGTCGGGGGGGGCAAGGGGACGGATCCAAGGCTCACCGAGCTGTTGCATGGGCACAGCACTACCCACGTCCCGATCTCTGTCTTTAAGGCTTGTGGTTGCCTTGCGTAAGATGCATAAGGGCTCCTCCGAGCTCTGACCGCAGCAGGACTGGACCAGACCTGGGCAGGGGACTGCTGAGCCTCCATCCAGCCTAGGCACCAAACGGTGCTCCAGGACATGGGCAGCAGGCAAGCGCAGATGCAGACCTTTAGGTGCCCATACGTTAGGCAGTAGTCGAGCGGTGCTTTTGGGCTCACAGTACTAGATATGGGTGTATAAACACCGGTTAAATCCTTCCCTTCCCACACAGAAGAAGATGCTGTAGCACACCATATCAAAGTGGAGTGCTGCAAGCCTCTCTCCTATGGAGCTACACAGAGCAGTGTGCCCACGCTCTTAGCTCAGCAATTGTAATTCTGTCCTGGTGCAAAAGTCCTTCTGAACCAGGGTGAAGCCTGCCAAGAGACAGGCATGCGAGGAGCGGCTCGCTCCTTGCTTTGAGCTGCAGCCTGGCCCAGCGGATACCTGCCTCCCACATGTGCTGCAGCTAGCGAGCCCACTCACCTCCTCTTTTCTCCTGGCTGGCAGAACACATTTTCTGCATCCCTATAAAGCAAAACTTTAGAGCAGAGGGCTTTTTCCCTGTCTCTCTCTAGCGAGCACTAAAAACAGGCTCCAGCCTCCTGCTGCTGAGCATGAGTATCACGGCTATTTACACCCCCTTCCTTTGGCCTCAGTTTTAGTTATGCTGTCTAATTGGCAGATGTTTTGCAGGACATCAGAAAACAGTATGCACATATCGGATATAGCTTCCTCTGAGGGGATCTGTTATCTCTGCTAGGGCTCTTTTGTTCCCTTTCCTTGTCGAGATCAAACATCCACTCTGGATGGAAAGCCTGGGGTCTCTGCAAGGCAATGCTTTACGGGTACTGTTAACCCATGAGAGAGGCTGATATGCTTGCTAGATCCTTCCACGCTACAGCAAGTCTGTACTGTAATACCTTCTGTAGTGATCATCATTATGCAGCTCAGTAAAGGTTAATGGTCTGATTCTGAAGCAGCTTAAATCTCTACAGTTTGTACTGGCTTCTCTTGGATCCGCAGGTGCTCTGCCTGCAGGTGAATAAAAGACCCCATTTTTAGAGCCATACTTACTGACGTGAATCATAGAATCATTATGGCTGGAAAAGACCTCTAAGATCATCAAGTCCAACCATCAGCCCCACACCACCATGCCTGCTAAACCATGTCCCGAAGTGCCACATCTACACATTTTTTGAACACCTCCAGGGTTGGGGACTCCACCACCTCCCTGGGCAGCCTGTTCCAATGCCTGACCACTCTTTCAGTGAAGAAATTTTTCCCAATATCCAATCTGAACCTCCCCTGACGCAACTTGAGGCCATTGCCTCTCGTCGTGCTTTAATCTCATTCTTCATTATTTGCAGCAATGAGCTTGTAGCAACATTTTCCCTTTCTCTACGCTTGTGAACGCAGAAGGTCTCCACTGCTCTCACTCAGCAGCTTATCTGCAGACAGACCGGCTGCTGTAACTGGTACCAGCCCCAGTGATCGCGTTGCATCAGTAAATCTCCTTTGGCACCCGTTATCAGACTCACGTGTTTCACAGGAATCCTGCCTGCCCCTGCCAGCAGCTCTGACCTAACAGGTCAGTGCCCATCACGTTTCCTTAATTACCTGCTAGCCATTCGTTATACCCAGAAGATGTCAGGATAGAGTTTTCAAGCTCTGGTGTAAGCAGAACAAGCAGCAAAGAACGAATACTAACCGAGCTCGACGTGGCTTTCATGTTCCTTTATAAAGCCTTCTTCTTTCCAGTTTCCCACACACACTCTTTCTTAAACATGGGGGACTATTTTAAAAGTTAAATCTCTACTTTTCAGCCCGGAGCGACAAAAAGCAGGCCTACCTACTCCATTGACTTCAGAAATACAATTTCTCATTATTCCGCATCTTTTACATCATGATCTAAGGACCTTACAGTCCTGAGACTCTTGTATTTCAATACCACAATTTCACAGGAAGAGTTCATCAGTTTGGAAGCATCAGCGTCTAAACTATGCAAATAAAACGAACAAGTAAAAAACTTGTTCAAACACTTTTTTATTAATTAAAAAAAAAAAATTGCATAATACCTAGAGATCCCAAGTGCCAGTGCAGATGGACGTGAGACATGGGTCAGTGAGCCTGACCAAAACACGCAAAGCGAGGGGGTCGGGAAGCCACGAGGGAGCTGGGGAGGGAGACACGCACCCCGGTACCCGGCTGCGCTTTGCTTACAATCAGAGGAGTCTGGCTTACATATATTTTGTGAGTGGTTTATGAGGGAGGTGAAAGACTACAGAGCTGAATGCAGTTAGTCTATGGAGAGAGGGATTTTCCTGTTGCAGTGCCAGCTAATATTTCCATGTATGCTCTTGGAATGTTCTCTTTGGAGCTAGAAGTCCCAAAGTTGATCAATTGCCTTCATTTTCACCCTGTGAGGGAAGACAGACAGGAAAACAGTTAAGTATTTCCAGTGGTAGACAGATATAAGTAAAATTAGGAGAAAAATCAATGCTGGTAGTCCACACATAAAAACCCATTAAAAACTATGTAACAACGACTTTATGTGGTGCAGAAAACAAAGGAATTATCCCTTCCTTCTGGGAAATCAGAAGTGCTCTCGCTGTAACTCAGACCTCCGGGGGAAAACGAGGGTGTGATGTCGCACGTGGCTGAGGTCGAGCTAACGCGGGGCTGGGCTGGCAGCGGCAGGAGGGTCCTGCCTTCTGCTGCCGGCTCTGCCTCCCGCCCTGACGCGCAGCTGGACATCGGCACTTGGGCAGCCATGAAGTCAGTCGGATTAGCGGGGCTCGTTTTAGGGACGCAGAAGTGCTGGGACTGGCACCAGAGGGGCCACGGCTGGCTGGTAGGTGCAAGCCGAGACTTTTGAGAGCTTCAGGCATGGTGACAACAGTCTGAACTTCAGAGATGCTGGAAACCGTAGAGTAGGGGTGCACGCAGCACTGCGGGCCTTGCAGGGTGGGCAGCCAAAGAACTTAGCACCGGAATCGTAAAGGAAATTTCATGTTGGGCAATAAAAGGTCATCCTCCCAGAAACAGATGTTTGATCCAGGGCTTCAGAAGGACATTGCCAGAAGACTAGATCAAACAATTAAAAGAACTAACTTAAATATAGAAAAATCTACAGAAAAATCTAGCTTGTTATCTAAAAATCTATAGAGAAAAAACTAACTTGTCAGCTAAAGGTCTTCTAAAGCATGGCTGCAACCAGGTAAAAGCTATTCCACGTGATGACAAACCCACAGGATAACATTAACTAGCACACGTGCGTTTACACGCCCGAATCAAGCAGCAGTTTAGTCTGTCTGATCTGTCGCTCGCGGCAAATTCTTGAACCTGAAAAAGGAAGTGGCGAAAGTGAGCACCCATGAGCTCAGGATTCGTCAAATAACTCCTGAAAAATGGGAATCCCGATGGGCTCCATGTGCAGCAGGTCGACGATCACAGAGAGCAAAGGGGAGACTGTCCCGGGGAAAACCAGTCAGCCAGAAAGAGCCCCCGAGAGCCCGGGGACTGCGAGGGAGTTGGGTCCATGGCTTCACCTTACCTCTCCGCCGCTGTCCGTGCTGGTGGCTGGGGCCCCCTCTCCCACCGGCCCCGGCTGCTCAGGCGGCTGCGGCGCTGCCAGGTCCTCCTGCCAAGTCACAAGCGAGACGTTTGTCGCCACCAGCACGCGCAGGGTCATCGCCCTAATCTTAGGCAGGCTATCTGAGCACACCGCGCGCAATGGGTTTGAGCATTACACACACAAATAAAATACCCTGCTTAACAGATGGCAAATATTGCCCCAAATCCTTCTTTTGTACAGCTTGTTAAAGCAGATGTCTGTGAAAAAGCAATTCCATTTCTTACAGCCTGACTTAGGGTATTTTTCATACAAAACATCAGTTCTTTTTCTGAAGCTTTCTTTCCTGTCACAGAGTTTTTACGCCTTCAGTGTGAAGAAAACTGGGAGGCACAAATAAATTTGCCTAGAGTAAGACAGATCAATTCTCACACTAGATTACTTTCCCCACGTTATCTTACTCACCCCTGAGGTCTCGTTGCATAGACTAATACTAATTTCAGATACACCAGTAGTGTGGTGGCATTAATGTCGTGCACCAGATAAAATGTCATTATCAAAGAATAAGCTTTTCTTTGCATTTGAAGTCCAAGCATTTTCATAAGCACTTGAGGTTCTTCGAGCTGCTTGCTCGCGTCTTTCAGCTGCCTTCCTACTCAAAGCAGAGGAGAAAAGATTCTACTACCAGGCAATTACTTTAAATGTGATTTGGCCACAGGGGAAGAGAAGACAAATCTGTATGTGCGCAGAGGATGGACACAAAGCAGAAATGCACCTTTGTGGAACCAGTCAGCAAGAGCAGGGGGAAGCAGGAATAGCAGGACCTCTATAGTCCAGCCCCAAGCCACCAGGAAACTCCACTAAAATTACAGAGCTTCTCTGTTCCCTTCGAGCAAGCGTGCCCAGCAGTATCCCTGAATTTCTACTCTCTTTTCCCGCACGAAGCCAAGGCCACCACAGAAGGAACCTGAGACACACGCATTACGTAAAAGGAAAGTCAATTTTGCATGGAAGGGAGACAGATCATTTGAATGTCGATGTTTTGCAAACAAGAGGCCACCACTTTCCCTGGTGCTGCAGTTGATGCAGTGCAAAGCACATGTTCCTGTCAAACCTACTGTAAACAGAACTTTATGCTCTGTGTGTTTTGGGGGACTCTACTCTTTATTTTCACTCGTGTCCTTATTTTCCTCTCCAGCCACAACTGCTCTCATGCGTAGGAGCACACCCTGCTTCTTTTGGGACTGGATCAGGGAAGAAGAGGTGATGTGAAACAAACAGGAGAAAAATAGACACATTTTGCAGTTCTGTAGATATAAGGTAGATCCCATGAAAATGTAAGCTGGAAATCGGACTTCAGACCCATTTTTGGCAGGAAGAGGAGCCAGGAGATGGTTGTCCTGCCCTGTAGGCTTCCCGCTCTCCATGCAAGCTACCGTAAGAGATCAATCCACCACAGAAAGAAAACAGCCAAAATACGAGCTGCAGCCCAGTACTGATGTCCGTCGCAGTTCCAGGCATTCCCTTCACCTCCCTGCCAAGAGTCAATCAGTTTGTTTATAGAGACAGCTGAGGGTGTCTCCATACTTTTCGTATGATTTTCTTTTTTTTCTTCCTAAGAAACACACCCTTAATTTTCCTGGTGTTGTTGGCTGAAATGATTCTTGCGAGTGTCAGCCTGATCTGTGTCAGGTGAGCCCAAGTAACCTAATGACATCAAATTGTGCACATCGTGGAGACCAGTTCCCAATCCCCAGTTCCCGGCGCAGCAGGGACCCGAGGCTGCTGGGGAGAGGACCCCGCTCTGACGGAGCCCTTCCAAAACAAGTACAATCTCCTGTTGCCAGCAAACAGAGCTCACTACTCTGAATTTACGGAGGCTGATCCGGCTTCATGATCCAGTCTGTGGCTTAAAACACTTTACATGCATATAGGGCCATATAAAAAGGACTACACCTTATAACTCAACAGTGCACATTAGGTCAAAGCAGGGAAATAGCCTCAAATTCTGTTCTGAAGCATTACAAGCAGGTTTTCTTGGACTGTTAGGCAGAAAGAGAAGAAACCTGCAATGCAAGCCCCTGACAATAGCTGCAACAGCGGGTTCTTCGTAGGTATGTTGCAGGTGGCATTACCAGCTGCCATGTGAAATGATGAAGGTGAATAAAAGGTGACTGCCTAAGGGGCTGAGCTGGGTTGGGGAAACTGGGGAAGCTCATAGGAACACAAGGACAAGTGCAGTGCACCCCATCTTTCCACAGGGCATGACCACCTACTCTTCCCAAGGGCAGGGAGCTCAGGTCTGGTAGATGCAGAAAGAGTCATGGAAAAGGGGATCCCTTCCTCAGGACCATCCCTCAGGACACTGCGTCCGACAGCGATGGGTGGGGGGAATATTCCCTGTTCAGCTGTTCTGCTGTTTATTATATCCCTTAAATTGTGCTCTCTGCCAAGACTCTGCTCCAGTAGGATAAAAGTGACTCATCCATCTATTTTCAGAAAGGGAAGCAACAGTGTTTCTAGAGAGCGTTTCTAAACTGGTGGAGGAACCAGCACAATCGCAGGACGAAGAGGTGTCAGGCCGTGTTAGGGACATCGCCTCCAAGCCTTCTTCTCACGCGCTTCCCACCCTGCCCAGAATAGACAGCATGAAACGAGGAAGGGCTGTGTTCTTCAGCTGGGCGTTAGCTGGCTGGGGATTGCGGTGGCTGGTCAGGAAAACAACACACAGAGGAGGACTGTGTGATGCAAGGGTCTTCTCTTTGGATGAAGAGCCTGGAATTCCTGGGTACAAAGCCCAGCTGTGACACTGACTCACAGCGTGATGCTGGGCAAGAAAGCAAGGGTGAAAGCTTCTCTGGAGGATGGTAAGAACTTTGCCATCCCTTTCAGTGTTCATCTCCTCATTAAAAGGGATAAAATGTTCTAAGGGAAAGGCATGTTGCAACCATTAAGTAATTACTAACGCTCCTCTTGCTCTTGAACGGCAAGCAGATTTCCCCCCCCTCCCCTTCAGAAATTACATATTGTCTTAGAAAAAGTATTTAAAATAAATAAATAAATAAGTTTTTTTAATGGGCTGTTTTCTTCTATTTTTTGGGGGAGGGATGTTGAATCTTTCTGGCTAGAGAAGAGAGAAAACCGAAGTAGTTTAACATAACAGTTAAGTGACACACAAGATCTTAGAATTCGTTACAGGAATACTACACAAGTTTTAAAATATTTTTAATTTATATAAATATATTTGTATATAGAATATATATACTATAGAAGATTTATATATATAAAATGCAATATTTCACTAAGGTTATGAAACAAAGTTACACGTTCAGATATCACTAATGAAAAAACAAATTAGGACCTGTCATTTATAAAAATATTCCTGCACAATGTTAAGAGGTCTTAAATAGCGCATACTATAGGCTTCAGATATTTTAGTATGTTTCTTCAAAACGGTTTTTAAAAGTACAGATTTTGCAAAAAAATGAATCACAATTTGATTCTTCATATTTCTCTGTTTCTTAGTTCTGTAAAACGCCCTTTTTCAGCTCAGTGACTGTGTTGTATGTTCCGCTGGCTGAGTCTAAACATGAAATGGAATTTATATTTTTACCCATATTATCTTATAGGCCAGTGGGCTTTTCTCCCAACCCCTAAAATTCTAAGATAAACAACCTTATCAGGATTATCTTCCTTACCTAACAGAGAAAGCATGCAGAGTCTAAACGTTGGATGCTGGAACATTACTCTTCAAAACCCCAACAAATTCAGTGGCAAGCAAGATTTCTTTTTTAATTATTATTATTTTTAATATATTATTATTTTATTATTATTATTTTAAGGGTGTAAAACCATAGAAGTTCACTGGCAAGCTAATCTGCTACAAATTTAACAGCCCACAGTGGGACATCAATTGCATAAGGTGGAGAAACGTTCAGCCTCCTGCAGTGCTCTTGACCTTGGGCGCTGGAGCAAAAGCAATGCTACTCGGCAGTATCCCCAGACCACCTCCTTGTAAGCCCTCAGGCGACCTGACAGGTCCTACGGAAAGGCTGTCCTGGATGGGTTTCAGGTTGAATGTTCTCAGAGTGACACTGACGGCTCTGACTAAGAGGTCTACCCGTGATTGAAGTGAGTGGACCCGACAGGACAGGCAGACGGCTGCGCAGGATTCCTGTCTTACCCTGCAAATCCAGGTGGACTCTTGAGGTAGCTTTGCTTTCACCCTGCTCACAGCCAGACTCTCAGGGTTTCCTGGGGCTGCTTATACAAATAATATGTATTTAATAATGTTTACATTACTATCCTACAGGATTACTGGGGCATAGCCCTTAGCCATGAAGCGCACACAGATTCTTGTAGACTTCACCAGTGCCACTAACTCAGCTATTCTGCCTGCGAAACACGTATGCCTGGATGCACTAATGAGACTGAGAGGGAAGCACAGAAAAAGCGCCTGTAGGCAGAGTAGCCCACCCCACGCTGCTTTTGCAGTCTCCCCTGCTCCATGGGACGCTGAAGGATACCACCGGGATGCATGACTGCATCGGTGAAATCCAGTGAAGCCTAAATACAAAGGATGAAGGTTGAACACAAAGGGGAAGAGTTTCGGTTATGTATTCTACTTATTTGTAAGGCAGTTCAGCTGTTGATTTCCCTGCTCCTCCCACCCTTGGTTGCTCCCTCCTAGGGGCACTCGCCCTGCCCACACCAACTGAAACAGGGAGGTCACTCATTACTTTCTGCTTCTAATTAATTCCTTCGGTGCAACTGTCTTAGCATTGGTGGCATCGCAGTGTTTAAGTGAACAGAATTAAGGCCATGAACATCAACTGTTTGCATTCAAAAGGTGCAGTGGTTATGAAAGCGATAAGCCGCAGTACAGGTATGGCACACATGTGCCACATCAAGCGCAGAGAGAAACGATGTGATCTGATGAACGTGCCCAGCGGTTGCACATAATTGACAACTGCTCAAATAATTAATGGAGTGAAAGAAAAAAAGAAGATCAAACCCAATTCAAAATGACAGAGCCATGAACTGACAACTACACCATATAAAAACTGACAGGGCAAATAGATCTAAAGGGAAGATCTAGGTGGAGGGTGTAGGGAAGCATCAGCTACTGGGGAAATTCCTCCAGTCCCGAGCGATATTTTGTGAGAGAGAGTGTGCGTGTGTATGCACATGCGCTTGTTCCCAGCCACGTGGTGTCTGCAATGCAGCAAACTTTGTGCTGTGTCATGCAGACGAAGAATTAATCCTTTTCTAAGACAGGGATGTTTAGAGGGTGGTTATCTCACTGAAATATCTTTATGCCCACCCCAAGGACTGGGATGGGTGCAGAGCCACAGGCAAAACACATTATTCATAGGTCTCATTCCTTTGCACATCAGAAAAATTGTGGAGGGCTTGTAGTCTTTTAACTTATATACTTATATACTTAAAACCTCCTTGAAATCAGCCAATACTTTCTTGTACTCATTAGCATTGGCCAGGCCAGTGCCAAAGCCCTGCTAGGTGATGCCAATGCTACTCGAGGTTGCTCTCGCCTGGTGCTTGGCACCCCTCCGTACGTGTAGAGTTACTTCAGCCCAATTTCCTTCTGCCTGGCTCCGAGTGCTCCCACCGAGGACAGCAAGGAGCAGTGTGCTGCCAGCTGCCCTGCGCGTGTCCACACTTTGGTGCCTGCCATGTTCCACAGGGGGCTGGATTCTTCCCCGTGGCCAAAGCTGCCATCTGATCCACGCGCAGAGCTCAGCCGCGCCGCAGCTGCCGCCCCGAGAAAAACTGATTACAGAATCCTTAGAGTTCCCCACTCCCTGTGCCACTGATCCCAGCTGTCAAACGCACAGATTAAATGTCAACAAGCTCTCCATAATTGATATTAACACTGGGAACGCTGAGCTGGGGCATACGTGCCTCCTAGGTCACTCGGCTCCCCAGGTTCGAGTCATCCTGTAGCACTGCTCAGTGCTCACCAGGCATTCACACAGATCCCCTGGCACTTTGAGTAACCCCTCTACAAAGTCAACAGTGAACAACACCAGAGACAGCTGAAGGCAGAAATCAGACATTAGCAACTGTTCTTCGTAGTTAGAAAGGAAGAGGATGGGATGGAGCATAAGCAAGTCTCAGGACCGGACGTGACAGCTCTCAAACTTCAGGGGCTGGAACGCTTGGGCATAATTTCAGGATTGTAAGATTTTAGCAGCAGGTATTTCTTTTTTAAACATCGAACTGCTATACCTTATCACTCTTAGCGTAACTCAAATGCATGACAGTGCCCGGTGCTGCTCTTGGCAGCCTTGGGCTGTATTTCCATTAGCAAAACGTGCAGCACAATAGGAGCGGATCCGGAGAGCAGGCAGCTGGTGCCCAGAGCCCAGCACAACCCCTCTACTCCCGGCAGGGCCCTCCCTCCGGCGCAGTGCTGGCCCCATGGCCATTAACCATTAGCTGCTGGGATGCACTCGGAGCTGCGTCTTCCGTGTCATCGCTATCCAAAATATCCACTGCTATCTCACGGATGCAACGGAGGTATGGTGAGTGAGAATGACTATAAGATCTGCACTCCTAATTCAAGCTGAAGTAAAACGCTAGAGTAGATAATCCCTCCTTTTCACAGGATTTTACATTTCACAATTTTCCTGAATTTCTTTCTCCCGGGAGTTCTTTTGCCTGGCTTTTCTGCTCCTGTTTTCATTTTGCGGCCCACCGCCGCTGTTTGGCATGACACCACAACACTGTGTCCAAAGCTGTTTTGCAGCTCCCTCATTTAGTCTGCCCTTTGGCATGGGTCACATACCACTCATTTATTTCTTGATTAACCCCCATTTTAACTCTAAGCAGGTGGACACTGGTGCACTCTAAAACTGGGAGGAGTGGTAAATACACCGGCAGGCTGTGCTGCCGTTCAGCGAGACCTGGACAGGCTGGAGAGCTGGGCAGAGAGGAACCTGATGAAATTCAACAAAGGCAAGTGCAGGGTCCTGCACCTGGGGAGGAACAACCCCATGCATCAGTACAGGCTTGGGGCGGACCTGCTGGAGAGCAGCTCTGTGGAGAGGGACC
>Ga0065711_1007600_pt1 | contig 14548 bp, 12 predicted proteins | sample Hoacrofraction12_FD_59098 | JGI IMG/M metagenome (GOLD analysis project Ga0065711, IMG submission 59098) | Hoatzin crop microbial communities from Cojedes, Venezuela - Epithelial fraction 12 v2 (version 2) | ecosystem: Host-associated > Birds > Digestive system > Esophagus > Crop | place...
TAAGATAAAAATAATAGGGAATGGTTTTCAACCACTATTAAGTGGAGGAAACCCGTGTTACCCTTCAAATAACAGCACCTGGCACTCAAACAGAGAAGAAAGGAGTCTCAGCTCACATAGATGCAAGAGGCTAACAGATGCTAACTGATGCTAACAGACTCTCGGACTCCTTGAGAGGGTGTTCTGAGGCTGCTGGGCTGCAGTGGGCAGTAATGGGAGAGGAGAGAGCAACTCTGCAGTACCACCACTCAGACTGCCTCTCTGCTGATAATAAGCAGAACTGCTCACTAAGACCACGAGATTTTCAGGGCAACAGCAAATTCTTACCCGATATGTATATGGCACCTAGAGAAGTACATTGTCAGTGAAGCCAAAGATGTTACCATAAAAATTGCAATGAAAAGGAATTGTTCTCAAATTGAGCAAGAAACACACCTGAATAATCTGGAGCATGGGCTGTGCCTCTTCTACAGGCATCATCAGCAGGGAAAAACATTTTGTCATATTCCAAAGGGCTTGATGCTCTAAAAGCTCTAACCTCCCCCAAAACTCTTTGGTGACATGAATTCAACCACTTCCCAACAATCTTCTTTTCCAGAGCAACAGCCAGACACCCTCCTTCAAGCAACGCAAAGCGTCACTGGCCCCATGCACACAGGAGGAGATCACTGCTTTCTCTCGCTGCACATTAGGTGACTTCACTCTGTTTGCTGTGAGCATTTGCAAAAGGTTCCTTTCATCAGCTGCCTTTGAGGTTCTTTGAAAAATGGAAATAATTAGGCACGTGTATTTTCATTGGCACAGAGAGACTGAAGCCTGATCTGAAAGGCTTTGCCTCTGCAAGAAAATAATAGGTCCAATTAAATGTACTTTATTCTCTGAAGTTCAAACACCATAGCTTTGGGGGCAAGAATTACGTGCAGAACAGGGATATAGGTATATATAGGACTGGGGTTAAAGCTGATCTGCTTGGGTTTACAAAACAACGACGCTGATGATTAATAGAGAAGCGAAGGGTGAAAGTGTGACATTCCTGACCAGAGGGACAACGACAAAGCCCTGTGACAAAGCCCTGTGCCCACTGGCGCCTGGTCTGCTGAGAAGCCAGTGCCTCCATTTGCATGTGTAATCACACAGCAGACTGCTGAAACGAGGGATGTCGCTGGGATGAAAACACGCTGGCCCTGAAGGGAGCCGGATCAGACCCCTAATTATCACTCATGATTCCTTGCTCAGTTAATACTTGCAAGAAGTTTCTAAAGTTTCAAAGGAATATAAATCTTATCAAAGCATTTGTAATTGCACGTAAATGACAGGCACAGTGTCATTTAGCTTGGGCTGCAGGGAAGGGGCAGCAGAGTTCTCCAGAACCAGTGCAAAGGCCTAATACTGCATTCAAAACTCACAGCGAAATCAAACCCTCATATAAATGCTAACTGAAAGCAAAATTGCAGTTAAAAACCAGAGAGGATGCTCTAAAAATAATTAAAATCATGTGAGACAAATCAACATGCTCCTCTGCTTATGGGTCTTGGCTCTCTGGGGGCTAACGCCTGTCTTTGCTGCCTGCAGTGGCTTTCTTTCTGTATGCCTGGACAAAAGACACTTTATTACAGTAATTTATCACCCCATAAAAGTGGCTTTCTTGTATTGCTGAATAATTTTGAAAGAAATATGTTTTAAAAATTAAAAATGCAGTCGGTGTATGCACACTCAGGTCTGCTGGGAGACATTTCTGCAACTACTGTAACTGCCTGGGTAGTTTTAATACCTCTACCTTCTATTATTTAAAGTATGATGATATTTTTTCCTTCTGTGAGCTTTGTCAGCTATAAATAAAAGATAAGGGTTGAATTGTACAGGGTATCTGTAAGCACTTCCATTATTGATACTTAATGTTACTTGGAGGGGGTGGTGAGACCATGGTGCTTCTCGTTTGCACCTAAACCCTGAGGCCCAACTGCGAAAAGCGGAGGGTGCGTGTTTGAGAGGTCATTTTCTCTGTGCATGCTTCCATGCTTCCATTTTTTGTCCTCCAAGTGGCACCTTCCAGGATGAAAATGAGACCTATCCACAGATATTTAATGAAACTTGAAACTAAGATGCTTGGGGAATCTGTGAAAACTGCTTGATGGGGCTCAGGATTAACAGGCAAGGCTTCCTCGGATAATCTCAGTACTCAAAGGCTGCTCAGACAAGGTCTAGAACCAGGTCTGTGATCGTGAAATAACAAAAACTTGTTTTGCACTTTATTCTCCTAGACCCGGAGGGTCCTTTGCCCGCCTAACTGGGGCTGCTTTCTCCCCAGCTCTGGAACAAGAGGAGCTCCTTTTCTTGGCACTCTTTCCTTTTAAGGTCTTGCCCTTGTTTTTACCACCACATCCAGTCAGTGGTACCTCAAAAGCAGGAAACTGCAGAGTGACGCATGGAAAAAAGCATGCTAAGATGGGACTAGTAACAAATCCACTCCTCAGACTGGTCCAGAAGCAGAAGGGTTGTTTAACCTGGGATCAGTCTCAAGGAAAAGGAATGTGCTGGTAAGGCTACTCTTAAGGCAGACCTGTCATTTGGTTTTACAGGTTCCAGTGTCCTTGTTCCTCACTCTGGTGTCCCCATCTGTCCCAGCTCAGCATCCTCAGGTATTGGCCTGAAGGCGGGACATTTGCCCCAGGGTGAGTGTCCCTGCAAATCTTTTATTTATAGCTGACCCAAGTCCTTGTTCCTCAGCAAAGTAGCACCAAAGCAAACCTCGTGTACATTTTCTTGTCTACTGCTGTAGCTAAACCCAGAAATTTTTTGCTGTTAAAACAGACAGGCTCTTCAACAGGACGAGGACTACCCACTCTGTATCCCATGACCCCTTGGATTTGCAAAGCAGCAGGAACTGGGCTTGGAACAAACACATGAAAGCAATCCTAAGGCATAAAGTGGCATGAATCCTGCCCTCCGTGTCGCTTCTTCGATGCTTTGAAAGATCATGAGGCAAATTCCAGCCCACGCAGCCAGGTGAATGAGTGCAACGCCAAAGCTGGAGAGTAGCTGGGTAAGTGGAGTCCCAGTCGGACGCAGCCGCCCGTGCATCCACAGGCTCGTACAGGGAAGGGGCCACTCAGAGCAACTCTTCACACACAGCAGCTGAAGCGTTGCTAACGGAGGGGGCAAGGGGGCTGGGAGTTTTCGTAAGAGCTAATGACCACCTTGGGTTTTACTGCAGCCCAGTGAGATAACAGAGTAACCAGATTGCTAATCAGCCCCAAGAACACACCAGCATTTGCCTGATGAATCAATAAGCACACGGAGCTGAGTTTCCCCTTCATATTCTCTGTTTTCCATATTGCCTCAGAACTGGTAATGACTGCGTCAGATACCCTTTGCCAGCCGTACGCTAATTACAGATCTGCAGCCAGTCCTGATGCTTCTTCAAACCACAAGATGATAAAATTAGATCATTACTCACATCACCGTCTTTGCAGACAATTATCAGAGGGATGCAACAGTATCTCCCCATTTCATTTTCTAAGAAGTGACTTCAAGACCCAGAGAGTGAGGTAGTGAGTCACGATCAGAGGTTTCTTCACCAGCTTTTATTTAATCAGAGTTAACAATGAGAAAAGCTGCTCTCTGTGCACAGATACCTAAAAACTGAACACACATGGTAGCACTGCATGAACAGCCACACAAACCTCAGGCTGTGCGTACATCCAAATCACTGGGCTACATTTTAAAACCAAAGGGGCTGCCAGGCAAATCACAGGCACCACTGAAAGCAGAAGGGTGGGAGCCTGCATCCAACCATGAGCATAAGGGAGAGTCCCTAAGTTATCTCACCGACAGATGGACTCCTTCTGTATCACACATCCTTGAACTGCCATTTCAGTTGGAAATACGCAGCAAGCAGTCACACAGACACTGGGCAGGGCGCTCAGAGGATTACTGCTGTAGAAATGCCTCGACAGACACTCACTTGTTGAGCTAGCAAGTCTTGGTACAGGTACCGAGCTACGCCGGATCCCACCAGCGGTCCATCTAGCCAGTGTCCTGTCTCCGTCAGTGGCCAAAGGTAGATGCCTGGGGCAGAGTTTAAAGTTAGGACACTGTCTGTTAGGGCTGACCCAGTTTAGTGGTTCATTTATGAAGTCATTTGGGGAAAGATGCACCAGTTTGAGCTGGGCATTTCCCACACATAAGCATGGCAGCATTCCCGATTTCCAAAAGTGCTGCAGAACCCACAGTCCCACCGCTTAGGCTCCCCTGGCAGTCAGCTGTGCGAGCTCCTGCCACGCGCAGTTATCTTTCCCGGCATTCCCAGCCAGTCCTGCAATATCACAGATACTTTGCAGACCTGCCCTGATTATGCTTCATGTTATGGTACCAGTTTTATGCAGCTTAAAAGGCATTAATAAATAATGAATGGAAGTTGTTGGCCTGTTATATATATAAGCAGCATGTGTCCAAAATGGTTACCAGCACATCAGTGGAAGNTACCATAGATAATGATAAGCTACAATTAAAAGCAATCTATTGCTCTGCTGGACTGTGTAACAGTATGTAATAAAAGATTAATCACTTATTAAAATAGCTACAAGTATTTCGTTAACCTTTATGCATTATTTCTAATGGGGCTTGTCTGCACTGCAGTCACTGCAGTGACTAAGTGGACGAAGTGACAGAAGTACTGGGCAGGATTTCCGCAGCCCTGCTCTGGCACTGCGTGACTAACAGTGTCGTTAGTGCGTAGCCCCAAGTATTTACCCAGCTCTTCGGGCTGGGTTCCTGGCCCTTGCCGAGCTCTGCGCTGTCGCAGCACTACGGTTAGCAGTACACAAAGACCAGGTTTAACGTGGAAGTCGGAGCTGCAGCTCCTGTGAGAACACATTCAGCGACGCCTCTCCACCGTGGAGCCCTGCATGACACATCTCCGGCAGCGCCAGGCCGCTCCCTGCGAGGTGCCGATTCCCACTGCTGGCATCCCAAACGGAATCCGTCCGGCTGCCTTCCTGCACGCTGCAAAGACGTTCTGCCTACGCCTTGTGGCCATTCCCCACGATTATCCAGTGACCAGCTGAATCCTTGCCACCTGGTTGCCTTCCCATAACAGAAATCAGACGGGTCCATCTGCTGGAAAGGAGCTCTCCAAAGAGCCCTGGATGTCTGTGCTCACCTTCATTTTGTGTGAGTGTCACCTATGCTGGGAACACCCATACTGTGTTGTGCCATTTGCACCCGGGGAGCATATTGCACTTCGTGTGTTCATCTTCTGTTATCAGTTGGATCGGGATTTACACAGACATGGGGAAACTCAGGCAAAACCTTTCCTCTGAGCACATGCTATTAGCTCTGCTGATTACTTCCAGCAGTACTTACCACTGGATAAGAGAGGCTTTCAGAACTGAAGTACTTCAAGGACTGTGTTTCCTTCACAGAAGCTAGTCTGCTTCTTCAACACCCTGCTACTCGAAGCTCTCTCTGCCCATGGCAGCCTATCACAAGCCTGCAGAAACTAAATTGACTCAAAAAAGGTGTGCAACCGAAAAGTGGTTTTCAGGAATGCTTTTTAAGTGTGTAAAATAACTCCGTGGCTTGCTGAAAGCCATCAGGAGGTATGCTTGAGGAATAGCATTTGGAGACAGCAGAAAATAGCTCTTCATTCCAAAGAACAGCAAAGTGTCTTTAGTTCTCTCTTCCTCTCCTATGCAAATATTCTCCTTTAATGTGCCTGGTCCTAGAGTGATAAAGGACACACCTTCTCCATCAGATGAAAGTATGATCTCTTCTCTGTGTTCCTTACTATGCTTTCTCGGTGCAGGAGAGAGTCTGAATTCCTCCTTAGCTTCTCAGACTGTGCTGTGTGTAAACCCGAGCATTACACCCTGTCTGGCTCTCCAGCTCTACCAGCTCTCAGACGGAATCATCTGAGACATTGCCCAGGCTGCAGCCCTCCTTTATCCTCATATTAGTGGGACCTATTCACACGTAAGGGACCTCTGTTACGCTTGATCTGAAAATATGTGACGTGTGGAAACAACATACTTTGAAACATCCATGCAGCAGTTCCGTAATCTCAGCCAGAGTTCACAAGCTGTACATCGATAGATTCCCTAAATGACTACACTGACACACACAGTTCTCCAGCAAAGCCACTTGTCCTGTGCCTAGATGCAGTTCCTGCCTGTTGACACCTTGGGCTTTGGAGGGCTGGAATTTGGCTGATACATCAAGGCTAGGAGAGGAAGCAGTGTTTTGCTCACCAAGGTTTGAAATGCCCATCAGTTTGCACCTGTGACTGTCAGACCAGACAAAGCTCTCAGCTGGCATTGCTAGATGTCGCAACGGCAGTGTAAAGAGTTGCTGAAGTGTTGAATATCATTGCTTCCCCAAAGCACCAAATAGCCAGGTCTAAGCAGAGGGTCTGGGAACCTCTCCGTGAACCTGGGATACATTTTCAGCTTGCAAAGTAAGTTGATGAGTTTCTTTTTACACAGATCTACCTTAATTGATACGTAATAATTTATTAGGAATACGTGCATCTTGTCTCCACGGGTGTATGAGTGTGCTGGAGCTTGCATGGCAGAGGAATCCTGCCCTGATCCTCCAGTACCAGAGTCATATTCAAAAGCACCAAGCACAGAAGCACAAAGTTTGAGAAGCAGCGTGACTCACCACAGGAGATAAAATACCAGCCCCACAGGAATGGGCCCAGGAGCACAGGGACTGCCGCCGCAGATGCGCCCAGCGGGCTGCCTGCCCAGGTTCCGGCCTCCCGCAACCACCAGCAGCAGCTGTTAGAGAAGTGCGAAACGTGCTGCCTGCAGGGCAAGTTTCTCTCCGAGCCCCTGCAGCAGGACAGCGATTTTTGCTCTGAAGCAGCAAGGTTTAGATATCCAGTCCATAATGATGTGGTTGTTATAAACTCATTACTACATGTGAGTAATGAGCCATCAAGAGAGAGATGCCCAATACCTTTTTTGCCCTGATAAATTTTTGACCCGGACAATAATTTGCTACACTGAGTTCAAAGTGTTACTGGTATAAAAAAGAGACTCTCTTTTTCAGTTAACCTTAGGATTCCTGCTTTGTGGTACGTGGTCTCTCTGCAGACTTGTCGCAGCAGTGGAAATTGCCCTAGTGCTGAAACGGTGAAAGGTTAAAAAAGATGCAGCAGGTAGCAATGATTCTTTACAGCTTTTCTTTGGCATATGCCTCCTTTGGCATTGAAAAGGGGGTTATCCACTGTGGACATTACATACAGGGTGTGGAGCACAAGGAAATTTATGAACTGTTTTCTGGAGAGCAAGTGCCTTTCAGTCACGGTATGTACAAACTTACCTCTTATGCTCAATTTGACAAGAAAGCAGAGTTTCACAAAATTGTCCTTGCATTTGCTCCACCCCACTTGCTGCTTTCAAATGCAGAAAGCATTCTTCTCCTTTTCAAAGGTCCAAAGAAGACAAGTCTCAGAAGAGAGCATTCCTGCCCAGGGCTGGATCCGGAGCTCTGCACTTGACTCCGTTCATAATGGCTGTCCCTGAACTCACTGTTTACAGGATGAATGAAATATTTTTCACCCTTTGTTTGCCTCAGTCTTGGCACTTCTGCAAACTATGAAAAGCTGAAAAATCTGGAGCTTGCCAAGAACTGTTAATATGAAAACTTAATCTTCTCTCTCCGCTCTGGCAGTCACATGTGTCAAGCAGTATCTCACATCTGACACCGGGCAACACCTAAGCTTTTTCGTACGAAAGGGTGCAGAGCTGGGGCTCCACGCAGGTGTTACACAGGTCTCCTTTCTTCTTGTGCAATGTCAGGAGCAGTCAGGCACCACAGCGCAGCTCACTGCTGCCTAGTGCCTCCTCAGAAGAACACATTTTTTAACAACAAATCTTTGGCTGTTTCCATTTTTCCAGCCCATTTTCCAATTCATTTCATCCGCTGAAGTAATCACGGTTATTTCAAATGTGTCTATTAGTAGCTGAAATAGCTTTTGTGTTTTCCTCCTGCCAGAGCTGGCGTTAGAAGCGAGCAAGCAGGGAAATTGCCCAGGGCTTAAGGACTTAGGCAGGGCCTGTTAAGCTAATATAGGTAGTAGCTGCAGCCCCACTGTATGTAAGTGTGCAGGAGGAGTCCATCCCTTGGCCTCTGCCTGAGTCTAACAGGCATTCTGCACACTGTTTTCACTCATACGCCGTATGTCTTGTGCTGCAAAGTGGTCTCTCTCGACAATGCAATTTTCTTCCTGATGTTAAATACCTGGGCTCTCTTCGGCCATGTCAAAGGTGAGTGCAGTCTTCCACAGAGCAGGACACCGTGCTGTGTAAGTGTGTATGTCAAGCCACACACCGGGTCCAGTTTTTAGAAGTGCTGAGCACTCACAGCTCCTGTTGCAGTCAGGAGGTGCTTTATGTTCCCTGAAAGCACAAGTCCTGCAAGTACAGCTCTCCATGTCCCCATTCCCCGTTAGTCAAACTCCCTGCCTGACCAAGTTCTCCAGTACTCTGAGCTGCTCTAAGTTAGCCCCGTTCCACTGAAGTCAGCGGGGCCACACAGACTCGCACTGGGACTCTGATCCCACCTTTGCCAAGGGCACTGTGGGGTTGTTTACATGGGTAGCCACGGTCTGGCTCATATTAACGTTTCAAATATGTAAAATACTGCATGCTAGTTGAGATGAGAGTGCTTGAGTGGGATAGGGATTATCAGGAGGCCAGGCTGGGCAAGCAATTGCATGATGTGCACGCCTTATCCCGTACCCTGAAACAGCACCAGCCACTTCACTTCATCTTCCTGTTCAAACACCCCAACGGTCCATCAGCAGTAACGAGCAGAGTGGGGCTGGAACAGACCAGCCTCGACAGGCTGTAACAGGAGCTGTGGACCCAGCTGCGTGTGCTGTAAAACTCGCCTTGACACCACCACAGTCTGCTCCCTTGGAGCCCTGGAATGGTTTCAGCGTTTCTCAGACAGTATCATATCAAGTTACTGAAAGTATTTTCAAAGAGGTGTTTGCATCCCTAAATTTTGTTTGAGGTAATAAGAAGTGACAGATTTGGAGAGAAAGCAAAGCACATATGTTCGTGGAAAGAAAAAAAGGCCAGTCAACAAAAACGTGACCAACTGGCGAACAGTGCAATCAGGATGGCTTTAAAACATCTGCAGCCAGAGAATGAGGGAAGGGCACAGGGAAAGATGGGATGAGGAGGGGAGAAGACAGCTCTCTGCAAATCTCAGGCTATCCTCCATGTCTCCTACTCACTGCCTTCACTTACAGATGCTCATTTACCTGCAACTGAGCGTAACAGCCAGATAGGCTGGCACTGAATAGAGACCCGGTGCACTTCCAGCAATTCTTCCTTATGGATAGATATGGTCTCCCATCTAGGAAGCAGAATTAGTCTCCAGGACTATTTTATTTACTTGTAAGTGCCAGCGACCAGAAAACTACTTTTTGTTTCCTTCTCCAGACAGGAATGTGTTTGTAGCTTAGAGCTAATTAAAATGCTAAATTACCTCCAGCAACTGCAGAGAAAAATCATAATTTAATTACTTGTGAGAAAAACTTTTAAGTTTCTTAGTTCATTTTGAGATAAACAAACGAAACCACTAAGATTTGTTGCTTTGGTGGCTTTTCATAACAGGAAACGGTAATAACACATTTGTGTCTGTAGGAACTTCCTCTGGTTCCCCTCTTGGCACGAAGGGAACTGGAGGAAGCTGCCTGAAACGGGGATAAAACCTTCCCCGTGGCAGGAGGCCAGTTCTGTTCACTTTCTGTCTCCTGCTGAAGTTATCGGGAACCCCTGAAAGGCTGCATGGCACTTGGCCGAAGCAGGCAAGTAAAGGTCTGTGTCCCGCAGTTCTGCACTCCTAACTTCAACGCACAAGGGAATTAAAAGAGGGAAAGCAATGCCCTGATTTCCTCTTCTAAGCTCTGTTTCACACAAGGCAATGCAGACAATCTGACTCCAGGACCAGAGCAAAACAGTCTGATCCTAGGCCAAAGCCGTCTGCACGCAGGAACAGGCACTGAGCTCTGCGCTCATGGGCAGCCTTCTTGCAAACTAACATTAAAAGGGAGACACCACCTCTGGCAACAAAATGAAAGCTGGACTTGCTGGAAAATGTGGCCTTTGGCAGCGCACATAAGGTAACACTGAAGTGTCCGCATCCCAGCCTCGACCACCCCTGCCTGCAGCTCCAGCCCCTGCTGCCACCACACCGCCAGTGGTCTGCAAACGCGGCTGCGCTCCGGCAGGGCGCACGCTCTGCTGCACGCCAAGTTTCGCCCTGCTTTGAAGAAGCCCATTGCTGGCTGCTGCTGAGATGTTGTCTGCAAGCCATCGCACTGCCTGTTATCCTATGAAGCTTTGTACTGCACTGTAACTGCGCTGTATAGGGTCAGAGCTCCTGCAGCGCACGTGTGGGACCTGCAGTGCAAAGGGTAGGCAAGGATTACACCGCAGGTCCCACGCTCGGTGCGCCTGGAGGGGCAGGAGCTGGACAACCCCCCGCTGAGGCTGTGCCACTCCAAGGGACCTGCTGTGTGGCAGAGCTACAGGGAGGTCCCTGAATGGTCACTGCTGGCAGCTGTGAAGTACATCTCTCACCTGAACACACTGTTAAAATACATCTTTCTAATTTGGAAAAGCAGATTTTGCCATCCCCCCCCACCCTTTCAAGCTCAGAAATGTTAACAAACGCTACAGTTCAGAGGTATGAACAAGGCTGTCCTAATAATGTGTCTCTCTAGATTCTTGTCATGCTGCCCTGGTGATATTCAGCGTGATAATGAAGGCAGCAGGGAAGGAAGAACAGAGAAAATAGCAAACAACCTGGGAATAATGTGGAGTTGCCATGAAGAGTCACAGATTCGCTTACTGGAATTTAGAGCAGTTTGATTTTTTCTCTGAAGTCCTGCTTGTTGTAGCAGAAGCCAGTACATAGCAGCAGAACCTTTCGATGAGGCTCAACACTGCAGGGCAGCTCACGTACAGATGAAAAGGTTTGTCCTGGGCACTTTGTCAGCTCAGACATACTTTTTGCCTACAAGATCCAGATGGAATGAGAGGGTACAAACAGCCCCAGAGCTGACATCACCTCACAGCCTCGAGACATTCCTACTTAACTTCGGTTTATCTTAGCACTGAAAATGCAAGAATGACCTCTCCTTTCCAACCGTCCCTGGACAGCACCTGGGCTGCCAGTCACAGAAGAGATCAAGGGTCAAGAGAGGAGAGCGAAAAATAGCTCCGTCCAGTTTGCTGCAGGACCTCGGGAGGTGATTGCAGATGGGAGGGAAAGATGGGAAAGTGAGAGGGGATGGAGCAAAAGAGCGAGGGAGTATCTGCTCGCAGTGGAAGGTGCAGAGAGAGAAGAAAGGCCAGAACAACTCCATCCCTCCACCCTGGCCTTGCCCTGCGTTCTCTCACTCCTGCTGCCACATGCCTGCGCTCACTCATCAGCCCCAGCACCCCCACACGACCCAGCCCTGGGCTCTCTCCCTGCTCCTTGGCAAACATGCTGTGTGGATTTGTGCTGAACAATTCATGGCTGCTATAAAACACATGTGCATGTCATATAACAAGCTATGAAACGAGGCATGTGGAAAAGGCATGTGGTCCCGAACCTGCAGCCAGGGGTGCAGGATCCCTAGACATCAGGTGCCCCAGGTCAAAGGGGGAACTTCAGGAAAGAGTCTGGCGGAAAAACTTGAGAAAGAAAGATGGAGTGTTGCCTGTTTTGGAAGCCAGTAAAAGACAATTTGCCAGGACGATCATTAAGAGGGAGTGGGAGATTTAGGAGAACTGCCTGAGCAGTGTCCTGCTGTAAAACAAAGTGATGGGATAGGTCAGCGCCTGGCACTGTGATTTGCACCTGAGAGAGCTGAAGGATTGTTCTGATTAGATTCCTTTTACACCCAGACTGCAGGGTGTAGCGAAGACGAGGAGCAGAACAGCAGACCCTGCAGCTATTAAACCCACTGGGTTTAATACCATCTTCAACCTTAGGATGCTGCGACAAGAACTGAAGTGAGACCAGCAAGGGATTCAGACTTCTCTGTTCCTCCAAAACTTCTACACACTGGGATGAAGTTAGCTTTTTATTTTCTGCTGATTTATCCGGTGAACTTTAACGATACGCTCTTGGTCACTTCGTTCACTCCATCAGGTCAAGGTGGCGAAACTTCATTGTATAACTGGGCTCAGTGAAGCAAGGGCCTTTTGCTAGTTTCTGCAGAGCTCTGCAGATATAAATTTATTGATTTGTGAGATTTCTTTTTTCATCTTGGCATTTGTTTTTTATCTTTCTTAATAGACACAATGTTTAATTCACTGTAACTAAATACACTGGGATTTTAGTGAGTTTTCTGTCAGTTCCCATAACTAATTTTGATGGGAACCCATTGGATTTTAATGGAAACCTATTAGGTGAACATATTGTGATCATTAATGAAGTTGATGTGCAATTATATGGGGAACCACCTAAAGGTAATTAAAACCTATCAAGACCACTAGGGAATAAAGAGAAAGGAAGTTACTCTTGTTGAAGACAATTAGTGTAGACAATGATCTGAGAACAAAATAAATGATCCCTGATGAAGAAAAGCTGTGCAGGTGGCTACCCGAGAAGAAACAGACCATGCAGACAGTGGTTTCTTAGAAAATCAACAATTACAGTAGTCTGTTTTTTTCTATTGCAAGTGGTGCTTTGACAGGGAAGTTCAGCCTTTTCCTTCCTGTTGCCCAACTCTTCAGCATTTTGCTAAGTGTCTGGTTCTCTGGGTCTGGGGCAGAAGAGCACAGAATGTCCTCCTGACACCTCTGTTCTTGTAGATCCAGGCAGAGGGAAGCAAAGGAGTGTTCATCGCTGTTGTTTTTGGAGGGTCTGCTGGATGACATTACGCCTGGACCGTGCACACACACAATTTTCACTGTGTGTTCGGGGTAGCCGGAGAGGCTGCATGCGGCTAGCAGAGCCCAGAAATGGCAATACCCCAAAGGATGAATTCCAGGCGTGGTAGGGAGCAGTGCTGTGTTCCACCCTTATTCCAGGGACTCAAATGCAACGTAAATTTTCCTTTAATCTAGCACTATTCTGCCCTGTTGAAATGCTGCTTGGTGCCAGGGACTTCTCCCCATAACCATGAAAAGCCAGCACCTCAAAGAGCAAGCAAGCTGCAGGCTCAGAAAGTGCCACCCAGATCAGTGATACATCCCTCAAAATCACAAGAAATCCTACTGCTCGCCGACCACTAGATAATTACGGGGTCTCCCACTCCGTTGTCATTGATCTGCTCTGGATGCCTTTGGTGCAGAAAGCAACGTGACGTAATTAGCTGGCGGGTGATGTCCACCAAATGCCATTCCTGAACACATTTGCTTTAGTCCCTATTCACCAGCGTCAACAGCAAGGCTGCTTCCCCATCCACTGGCAAAGGCCTTCGCCAAGATTTTAGAATTCAACAATGAAACAGGCCTGCAACTAAAACATTTATCTGGCAGTTTTCCCTCTTTAAGTCAAAGTGTTATGTTGGCACACTGCGCTGTGGGTGGCGATTTGCCAGAGAAAAGCATGTGTTGGAAAACCTTGCTCAATATTACAGCAATCTCGTGCTCGCAAGCCTCGTACGACTCGAGGAGGAGACTGCCAGCAGGGCTCACAGCCGTCCTCCCCTCTTCCCAGGGCAGGCGTGGAGCAAAGCTCGACAGTCGCCCAGAGCAATCGAAAAACGAGGTGTTGCTGGACACAGCCTGGCATGTTACGTGTTGGGCCGAGGAGGAATGGGAAAGGGAGGGGGTTGTACAGTGACTGCTGTTAGCATATGTCAGCTGGTCAGCAGAAGGAAGCTTTGCAGAGGATAGCACAGAAAGACTTTGTTTTATATTTCTGAAACATTTCCCCGAGGGTCCTTAAGTTTCTTTGGGCTGCTCTGGTGGGCTTTTTATATGGGCAGATAATCCTCATTGAAGCAGAAAGAAAGACTACAGAGACTTGCCTGTAGTACAGAGAAACATATTGAGGAGGCAGCAGTAACTAAATATGCAAGAGAGGCCTGGATTCAGCAGGCAGTTGCATCATTCATTTAGCAACACTCCAGCCACAGAGCAAGAGCTGGGCCGCCAAGTGCGTGCACTGGGCATTGTGCTCCTGCCAAGCTACTTCTTAGGGGAGCCAAGGAATGCGCCAGGACAAAAACAAGAGGATGAAATGGAGTACTACAGAGCCAAACAAAATCAGGACTATCTTCCCGCTGTGTTCAGCTGACCAGGAGAACACGGACAGCGAGCAGCTCTGAGCACCCAGCTTTCCCTGTGCCTTGTGCCGATGTGGCAGAGGTGCAGTTGGTAGGGCAGAGCCTGTGGCCACAGCTGAGCTCACAGAATTCACAGAATGGTAGGGGTTGGAAGGGACCTCTGGGGGTCATCTAGTCCAACCCTCCTGCCAAAGCAGGGTCACCTACAGTAGGCTGTAGAGGACCTTGTCCAGGCGGGGCTGGAATATCTCCAGAGAAGGAGACTCCACAGCCTCCCTGGGCAGCCTGGGCCAGGGCTCC
>Ga0065711_1043728_pt1 | contig 14548 bp, 12 predicted proteins | sample Hoacrofraction12_FD_59098 | JGI IMG/M metagenome (GOLD analysis project Ga0065711, IMG submission 59098) | Hoatzin crop microbial communities from Cojedes, Venezuela - Epithelial fraction 12 v2 (version 2) | ecosystem: Host-associated > Birds > Digestive system > Esophagus > Crop | place...
CAGGGTGGTTGAAGTCCCCCATGAGAACCAGGGCCTGTGACTGTGAGGCTGCTTGCAGCTGCCTGTAGAAGGCCTCATCAACTTCCTCCTCCTGGTCAGGTGGCCTGTAGTAGACACCCACAGTAATGTTACCCATGTAAGCCTGTCCCTTAATTCTAACCCATAAGCTCTCAACTCCTTCTTCATCTGACCCCAGGCAAAGCTCAATGCATTCCAGTTGCTCCCTCACATGTAGAGCAACTCCACCACCTCTCCTTGTTGGCCTGTCTTTCCTAAAGAGAGTCTGTAGCCATCCATTACAGCATGCCAGTCATGCAAGTTGTCCCACCACATTTCTGTGATGGCAACCAAGTCGTAGCCATCCTGCTGTACAGTGGCTTCCAGCTCCTCCTGTTTATTGCCCATGCTACATGCATTGGTATAGACACACTTGAGCTGGGCTGTCAATCTCACCCCTGGCCCTGGCACGCCAAGCCTGGGCTCATCCCTACTAAGCTGGGCGATGTCCGCTTCCCCCTTTGAACCTAGTTTAAAGCCCTCTCAATGAGCCCCGCCAGCTCATGGCCAAGAATCCTTTTTCCCCTTTGAGATAGCTGCACTCCGCCTGTCACCAGCAGGCCAGGTGCTGTGTACATGTCCCCGTGATCAAAGAAGCCAAAATTTGACCGATGGCACCAGTCCCTGAGCCACCTGTTAACCAGATGAGTTTTCCTGCCCCTCTCAATGCTGTTCCCTGCCACTGATGGGATGGAGGAGAACTCCACCTGTGCCCCTGATCCCTCAACCAGTTGCCCCAGTGCCCTGAAGTCCCTTTTGATGGCCTTGGGACTTCTCTCTGCGATCTCATCCCCGCCAACCTGCATTGGTTGGGCAATTGATCTGCTTGTTGGGGGATGTAAGTACTTTTGCATCACTTCGGGTTTTTTCTGACCTTCACATATTAGACTGTCTTTATCTTGACTCGCAAGTTTCCTCAATTCTGCTGTTGCCTTCCTCTCCCCCGTCCCACTGGCGGGGAGAGGGATTGAGTGAGGGTCCGTCTGTGTGCTTGGCTGCGGACTGGGGCCAACACCGCTCAGTGTTTGTTTTTTCACAGCTGGTCCCGTCCTGACAAACGTTAGGGCTGTGCTTCCAGCCCTGGGGCTGTCAGTTCCCGGTGTATTGGACAACCCTCCACATGAAAGCAAACTGTGGCCCGCACTCTGCTGCCAAACGGATCAAGCTCTTAACGGAGCTTTGGGAGTTGTGGCCCTTCAGATCTCAGTCAACCCAGGCTGGGGAATTCCAGTCAAAGTTTTAGGAAAATGCTGTCCAGTTATACTAACCTAACAATGCTGCATTATCTGCAAAGGGACAACAACTTGAAGAAGAGCAGCCAGATCTAGCAATAAAATTGCCAACTTCGGTAATCTTTTAAGCAAATGTGTTAAGAAGAAATTTAGAAGGACTATCAACTGAGAAAGGAAAGGAAGGTTTGAAACAGAAAAAACTGAGTTCTGCTAGTACTTAATAAGAGCTGAGAGGGTTAAGTATGCATTGGGATGGTTAAGTATACATATGCAAAGGCCTGAGGGTGGTAATGTATCATGAATAGTAAAATATTATAGTTGAACCAGAACAGAAATAACACTGAAGGGAGATACTACAGATACATACTTCTCTGATAACCAACATATAATCACTAAACCCTGTACTTCTGAAAAAGTAAAAAAGAAATGGTAAAAATTTATACATAAATAATGAAAATGGTAAAATGAGAACATTAAAAACCTATACATACATGTAACAACACAGAATGTGAACAAATCTCATTGGCAATTTGCCCTCTACTATCTGTTCCCCCTGTACTCCCTCCTACAATGATCTGTTTAGCTGCCTGAGTCCCAAGGATACAGGCCCAGCTCTGACACTACATGGCAGCATAATTTTGGTCCAGACTTCTAAGAAAACTGCTAATTTCTGAGACAGTCTGAAAGAAGATAAGGGCATGAAACAGAAGCAGCCTAGTTGAGAACTCCGAGTCATATCAAGCCATTAGTATCAACAGTGAATGCTAAATAAAACTCATTTCAACATTATAATCATATGCTGTTTTTATCAGAAATGACTGGGATGAACTCTTTCCTGTGTGGGGGCTACATCGTGTGACAAAGTTTGTAAATGTAAGCTTACTTGTGCTAAAAGAGACCATATTGGCTGGTGGGACAATTATATACATAAGGGGTGGGAAACATCCCATCATTGTCAGTGTGTTATGGGGAGATACTTGCGAAAACATTTTCTGTGGTGGAGCTAAACAGAAATACTGTTCTGTATCTCTTCATTCATCCAGTTATGTTGTTAACTGCATTTTATTGTATGATATTATTAACTATGACAAGCATGCTTTATTACAGAGTTAAAATAATTACAGTTATCAGTAAATGTAAGCTTGCTTATAAGTGAACTGCTGGGGCTGGCCTCTCAGCTGCTGCTCCAGCTGGGTAACCATGAGTATGTGCACTGCATGGGCCATGAACTGTATGTACGATGCAGTTTTCTGCTCTTATCAGCACAGTGCTGCGATAAATATTGGCTGTGATCTGTGTTACCTTCCGGACTTCATCCTTTATCAGAATAAGATGTTATTATAAATTATTATTTGCTGATACAAGCTGTTATCATTTTATTATGATAATAACAGCCTAATTAATAAAAGATGTTTTAATAAACATTGTGAACTGTGTCTCCGTAAGCCTTGGTTACAGAAATGGAAATTTACACCACTATATGCAACTCTTTCTGCTGTGTAACAGCAGGCTCCACAGATTGTCATGGTTTTGGTAATTCAGCTGGCAGCCTTGCAATAAAAAAGGAAAATGCCTGTCTTTAAGACTTACTGTTAAATGCTAGCAGACTAAATATCACATTGCAGCACCACATAGCTTTGTCATTGGCCATGAGAAGTATTTCTCCATCTCAGTCAACCACTCCCACACTTCTTCATCCTAAGGACAATGGAGGCTTAATTCAGCACACCAGAAATTATTTCCTTGTCAGTGCACTCATTCTAGCGGCTTTATTAAGAATCTCATCATTCAGACTTAACAATGATTTTGCCTGTTGGCCTAACTGGATGTGGTTCACGTTCAGGCTGCTGATTTCTCACACAAATAAGTGACTTTTTTTTTTCTTGTCCTTGAAGGTATTGGCAAGAAACTATGATGAGTAGATCACTGCCTGTCTTGTTAGGTAATGAATGGGTTCTCAGAATGAATTTTTCATTTTAATTATCTGTTTAGAAACCCACAGTGATGAACAGGCACTACAGGCAACTGTTACAGCTCTTCTTTCCACCTGTCCCTCAAAACTTGCAGCCATCAAGACACTAATTCTTTCCCTATGAACAGATCCACAGAAAAAGGCATATCTTCTTCTACAAAAAAGCATATGAAATACATTTTTGAAGAATGCAATATGACTGTGATAGTTCACATCATACAAGAAGGGTACTAGAAGTTGCCCTATATATTTCCTAAGCTTTGTATCTTTCTCCTTCCATGCAGAGCCAAGGAATATTCGTGGCAAGTAAGTGCCTCAGTAGGAACTTCAACTGAAGGACCCATTTGGATTTTCCAGGCCCAGTATGCAGGAGATTTGTTTGTTAATTATTGAAAAAAAAAAAAAAAAAGTACTGTAGCTCATGCCTTTGAAAGACCATTTCAGAACTGACTTCAAACAAGAAACTTCTTGTCATTTCAAGTTACCAGAATTCCTTTCTGATTTAGGAGAAATGTTAGCAATGTTAGAAATGTTAGGCTGGGAATTCTAAGTTTTCAGTGTTTCATATTCACTATTATGAAGTTCTGAAAGCCATCTGATCCCAGATAGCTTTAGTTTTGCTCACTGAAATTGGAAAGTGTCTTTTCAATGCCCCTGTATAGTAAATCTGCAACCCTAACAATATATTTCCTTAGTTTTTCATTTTCTCTAGGTTATAATGTCTGCCTAAGATATCTTATAGAACAATTAAAGTAGTTTCCTTCTTGTGTTCACAATATTTTATCATTTCAACCTAGAAAAGAGCCAACAAAATCAAGCTTTGGTCACAAAAATGTGTTAAGAAACCACCTGGCTACCTGTATTTCTATACACAATGCATTACTCCTGATTTATAACTATCTGCTGATACAGAATTCAGTCTGAAAGTACTTCAGGGACTGCTTACTTTTACTTTGTTATTTATATTAAATTAAATGTATCTCTTTTATGCTTTTATTAATTCCCAGAAGTTTTTGCCTGTGGATTCACTATTTCTTAAAAACATCATTACTCTTGTAATCCGACCCTTCTAGATCTGCTAATACACTCATGCAGATTTTCTAGATATTGTCTAAGAATTTGTACGAGGTGAAAACTACTTTGTATCTACCTGCATTTTATATAAGCATAATAATATGGGATATATCTCTATTTTTCATGTTTTAATTGAAAGTCAGATATTTTGCCTCTAGGTTGAAGGAAGTACTCATACATACAAGTCAAGTCAAAAGTATGTAGAGTTCTTATTTGCCTTTTTCTGAGGAAAGGACTAAAAATCAGCTGAAGTAGGAAAGCAAACAGTCACTTAATGAGTAACAGCAGGGTGCATTTAGCTGCACTTTTTTTACACCTGTGTTTGCATATACACTCTCTCACACACATGTCTTTTTTTGTTTGATCATGATTATATACCTGTTTGAAGTCAGGATTTTCATGGTTGCATGTTTTCATGTTGCAGCTTTCCACTGGAGGATAATCTGGCTCTGAACAAGATGCTTTTAAGACCTGTATTTACAAGCACACAGATTGGTAATTTTGTCTTCATATTTTGCTCTTTTAATCCACCAAATGTAGTATTAATCCTAAAGAAAACTCTCTTTTTTAATCAAGTCCATTAATGGTGACATTCAAATTATCCAAGATGAATATGTTGATAACTATATTCCTCTTTCACCATTTGCAACAGAATATGAATCAGGTTGAAAGCAAATAACAAAGGCAGTCCTTCAAACTGTTTAATGCTCAGATTCTATTTTGCAATGCAGCCAAAACTGAACCATGTTGTAACAGAACACCAAAACTTTATCACAGATAAGGAGCCTTGTCATCTTTCATATCAGAATTCCTGCTGAAATTAAGAAAATTGTTTGTATTCTGCTGAAAGAAGAAAAAATCCATGATCTTTCCAAGTTTTTTACATATTTGGGAGACACTAAATATGTCTTACCCCATTTTCAGTTAAGAACTGCTTTTAATCATGTCAAGAAACATAATCTGGTATAACTTGGTACTTTAAAATAGGTAATTGGGAAGTAAAATCCATTAGGGCTCAACACTCAGTTTTTTCCCTGATTTAATGGAACACCTTTCAAACAATTCATTTATTAAAAGATAATCTCCAAACCAGAAAAATCCTTTTAAAATTATTGCTGTTTCAAGGACAGAAGGGAAAATCCCAGTGGAATAATAGGCTATGAATATAATTAATGTGTCTTGCAACATACATTTCCCCAGATAATTTCAGGAAACAGATTTTACGGGAAGTCATCTGTGAATGAAAAACAAATGAAAAACACTAAAGAGTAAATTTGAAGAAGCATTTGGCAATTTACACCATCACGCATGGCCAGCGTTAGATGAAGGCTCATTGTTTATCTCAACATAACATGTAAACAGAGCATCTTAGACCTTTGCCCTGTTTTAGAGGGTAAATTCCAACATAACTTTCTTCCTCAGAGTTCAGTAAAGGTTATAACCCTCCAGTAGGGAAAGCTAGCCTTGCCTGCTCTTTCTACCATATAAAAGCCTTCACAAGACTGAAGAGAATGAGAATGCTCTGGCAATAGATGGTAAATGTTTAAAACAGGATACTATGTTCAGCTGTATTTTCTTTTCATCACATTCCTTGCCATTTTGGTCAATTAGGAAAAAATAATTCCCGGTTAAACTCCTTTCTTTCCAAGGCAGCATTTCTGCTTCTTCCTCGCTTTTTATCTCCTGCATGGTTTCTGGTTAAGAAGCCCAGTCTCCCTCCACAGAGACGGGAACCCAACATCCTTGACTGTCTTCTAGCAACAGTAGTCAACTACTTAACCCAACAATTTTTGCAATAACCTACTTTAAATATTTCCCCAGACACAACAGAGGCAGACAGTAAGAGGTTGTGAAATGTGGAACGTGGTAAGAAGAGGAAAATTAATTTCAAAAGGTCTGTGGGGAAAATTGTCCTATAGTAAGAAAGAGCACCCACAAGTTACAAAGGAAATAAACTTCTTACCTTCAGAGAGAGCTGCTTCTTACCCTTGCACAGTAGGACAAATTCATTAAGCTTCGATCTTTGTGTGAGGATCACCAAATTTTTAGAATCTGTTTTACGTAGAGGAGAATATTGTAATAAAATGTATATCACTGTAAATGAAGCACAGCTGAAAATATTTTATAGAGAGACAACATTTAGATTCACTTTACGTCGATAGAATCACAGAATCACAGAGTCATTAAAGTTGGAAAAGACCTCTAAGATCATCAAGTCCAACTGTCACCCTAGCACCACCATGCCTGCTAAACCATGTCGCAAAGTGCCACATCTACAGGTTTTTTGAACACCTAATAAAGGCACAGGCATAAAAATAATCATTCTTGATACCATTGTCTTCTGTAAAATATTTAAAGTCTATGGCTTTAAGATACTTTAAATTTGCCACATATATACTTTATTTCTCTATTTATAGTTAATGTATGGAATATCAGTTATATATTAATATACTTACTATGAACAACATCATATTAGTAGTTAACACATGCATGTAATACACGTTTATGTAAAATATCTGACTATGTACATGTCACTTTTATTTTCTGTATGTTTTCTAGGTCAAAATCCTTCCACTATTATAAGTGAGGGGGCACTGGATTTACTCTCTTTTGAGATAATACTGTTTTTTCAGCTGCAGGAAATAATAGTATATCAATAATACAGGATACTCCCCAGCCTGATAAACTGACAATATTCATTATGTTTTGGTACTTCAAGGCCTCAGCAAAAAGTAAGTAAGTTAAGGGAACCTTTATCAACTGATACGGCATACAAGAGCATTACCTAGCAAAGCCTGTGACATTAAAAACTAGCCAGTGATGCTATAACTATCTGACTGCTTCAAAATAACACCACTTGTGCTTTTAAAAATATCTCAGGTGTACTGTTTAAGACAAAAAATATAAAAGAAAGTGGCAGTTGATCTATATGTCCATCTCTGCAGCAACTGAATACAAATTTTATGGAGATTAGGTAATTATGCATTATCAGTTGCAGTTCAGGAGATTTTTTTTTTTTTTATTACCAAAGATATTTTTTAGCTTTTGAAGGATATTTGGAATCAGCAGAACGTATTCATCCCACCTGACTGATTTTAGCTGCTCTAATCCTGGCCCTGATTTTAGTTGCCCGAACTTACCCTAACTGTAATGCTTTTTTGAAAGTCTTCTAAAGGAATTTTGTCTGAGCCAGCTACAGCATGAAAATAGCATTAAAATCCTTGTTAATAATTGAGACACACTTCAGCCTAGTGTATTTTACTCAGTTTACATATGTATTCAGATAAATAAGGTAGAATGTAGAAGGTCTAAAATTCTGCCATTTTTATTACTTTTTGTGACATCAGTTTAGATTGCCTCAGCCACTATTGTCCAGCTTCAGCTGTAGCACTGAAGAGGCACATCAGCAGGCAAGAGATTTCATATCCAAGTTAAGAGTGTTCTGACTTAGAGGTAAGAATGGCAACAAAAGAGGGATGCAGGAGAAGTTGACCAAGGATGTATGTCAATTTGAGTTACACCCTAACTATCCTTGGCTTTCTCCGTCTATAGAGTTTATTGATACTTGCTTATACATTGCTTAGTCTGAGTAAATCTGAAGCAGTCTGACTTTCCCTATCGCCTCTGAAAAATGTGAGAAGTGGCCTGTCAGGCACACAGTGAATGGCAAGGAACATAAGGAATCTTTCCATGATTTCATGCATGATATTTCCACTCTCTGATGACCTTTGGATGAATTACCTAGCCTCCCTGGTTACTAAAACCTTATCAGAGCCTAAGGTGCAATTTTACAAATTCATGAAAAGGAAATTCTTTGAAATTAACTAAATATGAGAAACTACTTATTGCTTGGGGTGTCTCTGAAATGCAAAGCACTGGTGTTTGGAAGGGTATCAATATTTTATACTGTTACCTAGAAATCCTCATTTGGCCATTGTTCAGGGTGGAGTCCTGGACCAGACGGATATTTGCTCTCATCTATTATAGCAGCCTTTTATGGTTGAAATTGGAATACATTTCTCCTCTACTGGAATACCTGGAATTAATATAGCTTTGATGTTCCAAATTATTTCTTATGCTCACATTATGAAAGTTCAAAAAATGTGTCTCCTCTTTCTTCATATCCATTTCTTCTTGTTTTTCCTTTCCTGCTGCAACAGGCCTTTGCTAGCTAAGACCCATACGCCAGCAACAGAGCGCACACTTTTTAAAATATTGGATTTTCTAGCTTGTATACATTCTATTTCCTCATATACATTTTTCTTCAGTCCAAGCCATTACTTACAACTAGCTAAGGCAAATTTTGTGACTTCGAAGATTTCTTCTTATGGAACACAGATAGGCTCTTTCATTTTTAGAATTGTCCAGCAACCTGACCTAAATTAAATTCTTGCACAATATGTTACTTCTAGTGTCAAGTCTACGTACAAAACATTACTAACTTCTTTTCCTGCGCTCAAACTCTCGTCAAAACCAGACCCTAACAAAAAGAATAATACCTTTTATTCTCACAGAAGTCTTACCAGTAACTGCTGGTTCATTCCTTGTGAACATGCTTAACCATGCAATATCTGAAACAGGAGATATTTAACAAATATATGGAATTAGGTAGTTACATTCTTCAAATTTAAAAATCACAAACAATTTAAAGAATTGTTTTAACACATAATCTGAGAAAGAGTGTGTAATAGCAATATGCATCAGTCTTTTTCCTGCAGGTCTCTGAATTCATATAACCCCATAGGACTGTAGAGTTAGACTTGTGAACAGGTACTCTGAAGTCTGAGTCTAATAAATGCATTGATTGATTAATTATCTTTTGCAAAAGAGAATGCATCTGAGAAAACAGAGGTCAGTAATGAGCTGTAAGGCCTAAAATGCTATCAAAGAGAAGCCTGAATGTCTTTGGCAGCAGTTGTGAGAACCCTGATATAAAATGTACGAGACTGGAAAGTAAATCCTGCAATAGCAGGGTGTTTCTGGCTTTTCTAACATCAGCATGAATCATGTAGCCAGCTATCTGGGGAAAGCATCACCCACTTCAGATCAAAGTCACAAACATCCAGATGGTTCCTAATATGATGCTGTCCTAACTGTATCATCATGAATTTATGATTGTGGTTCTTGTGTTTACATATACAAGAATATCACATTGCATTTCTTTTTTTTTCTTTTTCTTCCAGTAACATCAGTATCTTCTACATCACGATTTTCAGACTATGAATCTAGTCACAAACTGTGTCTGTTGTGCACCCATACAAGTTTTGGTTCTGTTCATAAATTAGCAATACTAATTGTATGAGTTACTTCAAAATTCTGTGAAGTTATCAAGCAAAAGATACTTCAAAAGATACAAAGCATGCTTAAATACCTTATCAGCGCAGCTGTCATTATTCACAATTTTATAAAATAAAAACAACACTAATTTAGTTATAAATATATCAGTCAAGTCTTTCTATATCTTTATCTGAAGCATATATAATGGACTTATCATTCCTGTAAAAGCTGGGGTTTTGTAAGACATAAAGTTTCAGTAAGTTGATAGCTATCTTACAGATTTCAACTTTTTCCTGTATTTCAGTTAGAAATATGGTTTATTGTTTTTTGTCCCTACTTTCATATATCTGAAAAATTTATAATTCTAGAATAATTGCATTTGTTGTTGTTATTTGCCCTTTCTCTACCAAAAGAATACCCTCTAACAACTACTTCTGTAACGTTAATTGTGATATCATTTTTGGTGTCCATTAGAGAAGGCCCATTTGAAATAAGAGTTCTGTAAAAAATATAATACTCCTGAAAACTGCAAAATATTCTCTATTTTTCTCCATTTTGCCCTTGTCTCTGAGGATTATCTTTGTTTTCACTGTCTTAATAGCTAAGCACCTAGACTTCCCTTTAACTCAAATGGGAGTGAGTAAAATAATCTTCTGATCATTTACATATATTATGTATCTACTGCAGACAGGAATAAAAGTTTGCTTATATCATTATGAATATTCACAAACATGCAATATAATGTTACATCTACAGAAAACATATAATCATAGAATCATTTAGGTTGGAAGAGACCTTTAAGATCAAGTCCAACCATTCAGCTAAGTGCCAGGTCTGCCACTAAACCATGTCCCTAAGTGCCACATCTACACATCTTTTAAGTACGTCCAGGGATGCGGCCTCAACCACTTCCCTGGGTAGCCTGTTCCAAGGCTTGACAACACTTTCAATGAAGAAATTTTTCCTAATATCCAATCTGAACATCCCCTGGTGCAACTTGAGACCATTGCCTCTCGTCCTATCACTAGTTACCTGAGAGAAGGGACCGACACCCGCCTCAGTACAACTTCCCTTCAGGTAGTTGTAGAGAGCGTTAAGGTCTCCCCTCAGCCTCCTCTTCTCCAGGCTAAACCCCCCTACTTGCCTCAGTGGCTTCCCGTAAGACTTGTTCTATAGCCCCTTCACCAGCCTCATCACTATTCTTTGGACCCGCTTCAGCACCTGAATGTCCTCCTTGTAGTGAAGGCCCCAAAACTGAACACAATGCATATAATAGTACATTTTAAAACATCCTATAGCATTACACATATGGTTGGTGAGTTTTGGTCTAAAAAGGACACTACCTTCATGGGATTGTGAATCCTTGGTTGATATTTCATGATGACCATCTTCATCTATGTCAAAATGCACTGTTTTTGAATCTTCAGTCAGTATATAGCATTTCAATGTTTCTCGCAGACTAAATGCTAATCAAAAATGAGTTACAATTAATTTTACTAGGAATAGAAAAATGGTAAAATTCCATAATAAAAAGATCAATTGTAGTTTTACAGCAATCTTTGCTTGATAATCTATGTGCATTTCAACTACGAACAGTATAGCCAACATGTAATGAAAATAATACAGTGGGCTTAGACAGCTGTTTTTTGGGCTTGATGGTGGTGTGAAGAAGGAAAGCAAAAAATTTCTTTGCTTGAAGATTATCTGAGAGAGAAGAAGAGATGCATGCTGTACCTTTTGGAGAGTTAACATGTGCAAAAACTTGTGCTTGAAAAAATGGCTTCCAACCCAAGCCTGAGGGATAGCGTAAGAAAGCGCATTGTGGACAACCTCCAGATAGCTGTGTTGAAAGACACTAATGGGGATGGGAGGAGTCTGAACACAAGAGAGAGGGCCTACATTAGCAGTTGGCTGGTGAATGAGTAGTCTTACAGTGGGGGAGAGCACCTTATGGGGAGCCGGAGCCAGAGCAAGGTTGTGCACAGGAGCCTGACTGAACACAGGGAGAGATGTGAAAAACACAGAGTTAAGTTATAAGTTTTCATTCTGAAGAAGAGGTGAAGTAAGGAAAGTATCTTTACAACATACTGTTTCTAGACTAGTTTCCTTTATTTCACAGATAAGTACTTGCCTGTTTCCAAATTTTGCACTTTCAAAGTTTGATCTGTGTATAGACAAGAGTTTTAGATTAAAGTGCAAATGGCTACCTAAAATAGCAGCATTTATTTTGGGGACCTGACATCTCTTACTGAAAAAAAAACTGGTCTTCATGGCTAAAAGCTGTCAGGAAGGAAATTGTCCCCTATCTCTACTGAGCACAACTGTGCCGTTCTGGATGTCAGAAGGATGCAGATCCAGCCACTTGGGTGTCAGACACCTACAGAATAAGACTATAAGGCACAATTCTGATTCTGTTAGGCTGAACGTTGTTTAGCTTTGCTACTTTCAAATTCAGTTAAGATAATTCTGAGACAACAAAGACCTCCAAGGTACGCTGTAAGATAGAGACCTTTCTTTGCCAGAACAATTAGGCAAGTAAAACAACAGGATATTCAAAATGCACCAGCAGTGACATAATGTTCTGGGAATGCTTGACTTCACCAGAAGTGTTCTTACTCAGTTTATATCCTCCAAAACATCCATATTCAAGCAGACATTCTGAAAAAACATAGAACTTTCTTTCCACCCTGTTTAGGATGAGCAGAAAATCTGCACGCACACCCCGGCAGCCCAAGTCGCACCGACAGGTAATGCAGGCACACCCTGACATCCCAAGTCACATCAACAGGCTATGTATGCACACCCTGACATCTCGAGTCGCACCGACGGGTGATGCAGGCACACCCTGACAGCCCAAGTCACATGAACAGGCGATGCATACACAGCCTGACTGCCTGTGTCGCACCGACGGGCGATGCACAGAGACCCAGACACCCCATGTCGCGCCCTCCAGGCGTGGCGGGCCCGGCAAGCCCCGTGCTGGGCTGTTGGCATGTGCATGGCTGACCTGCGCCTGCTCTCCAAAGGCCTGGCAGCTCAGGCCATCGGGCTTCCGGGAAAAAGATGGGTTGCTCTGAAAAGCAACAGGACAACAACTACAATAGTCAACACAGCAAACATTTTTTAAATTGTTATACTTTAACAGTTATAGTCTAAGAATTCTACTTTTAACTAGAATTACAAGAACTAGCACAGTGCCCAAGATAAAACGTTTGGCAGGCTTGTTGCGTCTTTTGCTCTCTTCCAGGGAGGTACAGATGTGCTTTAGGAATTACCAGTCTGAATTTGGTGGTGTGAAAAATCTAATGTCACTATTTTGAGGACTGTTCCTGTACTAGTTGTTTTAAAGGCAGCTTTCATTTTTTGTTCCTCCAAGTACTTTCATTTTTGACCTTATTATAGATAAGTACTTCCAGATACTTAATTGGGTTGGCTTCTGCCTTGGACCGGAATCATCTTTCCAAGATTACAAACATACCTGCCACTCAGCAAAGAGTTACCTGACTCTCCAGAAGCTGTTTTCACAGATCTCAGCTGACGTTTCCTCTTAGCAGACTGCCTTCCACGGACAGACACTTCATAGGGCTTTCTGCGGCCTGAGCGGAGCAGCATTGCGGAAGCACTCAAGAAATCCTGATAACCTGAGTTGCCTCTCTTTTGCAGTCCTAAACAAGGAGTTAGAATTCATCACAATACTTGATGTTTCGGTTGAGAAATGAGTTTGCAAAGAGTATAATTTTGATAAATGACAGCTAAAGGAAGCAGGGTAAAAACAATTGTTTGACTGCTTGCAGGACCCAAACTTGTGTCTTCCAAGGCAAAAACAGTGTGTTTCCAGTGACAGAAAATCAGTTATCTGTCTACACTTCCACTAAGATGCAGGTTATCACAGATACATTTGTGTAGAAGGAATATATTTTTTAAAATTTCCCGTTAGATAAAATGTAAGCAGCTTATGTGACTTCAATTTAATTTATTCATGCTTCTCAATCATAGGAAGCTAGCTACACTTTCCTAGCTGGATTGCAAAATCATATTCTTTTTGTCCTTCAGAACACAATCTAAGATAATTTTCAAAGTGTTCATAAGTGATTGGACATGATGCTACCTTCAACACAGCACAGTCTGACTTCCAGTAAAGACATGCAGCCAGACTGCAATCTTAAACCAAGGTTCACGAAACGTTATCTCAGGAACGAGGACTGGAGTTTGGGAATTTGAGGAGTATATTAGAATTCTTGAGGCATATCACAAGTGACCAGGAAAAAAAAAAGCATTTCCAACCATTATGAACTACTCATATTTTCATATGATTAATGTTTCCTTTACATTCAATAATTTCAATGTGCTCTGCATTTTTCAAATGAAGTTGTACTTCTGACTATATTTACAAAAAAATAATGCTCTTCAGTTGCTGAAGGATAGATGAAAAGGATTTAAGCATTACCTAGGCTAGATATCCTAAGAAGAGGTTGGTGGCTAAGAATAGGAACTATGTTGACTGAGGAACCACCCAGGCAACTAATAAGATATCCTCAGGATGCAGCTTAAATCACTGCATTTTAGAAAACCTAAGGACCTTACTTTGGTTTGAAGAAGGGGAAACTGCAATTTTCAAGTCTGCATGCTCTCATGATGAAGTCACCTGTTTATCACAAGTGTTTATGGCAAGTGCAGACCAAAGAAAACAATGAGCCTTCATTTTGTCTGGTACCCTGGGGAATGAACCTGCCAAAGATGGGTATAATTTTAGCCCCGCGCAGCTTTGCACAGAATAGCTTAGTATCAGTTAGACAGGAGAGATCATGGGCTTGTTCAGCCTGAAGAAGAGAAGGCTGCGAGGGGACCTAATAAATGCTTATAAATATCTCAAGGGTGGGTGTCAGGAGGATGGGGCCAAGCTCTTTTCAGTGGTGCCCAGTGACAGGACAAGGGG
>Ga0065711_1007602_pt1 | contig 14547 bp, 8 predicted proteins | sample Hoacrofraction12_FD_59098 | JGI IMG/M metagenome (GOLD analysis project Ga0065711, IMG submission 59098) | Hoatzin crop microbial communities from Cojedes, Venezuela - Epithelial fraction 12 v2 (version 2) | ecosystem: Host-associated > Birds > Digestive system > Esophagus > Crop | place...
TGTCCACCAGGACACCCAGGTCCCTCTCCACAGAGCTGCTCTCCAGCAGGTCCACCCCAAGCCTGTACTGATGCATGGGGTTGTTCCTCCCCAGGTGCAGGACCCTGCATTTGCCTCTGTTGAACCTCATCAGTTTCCTCTCTGCCCAACTTTCCAGCCTGTCCAGGTCTCACTGAATGGCAGCACAGCCTGCTAGTGTATTCACCACTCTTCCCAGTGTTGTGTCATCAGCAAACTTGCTGAGGTTACATTCTAAAAGGCAGCATTTTACAAAACAAGCACTCTAACTTTTTGGAGAAAAACTGGCCATGCAAGGCTTCAGACATATAGATATCCAATATATAAACAGAGGAATTAAAAGTGGCATAATTTGAAGATCACTGTAGTCAGTTATTGAGACTAGTAGACATCCATGTCTAACATCCTAACTTTCACTACTTTGCTCAAATATCTTTTGACCAAAAAATAAAAATGTAAATGAAGAAAGTCATTAGTTTCAGTGTAATCTTTCATTAGAACTTGATCTATGAAGTCTTCTTCGTCATGTTTACAACAAGGGTCATTTTGGACAACTTCCATTCTCTGTTGGCAATAAACCAAGTGGAGGATTGGATTACCCAGCTCAGCCAAGTAGTTTTGCCAAAGTGTGAGAACCAGCACTAATGATTGCTAATTGACAACCTTGTGTGGCATTTTGCAGTTGGAACCCATGACCTCTATTTAGCAAAAGCAAAATCTCAAGCCATAGGAAAGTTGATTCAGAGACCGTGAAAATTTGGGTATGGGCAAGTCCGAGACAGGGAAATTCAAGAGCAGAGGGAAATGACAAAAATACTTGCATGCTTTGTCTGTCATAGGAAACTAACCCAGTATCTCAAGTGGCCTGTCACTTGATTAAGAGCTTAGGGAACTAGACAGAGCTGGCTGAAGTTTGTCATTATCCAACACAAAATTCCTGGTCTGTATTGAGCACAGAATCTGAAAGCTTTTCCATTTCAATCCCAACACTCACACAACTCAGATTTTTGAGGTTAGTGATTTTCAATGAGCAGTTTGAAAAAAACAGACCTTCAAAAAAACAAAAAGTGAAAAACAAGTCTTCCAGTGCAAAGGGACTTGATGAAATTTTTTGTCCAGCTGCATAGGAAAAAGAATAATCCTAGCAGTGTGCCCATACATCTCCACAAAAGCATTTCTGTTTTTCAGCTCAGCCACCACTGATGCATTTAACTGCAGCATGAAAACTGGCGTGAGGCACACAGGAGCATGCCAAAGCTAATCTGCAGACAACTGAGGGGAAGGTTGCGCTGTTCGGATGAGGTATTGATGTGGGTCATCAATGAAAATTCACGCAGCCCTCCTCTAACGGGGAAGGGGGGTCCACACTTTGCTCCCTCATCTTTGTACCATACTTCATCCTGGGAAGTTATCTTCTGCTCTTGGTCCTTTGGGCAGGGCTTTTCTCTCTAGGCTCAGTTGTTAGAAGGTTCTTACAGCATGTAGCTTTTATTCAACCATCTCCTGATGAAGTTACAGCAGTAACTTCACATCACTGTTTGAGTTGATGTGTTGAATGCCACATCATTTGAGGGGAAAAAAGAAACCCCAAAAGAAACCTGAAAAAGCCAACTTTGCCAGACTTTTTCTGCTGAACTGCTCAATTTTCAGCCTAGGGACACACTAGTTTTTAGATTACTCTCATTTAAGGATCACAAATCCTGTGTTTGACCTAGGGTTTTCACCCAGTGAAACTCACTTTGATGTCTTTTTATTAATCTCTAATATAAAAAAGCAATATTTATACTTTGAGATTGCTGCTGTGCCAGACGAATTGAAAAGTCAGATGGTACTGGGTTTCCTTAATGACATCCGTTTTCTTCCTTGTGTTAGCGACAACGCCTGAAGTTATCCAAAATGGTACTTTTGTGCCCTCTAGTGGCGTCACATTTTAGTGACAGAATTATTTAGCAGTTCATTACCAAACCAGCAAGTTCAAACGCAGTCCAAGGTGTTACCAAATGTTTTCTTATTACCGCTCACACATCTGTTGCAGTATGTTGGAGTCAGAGGGACAGGAACATCAGCCGTTTTCTTATTACCGCTCACACATCTGTTGCAGTATGTTGGAGTCAGAGGGACAGGAACATCAGCCAAGTGGGACCACAGGCTTTAAAGCTCTGCATACAGTCCCAGGCTCCACAAAATATCACAAAAGCAGTGGTGGCTTGGCCAGAAACCAACCTGGATAACATTTTTGATCAAAAAGCTAGCAGATGCCAGCATCCTCTGCAAATCAGAGAGCTTTCTTCTGTTATTTTGTTTCTTACTCCCAGTAGGAGAATGCCACACTTCTCTCCTTGGGCTTGGAGTGATGGGTATGTCATTAGCAAATGTTTTTTTTCTTTGTTTGTTTTTTTAACATGCACATGCCTCTTGGCCCCATCTTCTCAGATTGTAATGTAAAAATCTAGAAGTGCCAACCTGTATCCTTTCAAGGATCTCCTCTTTAGCAGAGGGTGGCAGACGTTTTCTTGGAAGGGGCTGACTTTTCTTTATACCTCTGAATTTACCTCTCTGTGGTCCACCTTCTCCCCTCCATAACCCAGAAAGGCTGGGAGATGGGACTGACTTCCACACTGATTCAGTCATAGCCAAATGTGTTATTTTGCCTCTGGAGAGGAGGGAAAGGATTCTGCCAGGAGAAGTTCACATCTCCTAAGGGATTTGGGCTAAGGAGATGACTTCTGAACAGAACAGTACATTCTTGAGCAATTAATGCGAGTTCTTTGTGTTAAAGTGGTAGCAATGGCTGAAGAAGCCCTCAGTTAGGAAGCAGGACCCTGATGCCACTATGGACCATAGGGATGCATAAAAGCCATCCCTGGGAATACTACCAGCAGCTGCACTTGATTCTGCACACAAGAGAAGTCAGTGGAGAAGTCACACAAGCAATACTAGTGGATCTTCGGTCCACTAGGCATGGGCTGTTTTAAGGTGCACGGAGAGAGAAATTTAACTCCTGCAATTATTCCTTATTTACCCTTTGCTGGTGAGAAAAACCTCTCTACTCCTTTCCTCCCTGCCTGCACACACACTGCTCAGATGAGTCGCAGTGCCTCGGGTGCAGTCTTCTCCAGGCACCATGGTAAATGCCTGCTCTGCAGTGAAGACATCAGCTTTCCCTGAAAGGGGAATTTCTCAATTGTTCTGGAATATTCTATGTGACCAGAAGACACTGTCTTGCTCTTACAAGAGGCTTCCCAAGAGGAGTGTAAATAAACCAGTCCAAATACTACTAAGGTCTAGCAAAAGCCCTCTCAAGAATGTACTGTTGGGTCTTTTTCAAAGGTATAGTGTGAAAAGTGCCCCAAATCAATAAATGCCATATTTCATTCGACATCTGCGATCACTTTCTTTTAATGAGAGCAATGAACTCTCCCTTACATGGTGAGATTTACAGATTCCTGTGAAACGCCTGCTAGACAACCTTTGCAATGCTTTAGCATTGCCTTCTCAAGCCAGCGCTACAGCAGTCTACGACAGCGATCCGCAGCGTGAAGTAGTTTTACCGGTACAGCCTGCGCAAGGAAACCCAGCGCCTTTAAGTCAGGCGGCAGCTGGGAGAGTCGGAGAGGAGAGCAGCTAATTCGGGGCTTTTATGTGCCACGTGTGAAGAATCCAGGCAGCACCTCGCAACGTGCGGCTCCTGTCCCTGTCCCCAGTGCCCAGACCCCACTAGATGGCATCCACGCCTCGCCTCTGTCCCTGCGGGTCCTCTGCTGCCCTGGGAGCTGTGTCCCTCGGCCGGTTTAAAAAATTCAGAGGCCCAGGAAGAATTTCGGGGTCCTTACGCAAGCATCTTCCCTCTTTTTAATCTCCTCTTCTTTTCCTCCACTATGGTTTGGCTTTTTAATATGTAGTAACAGTTTTTTTTTTTTAATGAGCAGTTCTTTTTGTAGTTTAAGCGGAACTTCAAGTTTTCTAGTACAATGCACATTGTCATAAAATCATAGAATCATTCAGGTTGGAAAAGACCTCTAAGATCATAAAGTCCAAGCATCAGCCCACCACCACCATGCCTACCAAACCATGTCCCAAAGTGCCACATCTACACGTATTTTGAGCACCTCCAGGAATCGCGACTCCACTGCTTCCCTGGGCAGCCTGTTCCAATGTCTGACCACTCTTTCAATAAAGAAATTTTTCCTAATATCCAATCTAAATCTCCCTGATGCAACTTGAGGCCATTGCCTCTCATCCTATCACTAGTTACCTGGGAGTAGAGACCAACACCTGCCTCACTACAACCTCCTTTCAGGTAGTTGTAGAGAGCAATGACGTCCCCCCTCAGCCTCCTCCTCTCCAGACTGAACAGCCCCAGCTCCCTCAGCCACTCCGCATGAGATTTGTTCTCTAGACCCTTCACCAGCTTCATTGCCCTCCCCTGGACACACTCCAGCACCTCAATGTCTTTCTTGTACTGAGGGGCCCAAAACTGAACACTGTACTCGTTTTACAAAATGAATAAGAACATGGGTATTTTGAGTCTGGACAGCATTAGTAGTGCATGCGTTTTGTAATTTATGGTCTTCAACAACAACAGGAAGAGTTAGCTTCAGACTTGAAGAGTGCATCAGTCAAACATCAGTAGTTACATCATGAAAAAATAACTTTGTTTCACCACTAGTCAAACCCTTGGTCACTGCCTGCTAAAAAACCCTCAAACTGAAATCATATTCCTCTGCCATTATTTGAAAAAGTTGTTTCATGGGATGTTAAAAAACCACCTAAAACAGAAGGCTGTTCATTCTTCTGAAAAAGTCCTAAACTTCAATTTCACAGCAATAGAAAAGTCATTTCTATTTACAAAGCTTCATAAAAAATCCAGTCCTTCTGTATTAAAGCTACAAAGGAATTGCTTTTAGACTGTCCTCTGGTTCTCAAGGTATAACTGTATAATAGACATTTTGCTTTGCAAGGATTTGATTGTAAAGCAGTTGGCCTTGACTCCGATGTAGACTCCATTAAACAGGAGTTCCTGCAAATTAATGAGGACCACTCTTGTCTAGCTGTTTGTTCATAGAAAAGCAGATTCAAAAGGGTACATTGCAACAAGCTGTTTACAAAAGCAGAAGAAGAGATTCAGGTATTTTTGATATTCAAATGTCACGCAAATTTTTAAACTGCAGGCTGGGCACTCATTTTATGTAAAGCCTCATCTCCACCCGCTCCCTGGATACAAATATATCCCACTGCACAGTCCACCGTTTTAATTCCTCACAGGTTCCCCTTCAGACTCATTTGTCCTCTCTGTCATTTTCTCCCCAGCAGCCTCCTCAGCCCAGGCACCCCTCCGAAAGTCAGCCACCCAAACCCACCTCCTTTTGTCCCTGCACACTGAGCTTCAATTTTGACAGAAAGATGCAACAAAGACTAAGGTTGAGTCAAGAGAACTGCATGGGAAAGCAACCAGTTTCCACTGAAGCAACGAACAGACAGAAGATAGTGAAGATGGTGAAGTAGTAAATAGTAGAAAAGGTGTTAGCAAAAGTGACAAGAACTAGCAAAACCAATTAGAGGTAGAAATATAGTGCCACTGGTTTGCACGTTTAGATTTACTGTGTTTTGCTGCAGAGCTAGAACACAAATGAGGACTAATTGCAGCAACAAAATGCAGAAGACCATATTCTGACTCACATTGGTGACGAAAAGCTCAGACAGTTGTAGGCTACACCCTCACTCCCTTCCATTGCACCGAAAAACCACCTTTGCATGCCTAACTCTTTCCACCACAAATCCCAACATGCTGGTGTGGTGGTGGGCCAGGTTCCTACACCCGGGTGTGTGTCAAGGCTGCAGTGACATGAAGAGCGCCAAGCACGTTCAGCCCTGCTTCAGGAACGGCTCTGTGCAGCTCCAGCCACAGCCCGAATCCAGCACTATGAGCTGAACTGTGTTTAAACCAGTGTTGCTGCAGCTCCGGCCTGCTGGAACAAATGTTCAAACACTAACAAGCTCTGTTTGAATGAAAATGAGCAGTTCAAAGTAAACATGCTTCCTACTTCCAAAAGCAAAATTTCCTCTAATTTCATTTAAAATAGCAAATCCTTTTCCCCCCAGCTGAGTATAAACAAACATCTGGAACTGCTGTGTTTTAGGTTTTGTTTATGTAATTATTTAGTGGATGGCCAGAGGGTTAGAAACTGCCACATAATTCTAGTCTTAGGAGTTTACATTAACTAGTTTCCATGGGATTCAGGATTCATCTGCCAAGTTGCAGACACAAGCAAGGCTTTTGCAGTTGAGTTGCAACTCCCGGAAAGAAGAGTCAATAAATGGAAATGCCAGACTTGCACCCTTAATTCCTCTTCATCCCCACGTATTATTGTACTAGGCAAAGCTTTAGCATTTAACCCTGCGTGAATTATACTCAATAAAACTGGCAAACAGCTTAAGCCACTCTGTTGGTCCCAGAGTTGTCTTTGTGGGGGGAAGATGTGGAAATGACCTCAATGTGGTTTTCTCTTTGGTGACTCAAATTTTACAGATAACTATATTGCCACCTGAGTTTCCATATCCACAACTCCTATCGCACCATCACTGCCAAAAATCAATTTACTTGGTCAGGTCTTTGAAGCTCTGAATCTCTGAAGATGCACCTCCAACCTGGTATTTGAGCAACAAAGCAGGCAGGATTCATAGAAATACTGCATGTCTACAACTGCTTGCAGAGTTAAACCTATCTGTGTAACATATGGCTGCAATGCTGCCTACGTGTTGGGAACAGAAGTGCTTTCTGGAATAGAAGGTTAAAGAGGTAATGACCCCTTGGTAGAGACTAGAGGATCTTAATCTTGAGGAAAAATCAGTGTTAGGAAAACTCTAAAAATGACAAGTAGACCTGGTTTCTGAAAAGAATATCTATGCAAGTTATTTGTTGTAGAGAGAGATCACAGAAAATAAATTATTTGATGTAGGTTAATTAGCTGTGTTTGTGTGCCTACTTACACATCTGTGTATGTATATAGACATATGGACCCCAACCATAGAACTGTCACCTAAACAATGATATTTCTGCAGAGAGAAGAATCAGTGTTGTGTTTAAAAGAAAAATAATTGTTACACACATGAACTATCTTCCTATAGTGACAAAAATATGGTTAATATTACTTGCCCGAGTGCTACCTCAGTTCTCACCACCTTACAGCTATCTATCAGTGGGATTTTTAAGGTATGGGTATTAACCTGGGCTTCCCAGGCTGATTGTTTCTATCCCATAAGCCTTGAAATCGCATGTCATTGCTACGAATTGCTCATTTACAGCATCAGTCACTGCTTCCCACTCCTTCCCTTCCCCAGCCCTCCTTCTCCAGGGCCAGGAGGAAGCTGAACAATGACCTCCCCATGGCAAATCCATTTCAGCTGCTTATGTATTTTTCTTCCACTTGGGAGCTGTTCTAAAACCTCAGAGAATTTCAGTTACTGGATATATGCTGTCAGTTTTGCCTGTATGTTTGCACAGCTTCAAGAATTTTCATCAGACTACCAGACTTCCTACTGTGGCAAACCCACACAAGCACAGAAGTTTGAGTCTTGCTGAGAATTTAATTTCTTCATACAGAATCATTCCTGTGGGCAGGCTTCATTTTATAGACGTCTTGCTTCTGTTCTTGAACATCTCACTTTAATCCTCAAGGGAAAAACACACGTCTCACCTCCTTGTAGAAAAGCTTCTGAAGATCAACATGTCTGTGTTTTCTCCCTATTATTATAGTGCTGATTTTTCTTTTCCTAGGTACCCATTAATCTCTAATATCTGAAGCACATTATGCATCACAAAATGGTATTAATTTTAAGAGTTGCAAGGGTTTTTTTTAATTCAAAGTTAGGTTTGATACACACAAATTGTGCGACACTGATATGGAGGTATGAAAAGAGTTCCACCAAAGGAAACAACAGCATTTAAGGTTTCCTGTGCACATTTAGATGGCTGATTTTGGATTCTTGGTTGAGTTAATTTTCCACATTTGCCATAAACCAAGACTTCCCCCCCTCTCCAAACTGAGGCACTAACCATGAGGAAGAGCAGTGTGCAGTTTCCTTTCAGTTGCCTCCTGTTATTATCAGGCTATTCAGGAACAGAAAAGCTTCCAAGACCAGTGATGAGCATGAATTCTCCTTTTAAAATAAATACAACAGTTATCAGAAAGTGACAAATCCATGGTATAGCTACCCAACCACATATTGTCATGGGTTCACAACTTGTACCTGAAAAGCATTGGTTCTGTACGTAATCCTTCCTGGTTCAGTATCAGATATAGACTCCTACCTGCATGTTGAACCACAGTTCACAAACCGACTCATTTCTGAAGAACTGTTAAAAATAGCCTTAATCTTATGCTTTTTAGTCTTCAACCTGGCTGCTGTAAGTATACTAAGAATGAAAATTGTTATTTGAATCTCTTACGGGGTATGGTAGAAGGTACTGGAAGGGGAAGAAGTATGAAAAGAAAAAATCCCATTGTTTCTTTAATAGATCCCTAATCCTCACAACATACAGGAAGTTTCTAAGCTTGCATTATTAATGTGCCATTATCTTTCATGTGTAATAATACTAGAAAAGATTTGCAGTAGTTTTCAAGGTAAAACAAGAAGATTGTGGCCAGGCTAGGGCACTGGCTGGTTTAATGCATTTTTGAAAGGTAAGCCTTTAAAGAAGGTGGTAGGGGAAAAAAGTTTGTTCAGTACAGATCCTCAAGTCAGTCAAGCAAAAAATTCTAATCCAAAGAAAAATAGCTTTTAAAAAATAGCTTTAAAGAAAGCACAGGCTTGCAGCGTTTTTCTTACAATTAGTAAAAGATTTTGCATCTCACAGCAGTTCAAGGTCATTGAATGGTTAAGTGTAGGCTTGGTAAAGAATGAAATAATTTACATAAAATATTGATTTCTTATTCCAAGATTTGAGCACCTAAAGTTCCAGGAAAAAAATCAGAAAAATACAGTTGCTGTGTAACACTCCCTGCCCACCTGTATTTTAGTCTTCTGTTACTTGATCTTACACTGGTGAGCTGATTTCAGCAATAAAAATATCTGTTTTCACTGAAGGCAGATTCCAATGTCATTCATGAGCAGGAGAGGGGAGAAGGCATGGGAGACAGTGTTTCTAAGAACAGTGGATCAGTAAACTCCCCAGAATGTTTGGTTAAGAAGTCCAAAACATCATTGTTCAGACTTTAAGCCCTGAAGAAGCGTTCAGTTTAAAAAGCTTCTTTACAATGGAATTGCTGCTTTCCCCTACAGTGGGATCTGCTGATTGCTCAGTGCTTCCAAGGACAGCCCTGCATTCCCGATGGCCTAGGCATATGTACACCCATCATCTTCACTCCAGACCCTCTCTTGTGACTAATTGTGAAGTCATCAGATGAGACCAAAGTCTTATCAGTTTTCTCCCCACGACAATGGCAGAGTCCAGAAAACAGCTCAAAGGAAGGAATGAATTCACAAGGTATTTATGTGGAGAGATGAGAGATTATACTTTCCATAGACTAAGCCCCCACCTTTGGAATGAGATTTTTCTATAGAATGCATTTGTTTTAGGGAACGAGAAATGCTACAGTGTCTTGCATAGCTATGATCTAGCTTTACGCCATCTGCAGCACTCCTAAGCCACTCAGATTGTAAATTAGTCCCTGTAAATTGTGCAGCTTCCATGTAAACACTGCCACCTCACCTTGAAGTCTTTGTGTCCAAAAAAAATAACAACCAGTACAGCTTCAGACTGTTATTTCCTTGAGTCGGCCACCCTACAATAAGTAGCCTACTTCCTTAGCCTTTATCTCCTTCCATTGTTTGTGTAACAGTCATGTCTTTCCTTAGATATTGCTCTGCTAAACCACACGCGGTCGCCTTGATAAGTCTCTTCAGCCTTCCTGATGATTCCCATGGCTTTTTGCCAAATTCCATTCAGTTTTCAGTGTAAAAATTGTTTTCCTGGGGGTTTATTTGCAGTGTTATTTAAAGTAGTCTAGGGAAAGTTCTCATTTTTTTTCCTCATATAAGCAATAATAGTCTTTCATATTGCACATTTTGGTGAAAAAGTCTATCAAAAGTATTCACCTTAAAATATCTGAGGCTGAAGACTGATGAGACACACTGACAGAGCACTGCATTAGGAGGTTGTACCAGTTTGCTGTTGATGCAGTGTTAGACTCTTGTCCACTCCAAGGCGAGTCCAAAGCCAGCTAAAAACAATGGAAACAAATCTGCTAACGCTATTCAAATTTTTTGGTTGTTTACTGTGTTTGTAAAATACTATGACAAAATTAAAGCTGCTTTACTAATAATGCTACATGCCTGGTTATTGCGATGTTTAGTGTTTAAGCATTGACTTTACTTCATGGAAATTTCTGAAACGGGTTCTAAGAATGGGTGGAGAACAGCCATTTCACAAAAAGGCAGGAAAAAATAAATCTTGAAACATGGGAAAGGGAAGGTATTGTGGAACCTTTCAGTAGAACTTTCTTCTCCCCCAAAAATTCAGAAGTGCCATGCACGTCTACTGCAAATCCCTTGCAGATGTGGGGGTAGACTTAGCACCCCTGCACCCCACAGCAAGAAGGGCAGGGGCACCTCAGTCCCTTTGAACAGCTGGAGGCAACAGCCTCATGGACTGTCAGCTGTTAAAGCCAGCAAAGGTCATCTGCTGGAGGCCTTAAGCTTGCCAAGGTTTAAGAAAAAGCCTTTCAGTAGGTTCTGAGATCAGTCAAAAATTGAAAAGGAGTGGTCTAGATGGGCTCAAATATCTGCCAGAAAAACAGACCTACACATGGACCCAGCATAAACTGTTGACAAGTTCCCAGCTGCAGCTGGAGCTGCGAGGAAGACTGCTCTGCGTGCACACATGCAGTGCATCTAGCAGCACATCGCAGAGATGCCTCAGTTGCACCCAGCAGCGTTAATTGCTCCAAGACAGTGTTCATCTACTGCTTTCACTGTGAATCCAGCAGTATAGTGCCTACAACTACAACACCCACAATCAAAACTAAACACCTATTAAAATATCCTGCTTAACTGATGATTGTCCTTTAGTCAAGGTAAAGAACACAGGCAGTGCGGTGTTTTTTTTTTTTTAAGGTATCTCATGCTCTTATGAAGAAGATTGTTTTCCTTGTTTTGTTTAAGTGTTGAAAACCCATCATCAGAAGAACTGCGAAAGGGTGTTGGTATCTGTGTAAGTGCTGAGAGTGGATAGAGGAAACAGCCTCAGCATAGGAATTTATTTGTGGTAGTAAATAGTGCCATTTCTTACTAGGTTAAGTCACACCACGGTGTTATTTTGCTTATTTCCGTGCAGCAGCCTATGCCAGAAAATTGAAAGAAAGCAGAAATTGTGATTCTCCATTACAGATCAGGGAGGTTAAAAAGCAGATAAATTCATCACAGTGTTAATAATCCATATACAATTGCAAAACAAATGTCCAGTTCCTGGGTCCAGTCTGCCGTGAGTAATTTCAGACAGATCATCTCCACTTTGTCTGCATTTGTTGTGCTGAACCCGACCACCCCCTTGCCCCCTTACATTCCCCAGGTACCAGAGAAAAAGCAATGAGAACATTTCTTATGCCTATTTGCAACCATTACACAAATTCATGAGAAGATTTTGACATCCAGAAAAAGCACAGTTTTCACTAACTATATAGGCAAACCCACCACAATATAAAATGTACTATTTAGAAGGAAGGGACAGCAGAATCCATAGGGCATATCCCTAGATGGAACAGCATGGTCAGTACTATGCAGAAGAAAGAGGGTTTACTCTGTGCCACTGCAAGGCTGGGTTCCCTATTAAGGGGAGCTTTAAGCATCAGTTAGCCCACAGTTTCTGGGCAGGAATGGATTTCGTCCCAGGTGAACACATTAAAAGAGTAGGACACCAATGTCTCTAATGATAGAAGGCATCACTAAGATGTCTGTGAAATTTGCTTCAGCAAACAAGAGGCAAGGGCCAGCAGGATCTAACTGGAGAGGCAAAGAAGCACAAAGAATGTGTGGTTACAAGAAAAATGTACTATCTTCAATAAATCCCAGAAAGAGGACCTTTCTGATCCTGGAAAGCATTAATTCCCAGTCACTATTTTTAAACAGATAAAAACATACGTATTTGAGAGATTGCTAGCTGCTGGTTCAGCATTTGTTTCCTACCGCTGTTGGCAGCAGCAAGTAACACAGCGATAGGGCAGATCAGATTCAGACACTATTTCCCAATTCACCATCTAAGAGCTTAGCTGAGTAACACGGGACAGGGAGGGGTCTGTGCACATTTCCATTACTTGCACTCCCCCTAGAAGTTACTGAGCAACATCTTGTTTCCCTGTGACCGCAGTATTTGAAGCCACCAAACAGGCTGGGCTCGGAGCACGACGGGGTGATCCAGCAACTTTTGATAAAAGCCTCTGGACTGCACTGCTCATCCCCGAGTGCAGCGGGGCTGTACAATCCCAGTCTTCTTTTTTTTCCTCCAAAATATACCAGCACATTCAGCAGATAGAGGTACCCCTATCAGCAGGACCATGCTACTAGGACCACATATAGCACTCTGCTCATATGCACAGTTCTGTGTGAATATCGACAGCAAATGCCCTTATCCCAGTTCTTGGCCAGGAGAATCCTGCAGGTGAGAATTCTAAAATGGCTTCTTGAAACACTTGTCAGGCCATCCTGCAAGTCTGCTTTCTTCAGGTTTTTCTTCTGTTGCCATAGGACAGTAACCTCATAATGAAAAATTTCTTTTTTTTTTTTTGCATCCTTTTGATCAACTGCTCTGAAGATTTGTTGTTTTCAGGACAGAGTGCCAATTCATGACTGACAACATACCTTCCCACCTCATTGGCTTAGATGGGTTGATAACTTGTACTTTTAACACCTGTCAACCATTTCCAGGTTTGGTTTTTTTTTGCCCCTAACTCTTCAGTGCTTACTACACATTTATCAAGGGAGGCCAGTAAAGAATATACCTTGGGCAGAGTTTTTACTGTAATTCCTTAATTTGTTAACAGCCCACAGTTGTCTGGACATACAAAAGGAATTATTTTCTATCCACCAATTAGCAAAACAGGAGTTCAAAAGCCTCTGCGCCTGCATGAACACTGAGAATTCCTTAATCCATAAAAATTAATAGAGATTATGTTAAAGAGACTTGAATATTTAAATCCTTCGCCACATTAGTCACTCTTTTATGTGCAGGTAACTCCAGCTGAAGTCCTCGAGAGCCCTGTGTGTGTGTGGCAGAACAAACTAATCTCTCCATATGAGAAACGTGAGCTTTTCACCAGCTCTCCCCCGACGGCAGAAGGTGGCTGCTTTCTCCACAGCTCTTGAGGTCTGACTTTCCCCCCTGCTGATGCTCTTACCCTACGACTTCAACATAAAGGCTTAATTGGCTCCAAAAGTCCTACATGGAACCTTTTATTATTGTTGTGGATGGTTGTCCTGGTTACAGGTAACTACAGAGTGCAATTAAACATAACTGATTTCGCAGCACTGCCCGGCTACCAGACAGAAGTTCTGAAATTTCAGTTTTGCTTGGATCTGAAATGTGGCTTCACTGCCACCTTATACCAGTCCCAGGACAATACCAGCACAAGGTAGCCACGCTGCACGCAGATACTTTGTACTGCTCGTTTTATGGCTACATAGTTTTCACACACACCTATTAATTGGAGTTACATTAAAAGGGCTTGAACTAACTTTTTCCTCTCGGCAGTATAGCTTTTAATAGACATATCCTCAGAAACAGAGGAGATTTTTAGAACTGAGAGTAATTATCTTGAAGATAAAAAAATTGCTTTTCAAAGATTTGCTAGAGGGTATTTGCTGAACTATACCTGCCAAAGAAAAAAGTTACAGAAGTGGGATTATTTCACTCCCCTTTCATTTCTTTTCTTCCCGAGCGCAGCTCCTAAAATATTTGGTTTCTCTTGCAGCCACAGAAGCTCTTTGTGCAAGCCACGAAGGGGCAGATTTCCTATCATGAGGACGAAGCACCACATTTACCCAGGCTGCTTCGCACCCAAAGTCACAGTTTAACTCGGGACTCAGGTTTTCTTTGAGCGGCTCAGATGCTACCAGCCAGAATGGCAGCCTCCAAAAGCTTCCACCGCTTCAGAGATGATGTTCATACTTCCACAGGCGTGCTCTCCCCGTTTTGAGCCTGTGGGTGCAGCGATACAGCCCTTTTCCCCCTTGCACCCTTCTGAGGGGCACGACCCACCAGCTGCATCTGGGAGCTGGGCTGTTTAAAACTTGTGAATTACAGATATTTAACGATTTATGTTTAGTTGTATATGTATGACATGTATCACATGCACGTTTTACATGCACACACAGGTTTTTCATGGAGTGGTTTGGGTGGGATGGGACCTTCGGGATCATGGAGCTCCAGCCCCCAGGAGCTGTTTTTCCCCCCTTGGAGCGGTTTGCAGGGGCAGGACAAGGTGTTGGGCCCTCAGACCGCCCTCCCCCCCCGGGAAGCCCCCCAGACACTCCCCC
>Ga0065711_1043729_pt1 | contig 14547 bp, 7 predicted proteins | sample Hoacrofraction12_FD_59098 | JGI IMG/M metagenome (GOLD analysis project Ga0065711, IMG submission 59098) | Hoatzin crop microbial communities from Cojedes, Venezuela - Epithelial fraction 12 v2 (version 2) | ecosystem: Host-associated > Birds > Digestive system > Esophagus > Crop | place...
CCCGCCTGGACAAGATCCTGTGCAGCCTGCTGTAGGTGACCCTGCTTCGGCAGGGGGGTTGGACTAGATGACCCACAGAGGTCCCTTCCAACCCCTACTATTCTGTGATTCTGTGATTCTGTGAGCTGAGCTATGATGTGAAGCTCCAAAGCCTCACGCTATACGGCTTTGGCACTTAAATCTTGTTTTCAAAAAAATTGGGCAGCTTTGTTAGGCTGAAATTGTAAGAAACGCTGCCTTTATGCCTGTTCCTCTGGGACTAGGTTAGCAATTTACACTGGAGCCCACTACAGGAGAGATCATTTGCCCGTCCACTAAAAAGCTCCATAGAGTGCAGAGAGCTGGACCATTTCCCTCTCCTTTCCTAACCCATTTAGAACCTTAACATTTATGGAAGAATTTAGACCACCTCAATCTAAAAGTTCAAAACAGATAACTTGACATGTTTTGGAAAAAATAGTATCTTCTCTTTTTTTTCCCAACATGCAAGAAGTATAGACCAGAAGTCTTCGGTCTTGGTGAGCAGAAGTTTTCAAAACAGTAATCCAGTCTCCAGAGATGCACAGCACTTCTGAGCAGAGTCTTCAATCCACCTGCAGAAGGGACATCCAGAACTGGTACAGGGACTTCCAGGGAAAGTCAGTGTGACAGGATATGGTCACAGCACACCAGTTCCCTAATCATTACTAACGGATTTTATGTTTTATTGAGGCAGTATTACACCGGGAAAAGTTTATGAGAATGCTTTGAAAGAGGCGTGAACATTTGTAATAATGTTTTTTGTTTCCTGTTTCATGTAAGTAACTGTTGTGTCAAATTTGTAAATCATCTCCTACTCTGCTTAGGAACCAAAAAAGTACAGCATTTGGCTGACTATTTCAGCTTTCTTCTAATAGTTTAACTCCTCTTTAATTGCACCAGACAGCTAATTTACTTTTAAAAAACTGGGGTCAGGCCCAAACTACATCACCACGTACAAAAATCAAAGGTTGAAAAGTATGAGTGGAAGAGATGACACTGAAAGCATCATGGTTTGAGAACAGCCAAAGAGTTATTGGTTTAATATAAATGAACACTGAAAAACACCCAGAAAATTTTAGAAGAATATGAATGAATCCAGTTAAGGATACTATTGTGAATCAGTTAAAAGTCAAAAAGTACCTGTGACATAACAGGAATAAAGGTAGAAATTACTTTTTAAAAAATAAAACAAGGATTTTAGTTTGGTGCTTTTCTGTTTTTCAGTTTGTAAGGCACCTTATAAAAATGCTAAATTAAATTCATACTGCAGTTTGCATGATGTGTCATTTTGCCAACAGCGTTGTGATTCCATATGTGTTGGCAACTGTGTATTTCTCCTTGCCTAGTTCAGGAACATTACCACATTTTTTTTTTATTTCCCTTCCCCAACTGCCTCCCCTCCTCCTGCCTAAAAATAACAAATGATTTTACACTGAAGATTTTTTTCTATGTGAGGGAATGTAATACAATATGCTAGTTGTGTATCGGTAAAATATAACAACCTTATTTTCTTCCTCCCTGAGGAATTTTCCCATCATGTACCATAACCTCAGTCCTGTAATCTCTTCCCAGAAGCTTCCCTGGGACTTGTGCTTGTAGAAATTTGCACTATCATACATGAAAGACTTTAAGCTCAAACAACCTACAAGTAGAATATGGTTTCAGCATTCATAGTATTGTCCCAGGCATAACTGCATCACCGCAATCTGCTGTTAACATTCAAGAGAAGCTTTCCTGTGGGCTGAAATTTGAAATGCAGTATCTCAATTTAAGAGCATATTTTAGAAGTGTGAGTCTTGACAGTAAAAGCAACAAATTAAATAAACAAATTAAATAAACAAATCTTCAATGTGCTTTTGCTTTTCAAAATCCAAGCTTGGATCTGAAAAGCTAGGTTCCAGTTTGTCAGGGAAAATAATAGAAGGTTAAACATCTTCTGGTGCTCTTCACAGCCTGCTTGGATTTGCTGTTACATGTAACATTTGCTAGTTCTTCACTGCATGGACAGGCAGATGTGCAAAAAGTGTTGCTGAAGTACCTAACTACTGTCCATCACAACAAAGCCAGTAAGGGAGCAAAGGATACTTCAAGACTTATTACTTGTTTTGTCCTAAAGGAAGTAGTTTTTTACTCCCAGAATATCTGAATTCTTCTCTGCCAGACGCTCTTTCTTAAGTGTGTCTTTCACTTGAATTACTGTGCAAGGTCATAAAGAGTCCTAATCCTTACCTCTGTCAAAGTGTTTCTGAAGTCATTACCCAAGATCATGAGAAAGTGAACTAGATGTTTTGAAACATGGTATGTGGGGTAGATGGAGCAATATATTTGTAATCTTTTGAGCTAAACAACTCTCCTGTGCTCCGTAAATGTTATTTTACTCTCAGAATAAAAACTGAAAGTTAGGGTTATATCTTCGGTAATTACCCTTACATAGCGAGATACCCTTTCTACGAACTATGCCTAACTGGCATGATGCCAATATTTATGATGCAAAAGGCCACAATCTTCCATTTCTTTTCAGATTCCTATAAAGCAATTTAGGCAATTTTGCAGATCTTTCTAATTGTACTTAAGCCAAATAAATAAATGACTATGTGTTATGTGACAGGTTTGGTCAGCGATGCTTGGCCATCCTGTGCCCCAGATTATTCAGATCAGAGGACATGCTGAAGCAGGGCACATCTGATTTCTAGCCTGCACAGCTTAATTTTACTTCCATGGAAACTCAGATACGATAAGGAAGGGCAGGATCATGCACCTCAATTTTGACTTGACATGCAGTCAGGTCACAGAGAAGCCATACGCCCACCTCAGGAACTGGGAGGCACACCTGGTATCCCACAGCACACAGGAGTATTAAAGACTAGGAAAGTTGGTTGGCACATCAGTCAGATTTATTTCTTCACTGATATTTTTAATTCTTCATTTCAGCTTTTGTCAGAAACATATTGTTAAGGATGCAGGCATTTTGATGTCACAGTTTGCAACAGAGTTAAAAGCAATTTTAAACAAAGAAATGGCAGAACCTGAAATGTTATTTCTCTTCCTGCCATTTAATTTCTAAATTTGTGTAGTTAAACCACAAACTCATTTTTTTGCAATTAAACTTGGCCATTTGTTCATATGAAAAATGCTACATACAGTTTGACACATATGGTTATTTCTGTTAGTGAAACTAGATACCCTTGCAAGAGAGATGTGCAGGGAGAAGGAATCTGTGTAATTGTGGGGATGTTTAAAGGAAGTCTTGTGTTTGCTCTAGTAGCTCCTAACCTATTGTAGCAGTCACTCATTTCTCCTTGCACCTACTCAAGGAAAAGTGCATCAATTCATTATTAAAGCCATGTAAGGGCATATTCCACTACTATATTCAAAATATTTTCATGTGTGATTCAATCCAGGTGGGAAAAATACTGTCTTTTTATGCCAAATTGCAAAATAATCAGCTAAAGATCTCTTCAGTTCTACTGACACATGTAGCTGTTTATAACATATTAAGACATAAATTATCAGAAATATTTCAAATTTTTCTTTCACAAATAATGTAATTTGCATCATTTTATATTTTGTAGCAATATATGTTGGGGTGTTTTTTCAATGATAGAACTTCTCAACATTAAATTCTTTATATTTAGGCCTGAAATTGAGCTTAAAATCATGAAAGTGGAACAGCTTCAATAAGACCAAAATGTATTGATTTGACAGACCTGGAGCTTTTTGGGTTTTAACTTGCTTTGAAAGACTTTTTAAATATTTCTGTTTTGAAAACTCTAGTTCTTGCCCAGTCTACTTCAATTCCTCCTCATCTGAAACATGTTATTTTTCACAATGCAAGTTTATTAAGTTTCTTTGTCCCGTAAGTGTCTTCAATGACCTCATATTTTTCTTCAGAATATTCTTGATCGCTTCCATAGCCATCCAGGCCTGGCTTTCGGTTTTATTGAGGCTGCCAGCCTCCTCAAAAGTCATGCAAACGGAGCTGTCTCTGTTTGCCAGATGGGGTTGCAGTGCTAGGCAAAAGAAAAAGCAGAATAAGGGGCAATCTGACTTCTGCCCACTTTATGTACAGTCTTAACTACTGAAACCACTTCATCTTTCAGTGACGAGGCAGAGAAAATAATTAACTTGCTTTGTTTCCCTACTTGTCACAGACTTGCAGTGATGTTTTGGAAGAGGGTAAAGAAAAAAATATGTCATGTGAGAAAGATAAGAAACAATTAAAAGGAAAGCAGGAAACAAAGGAAGATAGAGGAATAAGGCGCTGTAGGAAAGTAAAGGATTACGTTAATGTGGCTACCACTGAAGAACTCATGTTTTAGGTTCATAATAGCGCCAATTGTATCCAAGCAGACTGGAACATGTTGTTTGTGTTACTTATGAGAAAGTCTGATTCTTTTACTATAAAAAAGAAACAAGGATCTTTAATATCTGACTTGAAACTCTATTCATAATTTGTTATTCTTTACTCATGTAAAATCAAATTTTTCATAAATTTATTCTTCTCTAATGAAAACACTGTGTCATGCTGAAGCCTAGGGTCACTCTTTGCAAACAAACTGTACACCCTTGACCACAAAGATTTACTGAACAATGGTAATACCAACAGAGCATTCATTATCTGAAGAGATGTGAAAGATTCAACAGATGTGATAAGATTTTATGTTTCTGAAAAAATATATTACATAAAATAGAACATATTTTAAGATTATTTTGAAATCTACGTACTTCTGTGGTTTCATACTACTTTTTAGTGTATAGTCTGTCCAGTGTTGAAACAGATCTCCAAGTAACATTTACTGTAATTTGCTATTTTAACATTGAGTGAAATGTACTGACCCTAGTAAACTTAACAACAAATATACTGGAAATACAGTGTTTGGGTTCATTGTTGGGTTCTTTGGGTGTTTTTCTTCACATTGGTTAGGCGATTTTGTACAATAATATAAAACTCCAAGGCTAGTGCTGCAGCACATTGTTAGAAATGTGGTTTTCCTTGCCTTGTTTATATTAGGTAGTGTTCTTATGTTTGCTGAATGAGAAATGGAGGAAATAATCTTCAGTGTTTACTATGGCAAGGAAGAGCAGAAATTAAATCTGATGGACTTTCTACTGTGTGCCCGTCAACCCAGTGGCGCCATTCCTAACCAGCTGTTATTAGCCAAGGAAAGGTTTCATAATGTTCATATCTACAGTTTGTATCCTGAGGTTTACCACATACTGTAGTGTCTTCCTTTACGGACTGAACTGTGCTTAAGTTCCAAGAAGGCTTTCATGATTGTGCATATAGAGAAGTGGTATGCAACTTATAGCAAGTAATTTACTTAGCTATTTTTTTCTGCTTTTTTCAGTTGTTCAAGAATAAGTACGATTTTTTTCTTAAAGCTTTATAAACATGAGCATCTTCATAACTCATTGAATTTTCATTTTCTCCAGAAGACAATGAAGTGACAAAACGAGTACATTGAAGGTCAAGAAAATTGTGCAGTCGTCTTTACAAGAAAGTCTAAATCAAATCACAGAGACACTTACAAGACAATCCAAAGATGAATATTAACACCAGACATTTTAGAAGTTATCAGTAAAAAATAACAGTTTAATTAATACTGTAAAAAACTCAGATCAACCTAACTGAACTTTGAATAGTAAAATGCTATTTTGTTTGGTGTGGTCCCTTTCTCATACAAAGCAGAGTTTATCCTTGCAAACACCTGCAGTGACAGGCAATACAAATTACACTTACTTACTTTTATTTACTTATGTTTAGCTAAATTCCTTGGAGCTACTCTTTACATTTCTGAGGAACATAGTGTCTGTGAAGGCATGCAGCTGTTCTTGGAGTTTGCTCAAAACTGGTTATTTATTTTGTATTGCTCACTTTTGCATTTACAATATATTAAAGGCGGCCACATGTTCTCATATTTCCTTTTATTTGAACATTACCATCAGTACAATTCCAGCCAAAGCTTATCACGTCTTTCTAGTCTTCTTTAGCCCCGTCACCATTTAGAGTAGGGCAGCAACAAACAGAGTGGCAGATGCTCTCTATTAACTGCTGCCCTCCCGACCTGTGAAAGCGAAAATGGAGGAAAAGGGAGAGAGACTTACAAATCAGAAATTAAAACAGCTTTACTAATAATACTACTAATAAGAGAAAATATACAAAACCAATACTGAGTTTCCCAAATTTGAGTGCCATGGGGCTGTCATTGTGCCAGCAGCCACCAGGCAGATGTCAGGAAGTCCCAGACTGGACTCAACTGTAGATGGGAACTGGACTCAGGAATGCATGGATCAGAATACGGATCAGGATCGCAATCAGGACAGGAAGCAGCATCTTCTTCAGCAGCCGGACATGGAGGAAGAAAGTGACACCCTTGTGACCCCCCAGCTTTAAACTGAGTATGATGTGTATGGCATGGAATACAGCATTGGTCAATATCGGGTCACCTGTCTTGTCCATCCGTCCCTGCAAGGATGACACTTTACAACCCCTCACTTGCGCAACAGAAGAGATTTATCAACGACCTTGGCTGCTATAGTAATAATTATAAACACGTGCCTTTTCTATATTCCATTGCCTCAATAAAACCATAGACATCAGGTGTTATCAGCTCTGGAGTGGACACGGTCTGAAAAATATGCAGCCAACTTCAGAAAAATACAGTGACTTAGAAGAACTTAGCTGAAAGGAAAATTCACTAAAAGAGAATTGATTCTGTTTTAACCAAAACTAGGACAAGCCCTTTCCTTTTTTTTTTCAAATCTCTGTATTATTTTTAGTGATTCATGTATTTGGAAGTGTATTTATGTACTTAGAAGAAGTACAGTCATGCAAGGACGAAGTTCCACACATGCAAATCAGATACTTTTTCATGCATTCTTAATTTCTTAAATTGCATAATACACTGAGTATGTCCAGATAACAAGGTAAATTTTTGGAGGTCGATTGGGTTAGATACCAGATACTTCCTTCACTCTTCATGACAGTACAAGTGTAACACCCTCTGCCACCCTCATCAAACTTCATTTCGTTTAACAGATCCACTGGACCACAATGCACCTTCTAGACTGTCTACAAGGAAATTAAATCTTTCCTTTCCCATAGCTGACCTTAGAGTGATGCAAGCTGCCTGAAGTAAATACAGATGCTATATCACAGAAAAGGAGAAAGACACACACAGCACTGAGAAGGAGGGACAGGGCAACCTATCTGTTTCAGCAACAACAGCCCATCGAGCAGAGTGAGAAAGAACTTGCAAAGAAAAAGAGACCCAATAGTCAGAAACTAACTCTCCAGGAGGCTGGAAAAATGCAAGGAGCTGCCTGACAGTGTGTGAAGGTGTCAGCACATTGTTCTCTGCAGTGTTCATGACGGCTGTAAAAATATTAGAATACTAAGTAGATTCAGAAAACGACAAAAAAGTCAATAGTTCAACTAAGGAAGCTGGATTGCTTCAGATCAGTTAATATGTAATTGTTTAGGAATGTTTCCAGAAGGTAACTATAAATTATCAATGACATAGACATTATAGTTACTTAATTCACTCTAACTTAAAGATGTGCCTTTGTTTATTATTTATTATGCTAACTGATTAGCAACATAACTTCTGTTTTCCAGTCAGTCCCTAGGAGTTTAAGCTATGTTTTTATATGCCAGGTCCATAAACAAATCAATGATACCTTATAACATCATGAATGTATTTTCAAAAAGAAAAAATAAAAATCAAACCAGAAGAACAGCTTTTCAATGTTCTCTACTTATTATTTGACTTTTTTCACTGTTTCCTTCCCAGTTTGTTCACACCAGTGTTTTCGCACTTTCATGTTATACCCAATTCCTGACTTGCCTGTCTATATTTTTTTTTAAATCCCTCATTATTTCTCTGATTACCACTGCTTCAACTCAGTGAATTAATAGCCTTCCCATGACTGCCTCACACGGTGCTGTTCTCCTAAAACGCAGGCAATTAACTTTTGCAAAATCTGCAAACTTTCCTCTTCCTGTATGTTCTGGACTTTTCCTTCACTGCTCATGTGTCATCTCTATTGACACTATGGGGTGTTTGGGGAATATTATAATCCAGTGTTACTTTATGTAATTTAGAGAGTGTGAAGCAAAACAAAGGCTTATTCTTGGCTGAACTATGAAAAATCTCTGAGAAAAAATTATAGAACAAAAAGAAGAAAAGAGAAAACAAAGAAAGGTTTTCTCAGATTCTCTCGTATTGGGTAGAACATCACATAGCTAAGCAATCATGAATAAATGAGCAGTACTAGTTGCAAGTTTCAAAATACTGCAAGGAATTAGATCAAATACAGTTGCAAGTGGTAGAGGTCCAACTACTTCAGGTGTTGCACAAAAATTTAAAAATTACTTTAATAAGGTTCTTTTGTTGTGCTTCTCTGTGAAAATGACATATTTTTCTTCAACTATTTGTGAAAATACACAGGATTCTGTGCAATAGTTCGTCACTAGTTATTACTTCAAATGTAAGCAAGTTTGGTGACTTTTTGAAACACCTGGCAGAAAAATGTTTTCAGCAGCAAAAAAGGCTAGACAAATATCTACTTGTCTTAATATTTAATATAGAATATTACACTATAAATGAAAAAGTGCCTTCTAACAAAAAAAGTTTTATACTGCAATGTAGTTTGGGAAGTATTGCGCTTCACAATGAATAAAACCAAATGTTTTGGTAAATCTTTAATGTACTAAGCAGTAAAGAGACGTCTAAAGAAATACAATTAAATTTTAATCTTTGACTAAGAATTTGGGTTTTTTTGGTAAAAATGCAGTGTTCATTAATAGTGAAAAAGATTATACTCTAATAAAATATTTAGCAAAAGTATCCAAATACTAGAAAGAGCAGCTTCTGCTTTTTGATATTTAATGTTAAGAGGCTTTTGACAGGTACAGAGGCAGCACTCTTAATAATATTTAACACTTAAAAACTTTTCAGCAGCTAGAAAAGAAATGACTCAAAAAATTAATATATACAGCTGCACAGTAAGTGCAGGACTCTTTCCGTAAAATGTCATGTTAAAACAGTTCAGTGATTGAAAAGTAACTTAGAAAATCTCTTTAAAGCCTAAACAGCAAGAACAGAATCACAGTGTGAATAACAGCCTGAACAACAGTCCTGTCAAAATATAGATTATATAAGGCACTACGCCTCCCCTATCTCTTCACATCTCCATCTTTGCCTGAAAGAATAAACTCCTGATGGCAATCACTGTAGCATTCCTTTCTTCCTTCTCTTACCATAAAGGCATTGCTCAGTGTCCCCTTCTCATTGCTCACCCTTCATCCTCGCCTGCCCTACAACCATTCAGTATTACAAGGAGATAGCAGATTTCAGGCAGTATTGTCATAAGAAAAGGGCTCCTTCAATGAAATTTTCTTTTAACTCATGTGAGATATTAATAGAGCAGGTCACAGGTGCTAAGTATGAAAGCTTGGATGTCAGACCGTTGCAGCCAACAGTCAATCACACTCAGCAGAGATAGACCAAAGTATAACTTTTTAAGTGCTTTTGTATGTAGCATTCTGAACATTAATCCTTTACTGCTTCATAAATTGATATCTCACCCATTTTTTCCAGACTTTAATTACCTCTTAACATCTGATTTTTAAGCTTTTCTATAAAACAGAAATTGACACCTTTTGTCTGTCTGAGGTAACTCTGAGTGCAACTGCTGGAGGCAGTGTTAATAACAGTCTGAATTTATCACAAGCCAATCACTTTTCATACAATCTCTTCTGATTTTTTTTTCTGAATCCATCACAATAAAGTCTGCTGGACAATTGACAACGGCTCCTGCAACTTAACGGACTCTTTTTCAAGATCTAATGAAGGACTTTCCCCAGAACTGTAAGAAAAATACATATAATTTGTAATGCAAAATACATTCTTTCTTACCAGAAATATTTAGACTATAATTAATTGCAGAAGACCACTTTCAGCTGCTCTGAACCTTGAGCAACCCAAGCTAAATTGACCCTGCTTTGAGTAGGCACCAGGCAATTTCCAGAGGTCTCTACCAACCTGCATGATTTTATGTCTGTACATAGTGTTAGACACATACGTGTTATGTCTATCCATAGTGTACCACTTCTCAGGCAAAGAAGAGAAATCGTTAAGCTACTGATGGGGATTAAAGTTACATAAAAATATAAATTCCTTCTTAGGATGAATTTGTCTGAGAAGTCACCACAGCAAGGGGTGCAACAGCAGCCAGAAATGAAAGACATAAGGGAGAGAAAGTTTATTCCAGTCACCCAGCAGCTGGTTTAAACTGTGGCTAATTTCATGGCTAACTGTAAAGAGATGTACTTTAAAAATAATTTTATAAGAAAATATTTTTTAAACCACAGGTTTTGAAGAAATGAACATTGTATTGCTGTTTCTTACAGGTCCCTGAAATTCAGAGCTCAAGGGCAACACCTGCCTAGCAGCATTACTTGCTTGCTTGTATGTGTTCTTAAAGTTGGCATAGTCAGCACCTATATTTTCAGCATTCACCAGCATCAGGCATTTCTTCTGCTTCTTGTGAGCTTAGATCCATACTTCCCTTGGGAAGATGTTACTCTGGCTACTTATTAGAAAATCTGTGAGCAGAGAGTTTTTGCTGTTTATTTATAAAAAGCATTTTTCTTCTGGAAAACTGCATTGGTTTTGTTTTCAGTCTGACGAACGCACAATTTTTTCTGAATAGTTCCATGATTTTCCTTTTAATTTCACTGTTCGCTACTTATTTTTGGTCCATCACTCCCATCTCCCTGCCTAGTGTCCTATTACAGTGGGGAAAGGAATATGCTCATCTTACTATCCAGCTCTATGCTGCTACCTACTATGGCCTTCTGGCAGTGGAGCACACAAAGCGTATGAATCTAAACATTAGTGTTTCTATTTGGCAGGCACCTAGTGACCTCTGTGGAAATAGCCATTTCATCTACATGAGAATTTGATCCTTCTTTTAGCAGCCTGTTCTTTTTCTATACGAGGTAATTTGATTTCTTACTAAAACCTATGTGAACCATTTTTATTGGAGAGTCCTCTACTCCATTTTCACCTATCACCAACTGTTTTTGGCACTAGTTGTTTGAGCTATGCTGTTTCTGCAGCTTTTTACACAGAGAATTGGGCTATAACTATGTTCTCCTATCATCTCATATCATGCAGTGCTTTAACGTATAGAGATCTAACTGTACACAAATGATTTTTTCTATGAGCACTTGATCAAGTAAGGCAACTTGCAAATTTTCTGTTTCTTCAGTGTTCTGCTTTTCCTATAAATTAGTCACAGTAAAGACCATGTTTTTGCTGCACTGCTCTAATAATGACAGCCATATAAGAACTGAGCTTTATGCTGCACTTATCCTAAACTGCTTTACTTACAAACATTTAAATCCCTGTGAAAATGTATGATGTGGTCTTCACATAATCTGCATGTCTTACTGCTCATGGGTAGATAACATTTCTCATGTATTAACACTCTCCCTGCCGCTGCTGCATGTTGTAAGATGGAAAACTTTGTAATATTTAAAAATATTTCAGATCTTATATAAAGCTACTTATATTTTATTTTAGAACTTAATGTTCATTACCAGAAAATAATTTTCCTAAAAGTCTCACAGTTATTTACTTGTAGCTATATTTCTGTTGCTAAATTTTATTGCTAAATACGTACTAAATTAGCTGTATGACGCTGTCTCATTATAAAATGAGTGGCTTCTTTACTTCATAGACAGTTTTGCATCCAGTGGTTTTCTGTTTAAATGTTCTGGGAGAGAAGGCGTGTCAGAATCTGCCCTAAAACCTGTTTGCACTATTTGGGTCTCTGACTTTTCGGTGGAGACAGTCACACAGATGTCTCTGTGGGTGTTGGAAAAGAGCCCTCTCTGAAAGTCACAGAGAGGTACTCACAGGAATTTAATTTTGCCTTCAGTTTTACTAAAACTGAAAACAAAGGAAATTTCAGTCACCACTTCGGTACAACTAAAGCAACACAAAAAGCAAAACAGTCTGCAATGCAGTCAACATTTCAACCCCTGTTTTCTTCTCGTCCAACTTCTTAACACCAAGAAAAGGCAATACACATCAGTACCCATCAGTACATATCAGAGTCAGGATTTGCTTCCCATGAGCATGTGTAACTTTCTGCTGGTCTGAATCATTATTAGCAGTCAACCTGTCCAACAATCTCCAGGGTATAGCTGAATGATCCCCCACGTTGGGCTGGTTGGGTCACCCAGGACTTGATGGTTAATTTCCTCCATTTTCCATATCTTTTTCACCACTATTTAACCTACTGAATAAATTTTGTTGTGTCTGTTCCTTGATACAGAGCGGTTTCTAATGGTAATGTGCTGCAAGATAAACATTTAATTACTGTGAACATGTCCCAGTAGAAATGTGTCATCAGCCTGATGCAGCCATTGAAGTCCCATTTAGTCCCAAAACAGCTGCTTCCTTTGTAAGGAAGGAAATTCTGGTGAATTTGAAATGTCATTTTAGGTCAATTTTGCCACTGATTTAAGAGTTGCATAGGAAAGAGATTTTCAGGTATGCTTTCCCAGGAGCAAAAAGGTATTTTAAACAATACTACTGTGGTGGTGACCTATGAAGTTCATTTCATTTTATTCTCTTAACCTTATTGTTACAGTTAAGACCAGTGGAATGATATTATCATCTGCATAACACAGAAAATATATTTTAACCTAATGCTGGGGACAGGCTTTCCATTTGAAAACAGATGTAATGGCTCCACTCACAAATGCAGTTGAGAATGAAATATAAGGATGCAGGAAATATATAGGAAGTTGGGAAATCTTGTTACCACAACTACAAAATGCAACTCAAAATTAGAAATGAATGTATCCCATCCTTGAAAAATTATGCTTTCTACTCAAAAATTATCTTTCTTGGGTGTTCTCAGGGAACTGTATCCCCTAACCTTAGTACAGAAAGAATGAACACTGTTCCATAAAACTCCTGAAGTAGATGATGAACTCTGCCCACAAGGGATACTGTGACTTGGAACTTCAGACAGCCTTACAGTGAGCTTCTACAATTTTTTTAAAAGACTAATAGTGATGTGTAATTCATTGAAAATTTATTCAACAGTATGAGGGGAAAAAAAATCAAACACATTTGTGTGTGTTCAATGTTACATATTAGTTCTGAAAAGCGGATATCTGCATGAAAACTCTGGATAGAAGTAAAAAGCTGAAGAATTTATGCCTCTGTACCAGTCAAAGGCACATATTGTTTTTTCACACAGCAAAACACTTCAGCATTTTGTATACTTTGGGAGAGCTGTTCAGAATGCAAGTGAGAGAGAACATGTTGGAAACCACCATGAATGATTACTTATCTCCTTCGAAGGAAAGGAAATAAGAATGCACATTTTTTACCTATTCTTTCCATATACTTTATCAAGGAAGGAAGGGTATGATGAACAAAGTGCTGTGCATTGGCTATTCTTTGGTTACTTTCTGCAAGGCTTCTGCAAGAAACCACAAAAAACAATCTATATTTTTTTGTATGGCAATGAATGCTGATGCGACAAAACTTGATGCAACCACAAGCATTCCTTCTCCAAGAAATATCCCCATGGTACAACTTCTTTGACTACCTGAAGGGATGGGTCGTTCACTTACCATCAGATACCTTGGCTCTGTTAAATAGTTTCAAGCTGATCAAGTCAGTTCTAAGATTTCCTGCAAAATTAGCAAATTCTTGCCTGAAGATTTCACTTTTTGGAATGTATATATATTTTCAACCCTTTAGCAATGGTAAAAAAATAATTTTATTTTTCAGTTGTTTATCAGTTGTTTATCAACTTTGCAGCTGCTCCAAAGAAAACACTTTTCTCTCTTTTGAAAACAAAATTCATGTTCATTGCAATAATTACAGAGAATATAATTAAAGAATCATCCACCATTTCAAAATGCAGCTCACATTGTATTCCAATTGAAACCCCATTACTTCAAAGCTGATTACAGAGTTCAGTACATGTATAAGGGAATTTGAAATCTGACCACAAGTGCTCTGAGCTGCTGCATTCTTTTCAACAGAGTTAATGAAACTAAGATATGTCGTAAGGCATTAATTACACAAATCTGTTGTAAAATCTTTTTTCTGCCATAAATAGGAGATCCTTGATAATTTATAACCATTTGTTTGTTATCAGTGCATTTTGGTTTTACCATTTTGCTGCTGTGACAATCCAAGAAACTGACAGAAGTTGCAGTTAGTGTGTGTTAAACATTGTTTATTTTGGATAGAACTAGTCACAAGAATTCATTATTATTTAAATTGCTGAATGCTTAGAAAGCTTGGATCTCTGATCAGGATCCCACAATGTTAGATGCTGCCTATGCTAAAAAGTGAAAGAAGGCAAGGCAAGGCAAGGCAAGGCAAGGCAAGGCAAGGCAAGGCAAGGCAAGGCAAGGCAAGGCAAGGCAAGGAAAGGCAAGGAAAGGCAAGGAAAGGAAAGGAAAGGAAAGGAAAGGAAAGGAAA
>Ga0065711_1043730_pt1 | contig 14547 bp, 6 predicted proteins | sample Hoacrofraction12_FD_59098 | JGI IMG/M metagenome (GOLD analysis project Ga0065711, IMG submission 59098) | Hoatzin crop microbial communities from Cojedes, Venezuela - Epithelial fraction 12 v2 (version 2) | ecosystem: Host-associated > Birds > Digestive system > Esophagus > Crop | place...
GAGGGTTCATCACTGGGTGGTGAGAGTTGCTCTGTGCATTTCACTGTTTTGTTTTGCATTTTCTCCTTGCCAGTGTTATAGCTGTTACTGTTTTCTTCATTTGCTGTTCTGTTAAACTGCCCTCATCCCAACCCATGAGTTCTTTTGCCTTTTTCTTTCCACTCTCTTCCCCACCACATTGGGGGGAGGGGCTATAGAGCAACCTTGTGGCCCTTTGTTTCCAGCCACGGGCCAAAACCATAACATTGTCTCATCCACACTGTCATCCACCCTTAAAACAATTTTAAGGAAATCGTCTGAAAAGAAAACAGTAAAGGTTTGTCTTCTCCCTTTGCTGCACCTACAGGACAACCCTTTCCTGAGTAAGAAAATGAACTTTTGAGCTGTATGGATCAATTATGTTTTGAGTACACATTCTGTCATGAAATACAGAGGATGTAAACATGTTAAAGGAAGTCTCCTTGCTTAAGAGTCCTGATAGGAAGGCTTGCTATATGTTTTCTAGGGACATATGAATATTCAGTTTTGACTTCCTAGGTATTTCAAACTGGGAAGAAAGGCCGTGAGGAGGTAACAGCAGAGAAGGTCTCTTCAGCATTTTATTTTTTCCTTAATTTCTTTTAGTTAATTACAAAATTTAAAAGGAATACAGAAACTCAGCCTAGTTTAAAACGAAAACAATATCTGCAAACCTTTTTTTTAATTAGTCAGCTGCTCACAGCAGTGAACTAGTCTATTGCATTTAGCCTGATGCCAGACTGCAAAGGGAATTTTGACGTGGTCTATGCTGACATGTTAATGTTGCTACGGTGGCAGGCATGGCAGTATCATTATACTGAACCTGTATGAGTGCAGCTTTTTACCTTATTTAGTAAGTGAAAAATAGTATTGTGAGCTTCTATTTGTGATGCTTTGCTCTGTTGGAAATTCTTTGCAGGGAAGAACTTCCACACTAGGAAAGCTTGTTTTCTGTGTTCTTTTCTTTGGCCAGTCATTATGAGCACTGCAACATCCTTGAAGGCAGACACAAATGTTGCAATGAAAGCTTTGGAAAGGCCATAATGCCTGTTCACTGTTTTTAGCCACTGTTATTTCTGAGCAGGTGAGCATGCTGCTGAACAAACAAGGTACTCTAAGAAAACAATCTGCTCCAAGAATGTTTTTCCGTTTCCACCCAATCTTTATTCGAGTCTATTTATGCTTCTAAAAGACAAGATAACTTGTCAACTTGGTTTGTTAGATGAGTTAATTCCATTCTATAAATAACATCCTTTCAACCAGGAACTCAATATTGTTGATCCTAAAAAATATTTGAAACTACTTCCAAGGTAGCAAACAAGAGAGACTAGTAACGAAGCAACAGTTTTTCAGTGTATGGCTGGCTCACAGCAGTAACTAACTAACTTAAACCTCTGCCTGGCAGCAGTTGCTGTCTTTGAGGTCCTCTATGAAATATGTCTAGAAGATAGTTTCCAATTTCCTGTTTATTTGAGTCTGTATATCAAAGGCCACACCTGAGTGATTTTTATAATTAAGATCTCTGAATCTCTGATTCATGTTGCTCTTTCAACCTCAGACCTTTCATGCTCCATATTTTCTTTCCTAAAATATGGCTCCTAGAATTGAACATGTAGGTTCCAGCTATGTTCCCCTTAACGCACAGCGTTAACCAATTTATAATCCCAGCTCCTCTGAGTGTCTTTTTACTCCTGCCAAACATTGTTCAAATAGCTTTGGTGTATTATTTATGATTAACCCTTTTTCCCAAGGTGATTTTTTTTCTCTCTAAAGTTCATGCATTTCTTAGGTTCTTTATTTTTAAGCCTACTATTATAACTTTTTGTCTTCAGTCAAGTGGATGTCCTAAATCATATCAGATGTCTTTTTTGCTGTTTTCTCCTATCTTTTTGCAATGAGTCTGACTTTCTTGTTGGTGTAAAGTACATTTTCTTCTTCACCTAGGTATCAGTAAGATTAATTTCCATAGTATATATGTTGCATATGTGTATATCAGCAATGACACTAGTCAGATTCAGTCTGCAGAATTTGCAAAAAATATCTTTGTCATATAAAACCTTGGTGAAGTTAAAATAAAATATTTCTGATGTAGGCTTGCTCTAAGGAGAAAAACTGTTTACACAAGGTGACACTGCTTCTTGGTCAACAACGGATCAGTGGCCAAACATCATGTGAAAACTGATATTCAAAAACTACGAGATTTTTTTTTTAAATTGAAGGTAGAGAAATATTAGAAAAGTTAGATGACATTATCTCCACAGAACCGCCAAAGAAAGCAAGAGAAGCAGGATGTATAGTTTCAGCAAGCTCGTGAACTGAAACAGCAGAAAATTCCCCTTGATATGTCTTTTACAATATAGGAAATGAGACAGAAACCAAAAAAACCCACATTCAGCCAGGCCACTGCTACATATTTCACACTGTGGCACTAATGCTTTAAAATACTGCTCTAAAAAATTGTGAAACACTTGCAGGTCTTAAGCATAGAAATGGCAAATGGGCCTCGAAAAGGATCACACAAGGTCAGGCAAAGGTTGAGGTTTAAGCGGCCCTCTGGACACCATCTGGTCCAAACCCTCCTGCTCAAACAGGGTGACCTAGAGCCAGTTGCCTATGACTATGTCCAGAGGACTTTTGAATATGTCCTAGGATGGAGACTCCACAATCTCTCTAGGCAACCTGTGCCAGGGGTCAGTCACCCTCACAGTGAAAAAGTGTTTCTTGATGTTCAAGAAGAACCTTCTGTGTTTCAGGTTGTGCCCATTATGTGTTGTCCTGCCACTGGGCACCACTGAAAAGAGCCTGGCTCTGTCCTCTTTGCACTGTCCCTTCAGGTATTTACAGACATTTCTTAGGTCACCCCTGAGCATTCTCTTGTCTAGGCTTGTCACTCCCAGTTCTCTCAGCCTTTCCTTGTATTAGAGATGCTTAAGTCCCTTAATCATCTGTGTCACCCTTTGCTGGGCACTCTCCAGTACGTTGATGTCTGTCTTGTACTGGTGAGACCAGAAGTTGACACAGCACTCCAGGTGGGGTCTGGATTACCCAGAATGATTCAGAAACAGACTTTTCTGAGTACTTAGGCCAGATGTGCTCCACTTTAGCCACTCCTACGACTCATTTTTCTTGGGATATTTAGGTTTCTAATATCTCTCAAAGCTTTACTGGTGCTTATTTAAATTATCTTGACAGCAAACTACAGACATCGCTGTTTCTCTGAATAGATCAAAAGAGCGCATGCTATGCAATCTTTATCTCAAAAAGATTCAGAAGAGAAAATATCATTCTCAATTAAAACCATTAACATGGTCTCTTTTGCTTTATCACAGCTGTGAGATAAAGACCAGATGAGATACAGAGTTTGGATACAAAGTTTAGAAAACAAAGTTCAAGAATGTTCAGCGAAGGAGTCAATATGAAATCAGTCTTTAAAGAATATGAATCCTGGGAAGAAATGAGCAGTTACATTTCAAAATTTAGTCAAGATTCTTTCCCTTTTTTTAATTTAAATAGCTTAAATTATTTTAATAAGTTAAAATGTAGTTTCATACCGAAAGTACTCAGACCATGTACTCTGAAATTGTTTAATTACAGGTAATATAAGTACAGTTGAGTTTCATGACATTAAGGTCAAAGGCTTTGATTATGCCAAAGCACGTCAGATTGCTTCAGGCTTTAGCCTCAGAACAGAATAAAAGAAGCCAACATGCCAGCTATGCTTGAGATGTCTGTAGTGGCAGGAAAAAGAACAGGTCAGATTTGCTCAAGGTTCCCAGCTGGCATAGTTCACATGATCACAGATGACGACCATAAAACATAGTTTTGTTACTCTGACTGGGGAAAATCTCACATCAGCACTAGAAATCTGTACAATCTTTAGTGCAGTTGTCAGACCCATTCACCAGGTACCTGAAGAAGAATTATCTCTGGCACATGAGAGCACAAGAATAGACTGAGAAGAGAATGGGAGAGACCATCCAGGAGACGTCACTCCGAGAGTGCGCTTGTGTCCTCATAGATGGCCACTTCATCATAAACACTCCCTACAGAACTTCACAAAATGGGCTAAAAATGCCCTTGTATGGGAAAAAGAATATCAGATGACAGCAGGCTGAGGCACGACTGCTGCTTTGGCTCTCTAGAGGGCATTGGTGAGACCATTTCAACACTACACTGTTAAGCCCCTTTCTCAAATGCAAGAACAATGTGGAACCCTTTGGGAGAGAACTGTAAGAGAAGCTGAATAGCCACAAATAAGCCTTGGAAGGAAACTTGTTCTTTGTGCTGTAAGCTGTCGTTTTATTAGTGAGCATTTACATGAAAGGAGTAAATGGGTATATAACAACTGCATTAAATGTCACAAAATCATGACAGTCAGGCACAACAACGTACAAAACTGTGGTCGCACTTGGCAGTGACTATAATCAGATTGAATCACTCTGAATCAGATCAAAGTTCCTTCCAGTCTAGAATCCTGTCTGACAATGTTGTTAAGAAATAATTTGAGAAAGACTAGAATAACAGGGGAAGAATATGGTTTGCTTCCCCAGAGTAAATTTTCAGGTGACTGTAGCTCTGTGCAGATTCAAACACGTGACCAGCATTTTTCATGTAAAGTAAAGAGGATGAATAAACACTGTTCTTCAATTCCATAGTGATATGTCCATGATACATCCACTGGGACATGGAGAATGCTTATGTATAATCTCAGAGATAAATCTTCGGTTGGAGGAAGTGTGAGATTTTTGCATGGTTTATTAAAAAAAAAAAAAGGTTTCCTCCTAATTCTGATCATACAGCACCTGCGGGAATAACTAACATAGATTTTTATATGCATAAAATCCGTTTTAAAATTTAGCTAGAAGTTGCTGCTTTATATTTTTTTTTCCCAGAAGAACACAGCTAGGAATACCAGGGTGTATCATTTTGTAAATTATATTAACATTGAAGATAGCACTTTTTCTGCAGTACATTTCAAAAATAATATCTGCTTCTTATAAAACAGAAAATTCTTTTAAAGTTGTAGAGCAGTCCTGTATATATCCCATTGTGTCAAACCTCATCATATATCATCATACCCTATGATGCATACCCAATACTCTGCAACAATCTAAGGCAAACAAATTACTATGGTGCAGGATTAATTTGGGGAGAGAAAAGGACTGATGGTGAACAATATGTCATGTGTTTGTTTAAGAAAGCATAGGCTTGCATGTTCCACAAAAATACAGTTACTACGTGATCTGAAAAATCTCTCTCATGCTGTGACTACTTCAGACCATTCAATTCCAATTAATTTAATGCTTACAAGTTAGGGAAAGGATATTTAAAAAATTGGAAATCTTTTAGGAAGACTTTGAATGCAAGTGCATAATCTTTACGGTATTAATAAATCGGAATTACCTGCTAGTGTATCCCAAGTATCTACCAGAAAAACTGTTACTCGTTTCAGTTTTATTGTAAATATAGAAATATATTTTTCCTGAAAAGTTTTTGAAAAGGTGCACTTTAGATACAGTGGGGATATACACAAATCATGCAGAAAAAGAAACCACCTTGTTTTTCCTCAAAGTTGTTAGCTGTTAAGCTTCCATTCATTAGAATTAATCTCTGTTGTCAGCAGGGGAATGAAATTCATCAAGCTTATGCTCTCCATGCTATCAAAAGGGAGCAAACTCCTGAAGGAACAAAGCACCTTTTGCCTGATTCTGGCATCTCATTCTGTCCTGGGTTAATTTTCCTCCCAGTAAGCTGCTGTCTTTTGGTTTTAGTACAAGAATAATATTGGTTACACTGATGTTTTCAGTTGTTGCTAAGGAATCAAGGACTATTTCCAGTTTCTCATATTCAGCTAATGAGCAGGTGTGCAGGAGCTGGGAGGACACACAGACCGATATCCAAGTTGGCCAATAGAAATATTCCATACCATAGACATCACGCTCAGTTTATGGATGGAGGTTGAACAGGGGGAGAAAGCTATCAGCTCTTCACAGTTTCCAGGAGTTTTGAATCCTGTCTTGGATGGAAGTTCAGACTTTTTTTTGGTCTCCAAATCGGTCTTTGGGTTGTGAGAATAACTGTATTTTATATAGTTTGTTTTGCATATTCATTACTAGCATTGTTATTATCACTACTACTACTACTACTAATAGTAGCAGTAGTATTTCCTTTGCTGCCATATTAAATTGTCTTTATCTCGACCCATGGGTCTTCCCTTTTGGCCTTTTCTCCTCCCCATCCCACTGAGGAGGTAGGGGAGGGATGAGCAAGTGGCTGTCTAGTGCTGAGTTGCCAGCTGCCAGGTTAAACTACAACACCTTCCCTGGTACCAACAGCACTGACTTCAGAGAGCTTTCATTTACACAGGTGCACTCCAGAGGGGAATTTGGCCTTCCAATTTTATGCTTCATTCAGGAACAAGAGACACTCAGGACAAAATCTTACACAGACTGTTTAACTACAGGTTTCTAAATACAGCGCACTAACTTTCAGAGAGTACATATGCTTCCTGCTGAAGTCAATCAACTTGATTTCATCTCTCACTTGCACAGATTTTATACCAATAGGAGTGGCATTACTACTGAGTGTCTTCAGTGACTAGAAAGGAAAGTCAAGTCCATTTGTTTTCAACACTAATTCACTTTTTCAAAAATAATCTTTTATTTAGGCATCTCAGCATAAATATCAGTTCTTAATTCCAGGGTATGAAGTAGACAGATGACTGTAATTTCCAGGTATTCATAGCCATTTTTTATACACAGCAGGGTAGGTAATCCTATCTGAACAGTGCAACCTGGTATATTTAGGGACAATGTTTTTATGTAGCTTTTTCAAAAAATGCGGGGTTTTATTTGCATTTTAACAAGACAAAAGGAGACAATGAGCACATCAAACTTTGTAGTTTAATAATGCATTCAGTGAGAGAGGGAAGGAGAATGGTAGTAAAGAAAAAATTGATCTCAACACTGAAGTGGCCTGAGGCACTTAATGTGTGCCTCTGACAGAGAAAATATCAGTCTCCCTATTGTGTTCTGCTGTTCACACTGAAACTGAAGCCCACTGTACGGCTTTTCCACAGTGAGCAATCTCTTGGCTGCAGAGTTCAAAATTTGTTCACATGACAAATGAATGAGCCCCAGTGGAAATACTTTTCTTACATGGTCACTGATACACACATTATTTTCAAAGTGAAGTAAAGCAACATTGCAAAATGAAGCACAGGTAGGTCAGATTTTCATTTGAGGAACACTTTGTAATGTACCTATACAGAAATGTTTTATGTTATCTCATCTGCTGCTCAAAAAGAAAGGGATCACATGCTCAACTACTGACGCCTCTGATCATTGATGCAGGCACTCCTTCCATGAAGCCTTTCAAGCAACTAACTTACTCTCACATTGAAATATTGTGGGTACAGGTTCCTTTGCTGATGTTTCAAAAGTATCGCCCTAAATTCCTTTCAACACTATAGACTTTTGTATAAATTTCTGCATCTTTCAACAGATACTGATAACAAAGTCTAGCTACATTTTTAACAAGATGCAGGTCTTCAGAATAGGAGGATTTAATTTGAATAAGAAACTTTGGAGGTAACAGGTAAAAATAATCACAAATTAATTAAAATGTCTTCCTTTGTTTGGGGTGATTAATAATACATAAGAAAACTAGGTTTTACATAATTCATCAATCTGACGCAAACTGGCACTCTCCAGTTCTGCCGAGTGGAAACCCAGCTACTCTGTGACACTTGAAAAACAGCTCTGAATTGATGCACTGCCTCCTTCTGCCACAGGACTTTAAGTCATATGGATCCGGTTTGTCACATACTAATGAAGTTTCTCGGACTGACGCATTAAGAAATAATATATATGTATATACACAGAGTTTAAAACAGTGGTTTGGTTTTTTTTTTAAGAGTTAAACTGATGAAACCAAAAAGTAACATACTAGCAATTAAAATTGGAGGACTCGGGTAAGATAATGTAGCCTATGACTAAAGGATTATTTCCTAAGAAACTTGAAATTTCTAATATCTTTTTCACAAAGCAATCTAGCTGCAAGCATATATAACACAAGGTTCAGTCTGAAGCACCAGAGTGGCAACACTTGGATTGAATCAAAGTGGCAGCAGATCCTTCTCCATTCCAGAGATGCATGACCATAGCAGGGAGCCTTTTCCATTAAGAGACAGGCAGTGAAATCCTTAGCAGCATTCCTCTTCCCTGCATGGACAGACTTTGCTGAAGAGTACAAAAGGAACAAGGAAAAGTGTACTGAGCTCCCTTCAGTTCTTTGCCTTGATCAAGCTGTGTATATTTCCCTTCTTTAATCTTCTTTCATTGTCCTCTTAACCCACTGCTTCATTGTGTGGCACTTGTAAATCTTTTTTCCCCAAAATCTTTCTAACTTTGGCTCCTTTGGTTGTTTCCTCTCTGTGATTTGGATTTCTTTGTGGTTTGTCTCTCAAGTTCACTTTTTGCTGTCTTTTTTTCACATTGCAACAGAGTATGTGGAAAAGCAGCTCCTAAAAATCCATCTCCTCTGCTCAATGTGAAATGATAACCATTCATTTGCTTCTGTGCACAGTACCACAACACAATCGGAGACACTTGCAGAAGGCACAGCCCTGGTACCTGAGGCTGCCTCTGAGCTGCAGCTGAGCAGCAGCACCAGCAATGCCTGCCAGCACCAGCCTGCTCAGCTGCCTGTGGTGGATTTAGAAGTACTTGTTCCTACCTGCTTTTAAATTTCTGCGTCAGATATCTCTAGTGTAGACACCAAAAACTTTTTTTAGTGTTTAGTCAGACCTGAAGAACACAGGCAAAACCTCAACCTCTGGCAAGATTTCAGCTGATTAGCATTATTTTTGAAAGAAATATCTAAGAATAAGCATTGGAGTAATTATCAAATATTTAAATAATGATCAAATTCTTTATTTACTGTGTATATGGAAAATGTATTATATTGATTTCATTTAATCAGCTATCTCAAAACTCCCAGATCTTTTCTGGTGAAGGTCATTCTTTATAAAATACTTATTACTGAGTGTAATTCAGCTGTTCTCCCTGTTGTGATATATTTAGGACTTGTAATGCTGCTCGTCTTGCAACGTAAATAATTTGTTTGACTTGTTTGGAGTAAAGAGCATAACATTTATTTTTCTTCTGGTTTTCCAACCAGTCATGTTCTGAGTAAAGACATGCCATAGAGTAAAGCCTGGCAATTCTCTTAACATCTTGTATGTTTAGAATTCTTGTGTTGGTTCTTTGTTACATGTACTGACTTACTATTAATCGTTACAGCAAAAATCAAAAGGACATTTTTTTGACTGTGGTCCAAAGTACCATCTTTTTAAAAGGAAGTTTCTTGCGTGAACACCTCTTCTTCCCCCTTTATTTAATGATGTGCTCCACATAGCTGTAGCTGTATCATTTATTTATGCTCACATACATTCATTTTCTGTGTGGCCTTTTGTATGTAAGTACAGTTTGAACAGACCTTTTTTTCTTGCAAAAGGCAAATGTTTAGCACCTCAGCTAATGGAATCATCAGTTTAAGCCTTCTGTCACTTAATGTATCAGTTTTTTGTTATGTGGTACTAATTTTCTGAATTTGTTTGTAAAATTCTTCTTTCATGCACCGTCTCCTAGTCAACAGCATTTTTCTGAGATGCTAGTCATAATGAAAGTACTGCTTGGTTACAAAAAACAGTAAAATTAGGATAATATTAAAAATACAGCTAACACATATGCATTATTCTGTTTCAGGTGCAGCCACGGACCAGTGGCAAAGATTTAACTGCGTATAACTCGAACTCTTAGAGCTGATACAGCAAAAGACAACATTATGACAGGACAACCAAGAGCTACACTGTTATTATAGTAAATACCTGTTCACTTCACATGGAAAGGTCCTGGTAATTGTCAGTAAGACACAGATCTGTTGATGAATAATCCCTTTTTCCTTTGGTACATTTGCTTAAAGCAGAGAAATACACTTCAAATTCCTGTGGTTATTTCATCTCGCCTTGTCATTCCCTGGTTTCCTCCCACATAAAAGAGAATAGAATGATTTTGTATACTCTGGAGTTGCAGAAGTTCTTTATTTTCCAAATGCCTATTGGTCTGTGCGATGATGCAAAAGACATGGACAACAGCTATTAACTAACAGATTCTTGTTCAATATCCATTTATATCTTCAATCCTCAGGTCAAGCACAGTCTCATGCATCTACCTGAAACTGCAGTGAAAACAGAAAATAATTTCCAAGTAGATGAGAAAATACAATGAGATATTTTTTTTTTTCTTTTCTTTTTAATATGGTAGCATTTGTTCTTAGAGTGTTTAAAATTCTAGTAGGTACATTTTTTTCACATAGTGCCTTCAGCTTCATTATTAAATACTCACTTCTGATTGCACATTGCCAGTCTTCATTTAAGACTTTTTTGCAATAAATAATATTTTCCTTAAGGTTGTCAGAAAAACAAGCCTCCTGTCTCAAACAGCTGGAAGATTAAACAAGCCCACTGCCTCTTAAAAAGAAAACCATTATTAGTTTTCTTAGTAAAAAAGGAAAATGCTTTATTCACCTCCATTCACGGTAGAGGGTGGGTTCATGCATGGACTTCAAGCATTTATTTTTTTATTTCTAAAACGATTAGAATGTCTCCAACTTACTGCTCCCATCACCTCTCTCCCAGAAAATATGCAATTCGTGCAATGCACCTGTTAGCCTACAAGTCCTCTAATCAACAAGAGACTTTCAATAAAAAAGGTCAGAAATCAAGTTAGAATTTGCTAACAATTTAGCTCATTCATTTTCATTGATTTAGGCCATACTGATAGTGTATGTACATCTTTTCTATAAATTCAAGATGGTGAAGTTGAAAGACCTCCCAGGGTAATGGCATAACTTGATATATAGAGAGCTTTACAGAATCACAGAATCACAGAATCACAGAATGGTAGGGGTTGGAAGTGACCTCTGTGGGTCATCTAGTCCAACCCCCCTGCCGAAGCAGGGTCACCTTTAGCAACTTCAGCTGACATTTACCAAAGTTGAGCACTTTTTCACCCTTTATTTGATTTTAGTTCAAACAGACAATGTCAGAATACAGAATATGAAGTTTATTGTGCTTCTCAGATTAGAGTGGCAGAAACTGCTTTTAATCCTCCATCATCCTCAAATTGACTACTGTCTGACATTGTCAGTGCTGAGCACTGCCTGTACCTGCAAACACTGGAGACTGAAAAAATATTTCATTCTAATCCAAAACAACTGGAACTGAAACTGCAGAAACATTGCCTGTATCGTCTCAGAGAAGATACAGAGAAGGGGAAATTACCTAAAAATCTATGCTTGATAGAAAAAGGGGAGATGTCTGGAGAATGTTTTGCTGCACTACACATTTCTGAGCCAGTATTTAACGTGACAGGGCTAGTATATACATATTTTGTATTATTGTGCAGTAGAGATGCATGTTTGTTTAACAGGTAGCATCTGCATATTCAAAGTAAAAAAGATGAGTCCAAGCCAGGGCTCTGGATCTAAACAGATGGCATGTAACAAAGGCTCGTTCAGACAAGAGTGTTGATGTTAAAAAACAAAGGCTTTACTGACAGGGTGATACATTAAAAAAAATCCAAGCTTATGCTGAGATTGTGTTACAAACTAAAAGATTCTGCCTATCAGCCTCCACTGAAGCTGCCAAATCCTGCCCCGAGGAGCTATCCATTGCAGTACATTATTTTATCAACCCTGAGTGCTCACAGTTTACAAAAGAACAAAGCACCAAAACCTGACTGAAAATACCACATATCTAGAAAGCCTTTTAAAGCATAGATTCCCCCATCTGTTCCACCAGACAATAACCACCCGCCTTCCCAATGTTGAGTACATCCATCTTTTAAGAAGTTCCTAGAAAACCTAAGCAGTGTTGATCCAGGGCTTCTTGGATTTAACTATGTCCTGACTAACAAAACATTGTAAATAGCTGGTGCTGCTATCTTCTGAAAATGTCAAAATATCTATCAGAAAAGGGGCTTTAACATTCTTCTTCTAGATGTCCTGCTATCAAGGGAGAATTTAGGAGTGAGATAGCTGTGCAAGAACAGAATCACGCCAACCAGAGACACAGATTTCATTTTCTGAATAATCTGGGCAATAAGAGGTAATCAGCAGTTGTATCTTTACATTATGAACAAAAAGAGGGCAGTAACTTAACAGTTGTGTTGTGAAATTGCTCATTGAATAAAAAAGAGAAAGCTGTCACTTATTGGCACATACTACACGTGTTTTCTGCTAGTCTTATAGGCATTGCGTGTTTCAGACATGGCAGCAAATTAGGCTAGAGACTTGTCTGTAATGCTGTAATTTGCATTGTTCAACAAGATGACTGGAGAAGGAGAAACAATGCTAATAAACACGGAAAAGAAGATGATCTCTTCAGTCCCCCTCTGAAAAAGTCATATCTAGGCAACTACATACTGACCGCTAACTTAGTCCTCCAAATAACCAGCCAATAGTCATTGCTGACTGTACACTTGATTTCTAAATTAGAGAAAAGATTATACAACACCACAGAGTAAGACTAGTCACAGATTAATTTGCAGAGACGTCTCCTGCATTTCAGAGCCTTGGGAACATATTTAACATTAGACCAGACGCAAGCTGTGATCTAAACCTTCATCATTCTCTTAATCTCTCCTTGCTTGGCAGTCTTTCTGTAGGCTGTAGAAAAGGTAGCAAGGGGATTCATAGCAGGTTTCAGACTCAGGATAAAGGTGCAGACTGCAAGGTTCACAAGACAGGGATTCTGTCAATTCTGAGCTCTGCTTCAGATTTACCAATGGCTAGTGATGACCCACAGAGTCATCTGAAATTAGCTAATGGGCTGCTTCTATAATAGCTGATTGCAGAAATTACACCACAAATGCCACCCAACCACTACTCTCTAGGAAACTGAAGTTCAAAAGAAAAAGGGATTACACTACATCTGAGTGAGGAATCCAAATGCTTATTTCATATTATCTTTGCAATTCTACGGTCCTTTTAAGACAGGAAATGATGGCTTTTTTCTTAGTTTGGGATTTTGAAGACAAGAGAAATCTTAGTGAACAAATGACCTGATCAGAACCAAATACACTAAGCACATGACCATGCTCTGCATAAGCCAAGTGTACTTTTTAAAATGAGGGATCTGGGAATACAGCAGATGGAAACTGTAACTTCACTGGAGTCACTAAGTGACTTTCACTAGGCAGTGAAACAACCAGAATTCAGGACTTTCTTTTCAGTAAATACTAGATTTTTCAAAAATTACATGAATACTGTTCTCCACAAACAGTCATCATCACTGGAAAATACACATTTCTGTTCAACTCTAGCTTTTATGGACACAACACATTATTGATGCTTTAGCATTTTACCCTTGAATAAGATTTGCTTAGACTAAACCTGAAAGGGTGATTACAGCAAAAAATATAAATAAAGCAAAGAACATCTATGTTCTAAATCCTTCCCTGGTGTCACCTCAAAGAGGTAAATGTTTGACTGATTCTTCTACAAAATTTGCCTTCTGCTGAAAAACATTAACATTTCATAGTTTTCAGGATATGCATGTAGTTTGCTTTGGCAGTTCCTTCGCCTGTTTATTGAGCTGTATGGAGATTTTCCAGTAACAAAATTTGTAATATACAAAAGTGTCATGGGGAACCAAAATCAGTAAAGACAAAACTTGTATCATATGTACTGAAAGAAACCACATATAAATTCTTGGAACCAAATCTCACAGGAGAGTAGAATATCTGCAGACAGTGCATATAAACATAACATTAAGCTGTCATATTACCATGCCTGAGGCTAAGCAGATATGAAAAGAAATCTTAGCTACATGTTTTTTTCTCTGTTAAAATGGCATTTAAAAACTATGTGAAAAAGCTCTCAGGAACACTAAAACACAGTCACAGCTGCAAAGGTACTAGGCGTATAAGAATCACAATGTCCTTTGCAATATCAGTTATGGCGCTGTCAAACAAGGACATGGCTTTGTACCATGGCACAAAAGTATATGCTGCCAGATACAACTGTCAGGGGGAAAAAAAAAAGATGGCGATGTAAAAGATGGGTTCAGGTATTAGAAAGTTCAGATCCTGGGCCTCCATGGCTGGAGGTTCTGGGTTATGAGTGCACTTTTGAAGCACAGCTCACATTTCATTAATCCCATGTGTTTTAACAGCAGAGAACTCTGTGGCAAAGTGACGGACGTCGCACGTGTTCTCTGTTGGGGAAAGAGAAGAAAATGAAAACAATTTTCTTTTGAGTGAAAGCCCAAAAGAAATTTGCTGGGACTTTCTTTTTCCCTTTAGATATTTATTTCCTTGTCTGGGAAGAGACTGCACACACACAAAATTGCACTTCTACATGCTGTGGCAAACAAGCTAATATGACATTCGCTATTCATATGAGCATATCAAGGAATATCACCAAGTAGCATTAGGATATAGTCTTTAATCACATGGGGGGGGGGGG